>Ga0164241_10002762_pt1 | contig 18541 bp, 20 predicted proteins | sample OricomyardsoilBY_FD_108780 | JGI IMG/M metagenome (GOLD analysis project Ga0164241, IMG submission 108780) | Backyard soil microbial communities from Emeryville, California, USA - Original compost - Back yard soil (BY) | ecosystem: Environmental > Terrestrial > Soil > Unclassified | place: USA...
CGATGGCCAGGGCGATCAGCACCTCGAGCAATGTGAAGCCGCGCTGTTTCATCTCGACGCCGCGGTGCGCACCGGCGGTCCCTTCTGTTCGACTTCGCCCGGCAGCAGCAGGCGCAGTTCGGACTGCTCGTCGGTGTAGATGCGCGCCCGGTCGCGGGCGCCCTCGCGCTGCAGGGCGACTTCGAAGGAGGACAGGTCACCGTTCGCAAAGATCAGGATGTCCGGCAGGTAGTCTTCGAGTTCCTTGTCGCTCTTCTTGCGATCGAGCACGATGCTGCGGCCATCGACGACCACCGTCGGCACGATGCCCTCGGGGAATTCCCGTTCACGCAACGCGTCGTCTTCCTCGACGGGTCGCCACTGGTTGGCGAGCACGTCGTACACCACGAAGGAGTAACTCTTGTCGTTGACGCGGAAGCCGTAGTCGCGGGTCTGCAGTTCCGCCTGCTCGCGCACGTAGTCGAACAGCGCCTCGAGGCGCTGCGCCGCCGTCTCGAGCTCGGTGTCGCGTGACTTGCCGGTGAAGTTGATGATGACCGCCGCCGACACCAATCCGATGATGAAAACCACCACCATGATCTCGATCAGCGAAAAGCCACGCGCTCGCATGCCGCCAGCGCGCCCGCGATTACTGGTCGAGATTCCAGTTTCCGATGTCGGCATTTTTACCTTCGCCGCCTTCCTGGCTGTCGGCTCCGAAGGAATAGAGATCGTAGTCCTGGCCATGTGTTCCCGGGAAAACGTATTGGTACGGAGTACCCCAGGGATCCATGCTGATGCGCCGCAGATAACCGCCTTCACGCCAGTTGCGCACCGTCGGGTCGTTCGGGCGCTGCACCAGCGCCTGTAGTCCGATATCGGTGCTCGGGTACTTGAAGTTGTCCAGCTTGTACATCGTCAGGCCGGCCTCGAGGGCCTGGATGTCGCTCTTGGCCTTGGTGACCTGCGCCTTTTCGACGTTGCCGAACACGTTGGGCAGAATCACGGCCGCCAGCAGGCCGATGATGACCACGACCACCATGATTTCGATGAGCGTGAAGCCGCGTGCGGAGCGATGGATGCGCGTCATGGTTAACTCGTGGGGCCGGGGGAAAGGGGAGGAAAGAGTGGCGCGCATGATAGCAAATGAACGTTGAAGACCCGCCGCGCGGGTTAGGCGGATTCCTCAAGTCGCTCAATTGCGACCGCGCCTACGGCTGGGCGTTGCTGGGCGCCTGCGCCTTGTTGGGCCTGGTCGAACTGGGCGGTGAACCTGTACGCGCCGCGCTGAGCTACCAGCGCACGGCCATCGCCACCGGCGAGTGGTGGCGGGTGCTCACGGCGCATTTCGTGCACCTGGACGCCGGCCACGCGCTGCTGAACACCCTGGGGCTGGTGCTGATGTGGGCGCTGTTCGCGCGCGACTACTCGCCGCTGCGCTGGCTGGCTATCTATTTGACCTCCGCGCTGGCCATCAGCCTCGGACTGTACGTACTCGATCCGCGGATCGAGTGGTATGTCGGCGCCTCCGGCGCACTGCATGGCGTCATGACGGCCGGCACGCTGGCGCACCTGCGGCGCCGCGACCTGGACGGCTGGATTCTCGCCGTCTTCATCGTGGCGAAATTGTCCTACGAGCAGATTGCAGGCTCGATGCCATTCGCCGGCACCGCCAATACCCTGGTGGACGCGCACCTGTACGGCGCCATCGGTGGATTGGCGCTGGCGTTCTTCCTGCGCTCGCGCGCCGAGCCGCAGTGATGGCTGTGTCTATAATCCGCCCCCATGTCGAACCCCGCGCTCGCTTTCGTATTTCCCGGACAGGGATCCCAGGCCGTCGGGATGCTGGGCAAACTTGCCGGCGAATCCCCGGTCATCCGCCAGACCTTCGATGAAGCCTCGAAAGTGCTGGGCTACGATCTCTGGCAACTTTGTCAGCAGGGCCCGGCGGAAGAACTGAACGCCACGGAGAAGACCCAGCCCGCGATGCTGGTGGCCGGAATCGCCACCTGGCGCCTCTGGCAGGAGCGCAAAGGCGCGACGCCCGTCATCGTGACCGGACACAGCCTCGGTGAATTCACCGCGCTCGTGGCCGCGGGTGCCATCGATTTCCCGGCCTGTGTCGAGCTGGTGCGGTTCCGTGGCAAGGCCATGCAGGAAGCCGTGCCGGCCGGCACCGGCGCCATGGCGGCCTTGTTAGGCCTCGAAGACGCCGACGTCGAAGCCGCGTGCGCCGAAGCGGCTCGAGGGGGCGGCGTCGTGGAAGCGGTCAACTTCAATTCACCCGGCCAGGTGGTGATCGCCGGCGAGAAGGCCGCGGTGCTGCGCGCGATTGAAATCGCCAAGTCCAAGGGCGCGAAACGCGCCATCGAACTGCCGGTGAGCGTGCCTTCGCACAGCAGCCTGATGAAATCCGCGGGTGCGCGCCTGGGTGAACGGCTCGCCAGCACCGAGATCCGGGCGCCCGGTATGCGTTATCTCAGCGCGGTGGATGCGCAAGAGCATTCCAGCCCCGACGAGATCCGCAGCCTGTTGGTGCGCCAGCTGTCGAGTCCGGTGCGCTGGACGGCGACCGTTGCCGCGCTGAGCGCCGCCGGCATTCGCCAGGTGGTGGAATGCGGGCCGGGCGGGGTGCTGGCCGGCCTGGTCAAACGCATCACGCGCGGCGGCGACACACAGACGCAAGCGCTCGACTCCCCGGAAAACTTCACCACCGCCGCCTGACGAGGACGAACCGACCCATGCTTCAAAACGACATTGCCCTGGTGACCGGCGCCTCACGCGGAATCGGCCAGGCCATCGCCAAGGCCCTGGCTGCCGCGGGTGCCCGTGTAGTTGGCACGGCGACCTCGCAGGCTGGTGCCGAAGGCATCAGTTCGTGGCTTGGAAACAACGGACGTGGCGCGGTGCTGGACGTCGGCAGCGCAGCCTCGATCGATGCACTGTTAGGCGATCTCGACGCCCGCAACGAGATGCCGACCATCCTGGTCAACAACGCCGCGATCACGCGCGACACGCTGCTGCTGCGCATGAAGCCGGACGACTGGGATGCGGTCATCGCCACCAATCTCACCAGCGTGTTCCGGCTGTCCAAGGGCTGCCTGAAACGCATGATGAAAGAGCGTCGCGGCCGCATCGTGTCGCTCACGTCGATCGTCGGCTTGACCGGTAACCCGGGGCAGGCAAATTACGCGGCCGCCAAGGCCGGTATCCTCGGCTTCAGCAAGTCGCTGGCCAAGGAGATCGCCTCGCGCGGCATCACCGTGAATGCGGTGGCGCCGGGATTCATCGACACCGACATGACGCGCGCCTTGAACGATGATCAACGCACGGCGCTGACCGCGCAGGTACCCATGGCGCGCCTGGGCAGCGTCGATGACATCGCCGCGGCGGTGCTTTTTCTCTGTGGGCCGGGTGCCAGCTACATCACCGGCGAGACGTTGCACGTCAACGGTGGTATGTACATGGCCTGATTGGTAACCCGGCAAACCCCGATCGTGGGGCCTTTGCAACATCCAAACCCACGAAAAACAAACAAAAACAAGCACTCACAATTTGACAGCGTGGCGGCGGGAGAAGTGTTGCCCTAGAATACGCGCCCGCCGCGGGTCCCCCGGACCCTGAGCGAACAAACATCTCTATTGAGGGCGAATCAGCAATGAGCACGGTTGAACAGCAGGTCAAGGCGATTGTCGCCGAACAGTTGGGCGTCAAGGCGGAGCAGGTCGTGAATGACGCTTCGTTCGTCGATGATCTCGGCGCCGATTCGCTCGACACGGTCGAACTGGTGATGGCGCTCGAAGAAGAATTCGAGATCGAAATCCCGGACGAAGACGCCGAGAAGATCACCACTGTGAGCCAGGCAATCAGCTACATCTCTGATCGCCGCAAGTCCTGAAATCCGTTCCATGGATGGAGGCGTGAGGCTGTGACCCACGCCGGCAGCGTTTCTACTCAACAACGAGGATAGTGTGTCCAAGCGACGCGTCGTCGTGACCGGGCTCGGGATCGTTTCGCCAGTCGGCAGCGACATGGCAACGGCCTGGGCCGCCATTCTGGCGGGCAAGAGCGGCATCAAGCCCATCACCCGCATTGATGCCACTCCGTTCGCCACGCGCTTCGCGGGCGAGGTGGAGGGTTTCGACGTGTCGCAGTACATCGCGCCCAAGGAAGCGCGTCGCATGGACCCGTTCATGCACTACGGCATGGGCGCCGGCATCCAGGCCGTGGCGGATTCGGGTCTCGATTTCGCCAAGGAAAATGGCGATCGTTGCGGCGCCATCATGGGCTCCGGTATTGGTGGACTCGCGGGTATCGAGGACGAGGCCATCAATTGGGAAAGAACCCATAACCCCAAGAAGACCTCGCCGTTCTACATCCCCAGCACCATCGGCAACATGGTCGCGGGACATCTCAGCATCCGGTTTGGCCTCAGGGGTCCGAACCTCGGCGTGGTGAGCGCCTGCACCACCTCGACACATGCCATCGGCTTCGGCATGCGCTGTATCCAGTACGGCGATGCGGACATCATCATCGCGGGCGGTTCCGAGTGCGCGACCACGCCGACGGCGCTGGCTGGCTTCAGCCAGGCGCGCGCGTTGTCCGAACGCAATGACGACCCGCAGAGTGCCAGCCGTCCCTGGGACAAGGACCGCGACGGCTTCGTGATGGGTGATGGCGGCGGCGCGGTGATCCTCGAGGAACTGGAACACGCCAAGGCGCGCGGCGCGCGCATCTACGCCGAATGCGTGGGATTCGGCATGAGCGGCGACGCGTATCACATCACGGCTCCACCGGAAGATGGCGCGGGCGCGCGTCTCGCCATGGTCAACGCGCTGCGCGATGCGCAGATGAACCCGACCGACATCCATTACCTGAACGCGCACGCCACCTCGACGCCGCTGGGCGACAAGGCCGAGACCATCGCGATCAAGAATGCTTTCGGCGAGTACGCGTACAAGCTGCCGGTGAGCTCCACCAAGTCGATGACCGGGCACCTGCTGGGTGCCGCGGGCGTGGTCGAGGCGATCTTCTCGGTGCTGGCCATCCGCGACGGCGTCGCGCCGCCGACGACCAACTACCACACGCCCGATCCGGACTGCGATCTCGACTACGTGCCCAACACGGCGCGCAAGCTTGCGATCGAAGCCGCCTTGTCGAATTCCTTCGGCTTCGGCGGCACCAACGGTTCGCTGATCTTCCGCCGCTTCAAGGGCTGAAGTTCGGCGCTTGCGTGGCTACCCGCGCGCCACTAACAACCAAGGTCGCGGTACCCGGCGCGGCGCTGCGCATGCTCGCGCACACCCGTCCGGCTCAATTCCCCGTGTTCCTGGACAGCGCCGCCGAAGGGCCGCTGACCCGCTACAGCATGCTGGCCTTCGAGCCGTCCGCCGCGCTGCTGCGCGATGCGCAGGGCGCGCTCACGGCGCGCGGCGGCGTGCCGATCGGCGCCGGCGGATTCCTCGACAATCTCGATGCCTGGCTGAAGCGCGAGGCCACGCCGCGCAACGCGGCCAAACCGCTGCCGTTCATGGGCGGATGGCTGGTCTACCTCTCTTATGAGCTGGCGCAGGAAGTCGAGCCGGTGCTGCGCCTGCCGCCTTCCGCGGACCCGTATTCCGCCTTCGCGCTGCGCGTGAACCATCTCGCGGTCTACGACCATGGCGGCGACCGGATGTATGCGATTTCGCAGGACGGCGATGCCGCGGGCCACGCGCGACTGATCGCGCAGCTGGAAGAGGCGGCACGCGGACCGCTGTCGGAGCGCGAGGAGATTCCGCGCGTCGACCGGTGGGCCGAAGAGGCGCCGGAGAAATACCTGGCGCGCGTGAGTCGCGCGCTGGAGCACATCGCCGCGGGTGATGTCTACCAGGCGAACCTGTCGCGTCCGTGGAGACTGCGGCTGAGCGCGGACAGTCATCCGCGACGGGTGTACCCGGCGTTGAGGCGCGCCAACCCGGCGCCGTTCGCGGCCAGCCTCTACTACGGCGGCATGACGGTGCTGTCCTCGTCGCCGGAGCGGCTGCTCGAAATCAAGGGCCGCGCCATCTCGACGCGTCCGATTGCCGGTACGCGCCGGCGCAGCGGCGATCCCGAGCAGGACGCACGCGACACCGCCGAGCTCATCGCGCACCCCAAGGAGCGCGCCGAGCACGTCATGTTGATAGACCTGGAACGCAACGACGTGGGACGCGTGTGTGAAGCCGGCAGTGTGCACGTGGACGAGTACATGGTCACCGAGAGCTACGCGCACGTGCACCACATCGTCTCCAACGTGCGCGGCACGCTGCGCCCGGACGCCAACGCGGTGGACGCGCTGCGCGCGCTGTTCCCCGGCGGCACGATTACCGGGTGCCCCAAGGTCCGCTGCATGCAGATCATCGCGCAGCTCGAAGGTGAGGGCAGGGGCGCCTACACCGGTTCGCTCGGGTGGCTGGGCACCGACGGTGACGCCGACTTCAACATTCTGATCCGCACGCTGACCATGCGTGGCGACCAGATCGAACTGCGCGCCGGCGCGGGTATCGTCGCGGACTCGATACCCGAGCGTGAGCTCGAGGAGACCCGCGCGAAGGCGCTGGGCATGTTGCGCGCATTCGAGTCCACATGAGCGACGCGCTGGGCATGTGGGTGGATGGCGTCGAAGGAAACCTGGTGCCCGCGGACGATCGTGGCCTGCAATATGGCGATGGATTGTTCGAGACCATCCTGGTGCGCGATGGCAATGCGCGCTTCCTCGATGCGCACCTGGCGCGATTGGAGCGCGGCCTGGCACGACTCGCCATCCCGTTCACCGCGTGGCGGGAACTGCGTACGGACATCGCCCGCGCCGTCGGGCGCGCGCCGCGGCTCGCGATCCTGAAGATCATCGTGACACGAGGTAGCGCGGAGACTCGCGGCTACGCACCGCCGAAGACCACGCGTGCGCGGCGCATCATGTCGTTGTGGCCGACCTCGCCAGTGGAACACGTGCACCTGGAGCAGGGTGTGCAGGTGAATGTCACGGAACTGCGCCTGGCGGAAGCGGCGCCGCTGGCCGGCCTCAAGCATCTCAACCGGCTCGAGAACGTGCTGGCCGCCGCGGAAGGATTGCGTGGAAACGCCTTCGAGTTGCTGCTGTTGAGCACCCGCGATCAGCTGGTCTCTGGGGTCATGAGCAACCTGTTCCTGGTGAAGGAAGGCGAATTGCACACGCCGCTGATGGATCGCGCCGGCGTCGCCGGTGTCATGCGGCAGATCGTGCTGCGCGAAGCGCCGCTGCTCGGCATCGCCGCGCGTGAGCAGGAACTCGTGCTGGCCGACTTGTTTGCCGCCGATGCGATGTTCATCACCAATGCGCGCATTGGAGTTGTACCAGTGCGGCGCGTGGGTGAGCATGTGTTCGGCATGAGCGAGATCGTGAAACGCCTGCGCGCGACCATCGAGGCCCTCGATGCGTAAGCTGCTGCTCGCCCTCGGATTGCTGGTATTGCTCGGCGCGGCCGCCGCGGCTATCTACTGGCAGCGCACCGGCACCATGATGCAGGCCGCCGGGCCGCATTCGCAGCCGCTCCAGCTCGAGGTCCGGCAGGGCACCACGGTACGCGCGGTGCTGGCCGAGCTCGACGCGCGCGGCGCGCTGGCCGACCGGCGCGGCGTCGAGTTGCAACTGCGCGTGCGCGGCTGGCCACGGATCAAGACCGGCCGCTACGACATTCCGGCCGGCGCATCGCCCGCAGAAATCCTGCGGCAACTCGCCGAGGGCCGCGTGGTGCTCGAGGCGCTGACCGTGGTCGAAGGCTGGACCTTTGCCGACATGCGGCGCGTCGTCGAAGCGCATCCGCAAATCAAGGTTACGTTGCGCGGCAAGGAAATCCCCGCACTCATGGCCGACATCGGCCACCCGGGCGAACATCCGGAAGGCCGGTTCTTTCCCGATACCTATCGCTTCGCGGCCGGCACTTCGGACCACGACCTGTACGCGCTCGCGTATCGCAAGATGGCCGAGGCGCTCGACCGCGCCTGGAACTCGCGCGTACCCGGGCTGCCACTGGCGGATTCCTACCAGGCGCTCACGCTGGCCTCCATCGTGGAGAAGGAGACCGGCCTCGCCAGCGAACGCGCGCGCATCGCCGGCGTGTTCGTCACGCGGCTCAAGCGCGGCATGCGACTGCAGACCGATCCCACGGTGATCTACGGCATCGGGCCTTCGTACGACGGCAACATCCGCGAGAAGGACCTGCGCACCGACACGCCCTACAACACGTACACGAGGAGCGGGCTGCCGCCGACGCCGATCTCGTTGCCATCGCGTGAAGCCATCGAGGCGGTGACGAATCCGCAGGAGACCGGCGACATCTTCTTCGTCGCCACCGGCGCGGGCGATGGATCGCACGTATTCTCGGCGACTCTCGAAGCGCACAATGCGGCGGTCGCACGTTATCTCGCACGCCTGAGGGGAAATCGCTTGAAAGGAAATGGCACTCGATGACGCCGGCCCGATTCATCACGCTCGAGGGCATCGAAGGTGCCGGCAAGACCACCGTGGCCGACCGGATCACGCAGTCGTTGCGCAAACGCGGTCTGACGGTGCACGCCACGCGCGAACCCGGCGGCACCAAGCTTGCCGAGAGGATTCGCGGCGCGGTGCTCGACCGTGGCGAGGAGCACATCAGTGCCACCGCCGAAACGCTGCTGATGTTCGGCGCCCGCCAGATACACATCGACAACCTGATCCGTCCGGCGCTGGCGCGCGGCGAGTGGGTGCTGTGTGACCGTTTCACCGATGCCACGCACGCCTACCAGGGCGGTGGCCGGGGCGTGGATCGCACGCTCATCGACCGTATCGCACAGGCGGTGCATGGCGACCTGATGCCGGATTGCACGCTGCTGCTCGACGTGCCGGTGCGCGTCGGGCTGGAGCGCATGCAGGCGCGGCGCGGCGCCGTGGATCGTTTCGAGGTGGAGTCGGCGCAGTTCTTCGACCGCGTGCGCACGCGGTACCTCGAACTGGCGCGGGCCGCGCCGTCGCGGTTCCGCATCATCGACGCCACGCAGCCGCTGGACCAGGTGTCCGAAGCCGCGATCGCGGCGCTCGGCAGTGCGCTCGGTCTTCCCCCGGCGTGAGCGCGGTGCAACCCGCCTGGTTCGAGAAACCTCGCCACGAGGTTGCCGCGGCGTTCGCGGCTGGCCGGCTGGCCCATGGCCTGCTGATCCACGAAGACCCCGGCGCCGGCGGACTCGACTTCGCGCGCTGGATCGCGCAGCTCGTGAATTGCCGCGACCCGAAACGCGCACCCTGCGGCGAGTGCCAGCAGTGCCGCTGGATTTCCGCCGATCAACATCCCGACGTCATGCGCCTGTCGCCGGAAGAAGGCTCGCAATACATCAAGATCGAACAAGTGCGCGCGTTGATCGACGAGATGGCACTGACCCCGCATGGCGGCGGTTACAAGGTGGCCATCCTGATGCCCGCGCACAGCCTGTACCCGCATGCCGCACAGGCGCTGCTCAAGACACTGGAAGAACCGCCGCCCCGCACCTTGCTGATGCTGGTGACCAGCCAGCCGTCACGGCTGTTGCCCACGGTCCGCAGCCGCTGCTCGCGGTTGCGACTGGTCGGTCCCACGCGCGCCGAGGCGGTGAAGTTCCTGGAGGCGGCGCGAGGACCCGGGCCCTGGGCTGCGGCCATCGCCGCCACCGGGGCCGGTCCGTTTGCGCTGCTGGACGCGGATCCCGCGGCTTTGGAGCAGCTGCGCAACGAAACCGTCAGTACGCTGAATGACATCGGGAACGGCAATTTGCAGCCGCCGGCGGTGGCGGATCGCTGGGCGCGCGGCGACCTTGCGATGCGCCTCGCATGCCTTGAGAGCTGGGTCACAGAACGCATCGTGGAATCCGCGGGAATCCGCGACGTAACTCACTTGTCAGGGGCGGGTCACCCACCGAAAATATGTCGCCTATTCGAGCTCTCGGACGCCATTCGCGACATGCGCAAGCTTGCCCACACATCCCTCAACAAGACCATGGCGGTTGAAACCCTGCTGTGGCGCTGGGCGAAGCAATGAACGAACGCACGGGACGCACCGGTGCCAACAAGCCGGGCCTGCTGACGCTCACCATCAAGGACAAGAGCGCCCTGTACCTGGCTTACATGCCGTTCGTGAAGAACGGCGGGCTGTTCATCCCCACCAACAGCAACTACCGCCTCGGCGACGAGGTGTTCATGCTGCTGAACCTCATGGGTGAGGACGAAAAACTCCCGGTGGCCGGCCGCGTGATCTGGCTGACGCCCAAGGGTGCGCAGGGCAAGCGCACCGCCGGCATCGGCGTGCAGTTCTCCGACCAGGATCGCGGCCAGACGCAGAAGAAGATCGAGACCTATCTAGCCGGCGCCCTGGCGGGCGACAAGGCCACCCACACGATGTAGTCGACTGCCTCGGCAGGAACGACGTCTCTATTGGGGCTCGGAGATTTCGAATCCCTCGGCGCGCAGCGCGGCCAGGTAGCCATCGGATGCAAACAGCTCCGACATCAGCACCACCGCCATGGTGCTCTCGTTGGTTCGCAAGACGCGCTTCGCTTCTTTCAGCCAGGCTCTCGTACGCCTGAGTTTGTATTCGCGCGCCTGCTTTTCACCGCCGTGCATGGCGGCCGCGCATTCGTCGGCCCGGAAGCCATCGCGCGAAAATGAGTACGAGGGAACGAGCTGGCGTAGCGCGCTGATGTCGCCGACCGACCAGGCGTTCGCGAGACGCCGGACGCCGCTGCCGCCGTCGCCGATCGTCGCCACGAGCCGCTGCAGGCAAATCGCATTCGAAGCGTCCTGCCAGTTTCGCAGCCGCTCCGGGAAGGGGATTTCGGGAACCGCAAACCGGGTGACCTTGACGTGGACTTTGCGCGCCAGCTGTTGGGCCGCGAACCGGGCGCTGAATGACTTCAGGTCCAGCGAGTCCATGGCACTCACGGCGAGGTGATTGGTCACGGCGAAGGGATGCATGTCTTCCATTCGCGGTGCGTCGAATCTCCTGGCCAGGCTCTCGACCCGATCATGCAGTTCCGGACCAATGACGTCTTTCAGTGTCACGCCGGATGGCAGCAGCTCCGCATATGCCAATTGGCGGGTTTCGCTGTGGTTAGCCGACCAATACCCGGAGAAGTCGAGCAGCAACTCCTGGGAGTTGCGCAGCAGATTTTCGAATCGGCCGGACTTCCACTCCACCCGGCGCGCGGATGGGGAGATCTCGCCCAGTATCCACATGAAGTGCTCGCCGGAAGTCACCTTCCAGAGGCCGGGACCCGGCTGCACACCCACCACCATCACGACTTCCATGCCCGCTTCGTCGGTGTCTGGAACGGGCGCGCCGGGGTCGGCGTCGTTCGCCCACGCAAGCGTCGAGAGGAACAGCAGGGCAATGCCCGCCATGCAGGTCTGTTTCAGGGTCAGCCCGGTCTGCGCAGGGGCAGGTTCGAGGTCGTGATTCCGCCTTTCAACACGTAGGCATCGAATCCGCGCTCGGAGAGAATGAACGCGGCAGCGGACGAACGCCGGCCCGTGTCGCACACCACCACGTACGGTGTCTTGCGATCCAGCGCGTTCAACTTCAGGCGCACGAAGTACAGCGGAATGTTGATCGAGTTCTCGATCCCCAGGTTCTGGTATTCGGAAGGCAGGCGTACGTCCAGCCACTGGCCCTTGTTCTGGATGATCTTCTGCGCCTGGATCTCATCGACCCAACGCAGCAGCGGCTCGTGCATGAGGTCGCGGAAGTCCTGCTTGTTGAGCCGCATGAGCACGCCGTCGGAGAGCATGGTCACCGTGGCGTTGCGTTTGGCCTCGGCGATCAGCGCCTCCTCGCCGAAGGTTTCACCCACGCCGAGCTCGGCGAGCTTGATGCCTTTCTGGTTGAGCGGCGATTCGCGCGTCACCAGGCAGCGGCCTTTGACGATGGCGTAGAAGTAGTCGCCTTCGTCGCCCTGCTTGATGACTACTTCGCCGGCGCGGTACTGCTGCCGGTTCATGCGCATGAATATGGCCTGCAGGTTCGCGGGCGGGATGCGATGGAAGGCCTTGGTCTGCAGCAGCGTGGTCATCCAGTCGCCGTCGTCGGTGCCGCCGCCGAATTGCGCCTGCAACTCGCCGACCTCGTAGCTGCCGGTCTGGTCCCAGGTGATCATCACGTCCAGCAGGTCGGAATCGATGGCCAGGTAGTCCACGTCTTCCACGGCGCGGGCCGTGACCTTGCGCGGCACGCTCTGGTTCAACGGCGCGCGCGCATCGGCGCTGCCGCCTTCGATCATGCCGACGGTGCGGCCGTTCTCGCTGATCTCGACCATGCCGCGGATGATCCAGATGGTGCGCTTGTCGGTGTCTCCCTCTTTGAACAGGGTGCGGCCCGCCGTCATTTCCTTGACCGTGACTTTCTTCGCGAGCGCATGCAGATTTTCCCGCTTCATGCCTTCGAGCGGGGTCAGGGAGCGCAGCAGTTCAACGCTGACTTCACGGGGATCGGCCATGCGCCGATGCTAACACGCCATGTCGTGCGCCTCAGGCGTCACGAATCGCCGACCATCCCTTGTCGGGCTCGAAGCGCGGACCGTGCGCTCGCGCGAGCTCGGTGAGTCGCGCCACCACGGCATCGATGCCGCGAGTGCGCGCGTAAGTCAGCGGGCCGCCGCGGAACGGTGCGAACCCGGAGCCGAAGATGACGCCGGCGTCGATGAGATCGGCGTCCGCGACGATGCGTTCGCGCAGCACCGCCGCGCATTCGTTGGCGAGCGACAGGATCAACCGGTCCTCGAGATCCTTCGGCGGTTCGGGCGGCGGTCCCGCGGGTTTCACGGCCTTGCCGTCGCGCCACACGTAGAAGCCTTCGCCGGTCTTGCGGCCGAGCTTCTTGGCCGCGATCAGCGCGTCGATGCGCGAAGTGTCCGGCTTCTGCCGGTTGAGCGCCGCGCTCACGATGTCGCCGACATGCTTGCAGACGTCGAGTCCGACCACGTCGGCGAGCTCCACCGGACCCATCGGCATGCCGTAACGCAGCGCCGCTTCGTCGATGGTTTCGATCGGGATGCCATCCTGGAACGCGAACATGGCCTCGTAGAGGTACGGCACCAGCACGCGGTTCACCAGGAAGCCGGGTGCGCTCTTGCAGGGCAGGGGCAGTTTGTCGATCTTGCGCGCGAACGCGATGGCACGCTGGAGGGTGTCCTCGCTGGTGCTCTCGCCGCGCACGATCTCCACCAGCGGCAGCTGCGATACGGGGTTGAAGAAATGCACGCCCACCAGCCGGCCCGGATCCGGCAGCTGGTCGTCGAGTTGCTCGAGCATGATGGACGAGGTGTTGGTGGCCAGGATCGCGCCAGGCTTCATGCGCGGCTCGACGCGTGCGAACAACTCGTGCTTGGCGTCGGCATTCTCGAAGATGGCTTCGAGGATCACGTCGGAACGCGGCACGCCGTCGCCGGTCACGTCCGCGGTGATTCGGGTCATGAGCTCGCCCGCCTTGACCGGATCCTTGAGCCGCTTGGTGAAGGCCTCGCGCGCGCGCGCCAGTGCGGGTTCGATGAACTTGAGCTCGCGATCCTGCAACGTGACGTTCAGTCCGCGTTGCGCGCACCACGCGGCGATGTCGCCGCCCATGACACCCGCGCCAACCACGTGCACGCGCTCGATCGGCCGTTTCGACTTGTCGCCGAGATTCTTCAGGCGATCCTGCAGCATGAACACACGCACCAGGTTGCGCGAGGTTTCGCCGATCATGAGCGTGGCGATTGAACGGGCCTCGGCCTCGTAGGCCTGTTCGCCGTGCGCGCCGAACTTCGACCACAGATCGATGATGGCGTAAGGCGCCGGGTAGTGTTCGGGCCGCGCCTTGCCGCGCACCTGCGCCACCAGTGTCTTGCGCACGAAGCCGCGCACCAGCGGCCAGGACAACACGCGATCGAGTAGCGACGCGCGCCGCGGCTTGGGCTGGCGCGCGATGAACTCGCGGGCGGCGGCTTCCGCGTCGGCCGGGAATACCAGGCGGTCGAAGAACCCGGCGCGCTTTGCCTGGTCGGCGCGCAGGTTCTTGCCGCTGAGCATCATCTGCATGGCGACGCGTACACCGGCGAGGCGCACCGCACGCACGGTGCCGCCGAAACCGGGATGGATACCCAACATCACTTCCGGCAGGCCGATCGAGAGGTTGTCGCTCCTGACGCCCACGCGGTAGCGGCAGGCCAACGCCAGTTCCAGGCCGCCACCCAGGGCGAAGCCGTGCACGATGGCCACGCTGGGGCAGGGGAGTGACTCGAGGCGCGCCAGCACGGCCTGCGCGCTTCGCACCATCTCCACGCCTTGCTCGACGCTCTTCAACTGGACGAATTCCTTGACGTCGGCGCCGGCGATGAAGCCGTTCGACTTGGCCGAACGAATCACAAGGCCACGTGGCGGCGAGCGCTCGAGCGCGGCGAGGTGCGTGTCCAGGTCGAGCAGCGTGTCGCGCGACAGCACGTTGGTCGACGTGCCGGGCTTGTCGAAGGCCAGCCAGGCGATTCCGCTGGCATCGGTCTCCAGGGTCCAGGAGCCCATCTAGGCCACCGCGGGCTGGGAGGCGGCGGCGCCGCGAACGTTGAAGTCGCAGAGAATCGGGCGATGGTCGGACCAGCGCACGTCCGGCACCTGGAAGTTGGTGATTTCGATTTCCTTGCTCGCCAGCACGAAGTCGAGCTCGATGCGCGGAATGCGCGCCGGGAACGACGGCAGGTTTTTCTCGTTGGCACTGCGCAACCCGGCGGCGCGCATGAACAGGTAGATCTCGTGCGTGCCCCAGAAGGTATTGAAGTCACCGGTGACGATCACCGGCTTGTGGGACTTGGCGATCAGGTCGTGCAGGTATCTCAATTGGTACTGGCGCTGGCGGTATTTCAGCGCCAGGTGCACGAGGAAAATGCAGACGTCGTCGAGCTCGAGCTCGATGATCAGCCGCTTGATGCCGGTGTCGAAGTAGTGGAATCGCTCGCCCTCGACGCGCGGCGCGGCGAGGAAGGCATTGCCCTGCTTGCGCACGATGGGCATGAGATTGTTGATCGAAGTCTTGCCGTACTTGCACTCGTAGGTGCTGTAGTGCCCGAGCGACTCGGCGATGTGTTCGGCCTGGTTCAGCATGCCGCTGCGCACCGAGCCGATGTCGACTTCGATGAGGCCGACGATGTCGGGGTCCTGTTCCTTCACGAAATTCGTGATGCCGTCCAGCACCCGCCGGCTGGAGCGCAGGTATCCCGCGCCCGGAAATGGCAGGTGGAACGCCGGCCCGGTGCCGGTGGCATAACGAATGTTGTAGACGAGCAGGCGCAAGCGGAGTGGATGCTAACGGTGCGACGCACAAATGTGGAGTAGGCGCACGACCTCGCGACTAAACTACACTCAAGGCAACCCTCTGGATCGCTGGCCATGTCACAAAACAATCCAATTCGATTGTTCGTCACACACGCGTGGGAGCCCACCGACGAATACCTGCGGATTTTCGAGTACCTCGAAAGCGCGCGGAACTTCTTCTACAAGAATTTTTCCGCGCCCGACAGGGCCCCGGCGGGCGGCAAGGACGCCGACCGCGAGGAACTGCGCAAGCAGATCGCCCAGGCCGAATGTGTGATTGCCCTTCCGGGTTTGTATCGGCAACACAGCGATCTGATGCTGTTCGAGATGACCTTCGCCAAGGCCTCGGACAAGCCGGTGGTGCTGATGAAACCTTTCGGCGCGAATGCCGTGTTGCCCACCGCCATCACCTCCATGTCGGACCAGATCTGCGATTGGGATGGCCGGGCGCTGGTCGACGCCGTCAAGAAGCAGGCGCGCCACGAGGAATCCCATCGCTGGGACACCATCGAGTTCAAGCTCGACTGAGGAGTGGTGCCGGGAGGGGGTTTGCGTGTTTCGCCGCGTAGATGTGGTTGGGGCGGATATCGGGTCGCGAAACACGCAAACCCCCTCCCGGCACCACTCTAACTACTAACCTTCGGCGGCGAACAACTGCACCACCGAGGCGCTGGCCGCGGCCGGCAGCGGCAATTCCAGTTCCTGCTGGCGCGTCATGCGGCAGAACATGCGCACGATCTGCGACGCATGTTGCTCGGCTTCTTCACACGACATCTTGCGGATGGTGGCACGCACCGCGTCTTCGCCGCGCAGCGGCCGTTCGCGCTGGATCTGTGCCGCAAGTTCGATGAACTGCAGACGCAGTTCGCGCGGCACGTCATCGGCCTCGATCTTGGACAGGCTGTGGCGCCAGGCGCCTTCCAGTCGTTCCTTGATCGCGCCAGAGCGCGCAAAGTGAAGTGTGGCTGATTCGAGCCGATCGTAAACACGCGACATGAGCAGATTCGTTATCGCGAGGTCTGGCGGCACCACTCCGATTACGCGCCAAACCTGACGTAACGCCTTTAGTTGTAGTTGTAGCGGCGACCCTGATCCATCAATGGCGTACGTCGCAAATATAGCGCGGTGTCTTTCAATTGCAACGGGAAAAACGCATCCGCCTACGACGCGCGGAGGCGAGCGCGCCTAACAGGGTCAGGGTGAGCAGGCCTAACGATCCGCCGCCACCCCCACCACCGCGTCGCGCCGGGGCGGGATTTGCCGGTGGAATCGACGGGGTCGCCGCACCCGGCGTGGGTCCCGAAGTGACCGCGACTGCGCAAGCGCCGCTACCGGCGGAAACCGGCGCCGTACTGCTGGCACGCGTCGGCTCGACCAGCACCTCGGCGGTATCGGTATGACCCTGGTCGTCGGTCACGATCAGTCGCAGCGTCACATCGTCGATTGCGGGCGCCACCAACGATGCCGTCGCCGTGTTGGCGCCCGAGATGGCCGGCGGATTGCTGCTCGGGGAAAGCACGGTCCACGCAAAGCTGCTCAGCGTGCGGCCGCAAGCCGCCGCGGAACCGGTTGCCACCAGGCTGACGTTCTGGCCGGGCGCCACGGTGCCGGGCAGTGAAACCGCCGCGATCGGCCGATCCGCCGCGCTGACCGAGTTGGCCGCGTCGACCATGCCGGCGCCACAGGTGCTGGTGGTGCACAGGCACTGCTCGAGCTGGAAATCCTGCGCATCCGCGGGGACATGGCAGGCCTGGATGGCCGGGGCATCACTGACCGTGGAGGGAAACGGCCGCGCGCCTTCGCGCAGTCGCGCCAGCAGCTGCGCGGTCGACAGGTTGTTGTTCCGCGAGACCATCAGGGCGGCGATGCCCGACACGATGGGCGCCGAGAAGCTGGTACCGAGGTTGTTGTTGATCTGGTCGGTGAACGAGTGCGTCGCGGGCGCGGTAGTGCCGGTATTGGAGGTGGTGTCGAGCGAGAACAGGCAGGGCCCGCCGTTGATGTTCACGCAGTTGCCGCCCGGCGCCGCGATAGTGACCTCGGGTCCCAGGCTGCTGAAGCCCACCTTGCTGCCGGCATGGCGGATGGCGGCCACCGCCGCGACCCCCGGACAGTTCGCGGGCGAGGAGACCAGCGTGCCTTCATTGCCCGCCGAGATCACCACCAGCACCTTGCGCGCGGTGAGTTCGTTGATCACGTCCCGGTAACTCGGCTCACAGACGCCGTCCGAACCCAGGCTCATGTTGAGGATGCGGGCCGGGGTAGGGTTGTCGGCGACGCCGTTGACGTGCAGCCCCGCGGCCCAGCGCATGCCGGCCAGGATGTCGCTGTCGATGCCGCCACACTTGCCCAGTACCCGCACCGGCAGGATGAAGGAATTCCAGTCGAGGCCGGCCACGCCCGCGGCGTTGTTGGTCAGCGCGCCCACCATCCCCGCGACGCGCGTGCCATGCCAACTGCTGTTGGAAATCTCGCAGCCGGTGAAGGCGGAGTTCGACCGGTCGCCGTCGCTGACCCAGTCACCCGGGTCGGAGGGGTCCGCATCACGGCCGCCACCATCGTTGGCCTGCGCGGTGCCCGTGACGAAATCGAATCCGGGCAGCAGTTTTCCGCCGCGGTCGGCTCGTCCCAGGTCCGGGTGGTCGTACAACACGCCGGTGTCGAGCACCGCGATCACCACGCCGGTCGAGCCCAGCTCGTGATCCCAGGCGGCCACGGCGTTCACCGAGGAAACCTGCGCGGTCTGCAGGTACCACTGGCCGCCGAACAACGAGTCGTTGGGCGCCGAATGTGCATAGCGACGATGGTCCGGGGCCACGTATTCGACCTGCGGATCGGCGCGCAACGCGGCCAAGGCCTGGTCCGGATCGCGGTCCGCCAATTCGATGTGCGTGGCCACGAGGCGCTCGGAGATTTCGCGCTTGAGCTGCAGGGTTAGGCCAGTGCGCCTTGCCAGCGCTTCACTGTTCGAACTCTGGTTGCCGAGTTTCTGGACCGTGCCGGCGGAATTGTCGGGGCGGAGCTTGATCAGCACCTCCAGCGACGCGGTCCCGGGCGACGTGCGCGGCTCGTGCGCCACGGGGTTGAACTCGGCCGCGGCGGCAACGATCGCCGCTTGCAGCACGGCTACGGCGAGCAATGCGGCCATCCGGCGGGAAGACGTGTTCATACGAGTCCTTGCAAGCGCGTGCCACGACGTGGCGCCTGCGATTCTGTGGCGAG
>Ga0164241_10002763_pt1 | contig 18540 bp, 15 predicted proteins | sample OricomyardsoilBY_FD_108780 | JGI IMG/M metagenome (GOLD analysis project Ga0164241, IMG submission 108780) | Backyard soil microbial communities from Emeryville, California, USA - Original compost - Back yard soil (BY) | ecosystem: Environmental > Terrestrial > Soil > Unclassified | place: USA...
CGATGATGGTCAGCGTGCGCAGGCCGAGGAAGTCGAACTTCACCAGGCCCACCGCTTCCACGTCGTCCTTGTCGAACTGGGTGACCGGGTTCTTGCCGAAGCTGCCGTGGTCGTGTTCGGCGAACAGCGGGCAGAAATCCGTCAGCGGCGAGGGCGCGATCACCACGCCGCCCGCATGCTTGCCGGCGTTGCGGGTCAGGTCTTCCAGCTGGCGCGCCAGGTCGAGCAGGTCGCGCACGTCGTCTTCGGCGTGGTAGCGCTGGATCAGCTCGGCCGAGGCCATTTCGCCGCTGGCGCCGCCCTTGCCTTCGCCCATCGCGTCGGCCAGCGTGATGCCCAGGATGTTGGGGACGAGCTTGGCGATGCCGTCGACCATGCCGTAGCCGAAGCCGAGCACGCGGCCGGCGTCGCGCACCACCGCCTTCGCCGCCATCGTGCCGTAAGTGATGATCTGCGAGACGCGGTCGCGTCCGTACTTGCGGGCGACGTAGTCGATCACCTCGTCGCGCCGGTCCATGCAGAAGTCGATGTCGAAGTCCGGCATCGACACGCGTTCCGGGTTGAGGAAGCGCTCGAACAGCAGGTTGTACGGCAGCGGATCGAGGTCGGTGATCTGCAGCGCCCACGCCACCAGCGAACCGGCGCCGGAGCCGCGGCCCGGGCCGATCGGGATGCCCTGGTTCTTCCCCCACTGGATGAAGTCGGCCACGATCAGGAAGTAGCCGGGGAAGCCCATCGCGATGATGGTGTCCAGCTCGAACTCGAGGCGCGCGAGATAGTCCTCGCGGGTCTTGCCCGGCGCCAGCGGGTTCTTCTGCAGCCGCGCTTCCAGCCCGGCCCGCGACTGGCTGCGGATCCAGCTGTCGAGCGTCTCGTCGGAAGGCACGGGATAGGCCGGCAGCGCGTATTCGCCGAGCTTGAGCTGGATGTTGCAGCGCTGCGCGAGGGCGACGGTGTTGTCCAGCGCGTCCGGCACGTCGGCGAACAGCGCGGCCATCTCGTCGGCGGACTTCAGGTACTGCTCCGCGCTGTAGTCGCGCGGGCGGCGGCTGTCGTCCAGCACGCGGCCGGAAGCGATGCACACGCGTGCCTCGTGCGCCTCGAAGCCGGCGGCGTCGAGGAAGCGCACGTCGTTGCTGGCCAGCACCGGGATGCCACGCTTGGCCGAGGCGTGCAGGGCGAAGGCGTTGAACGCTTCCTCCCCGTCGCGTCCGGTGCGGGTGAGTTCCAGGTGCAGGTCGTCGCCGAACATGCCCTGCAATGCGCCGAGTTGCGCTTCCGCCAGGTCGTGGCGATTGGCCAGCGCCAGCCTCCCGGCCAGGCTGTGGCGGCCGGCGATCGCGAACAAGCCGGCGTGGGCGTCCCGCAACCATTCCGGGTCGATGGCGACGCCGTCGCCGCGCTGGCCTTCCATCCACGCCCGGGTCAGCAGCCGCGACAGGCTCAGGTAACCGCCGTGGTCGCGGCACAGCAGGGTCAGCAGCGAGGGCGCGTCGCCGCCGTCGGCGACCAGCACGTCGGCGCCGGCGATCGGCTTGATGCCCACGCCCTCGGCGGCCTTGTAGAACTTGACCAAGGCGAACAGGTTGTTGCGGTCGGTCACCGCCAGCGCCGGCAGTTGCAGTTCCACCGCGCGGCTCAGCAGGTTGGGCCGGTCGCCGGCTTTTTCCGGGCGCGCGTAGTCCGGCTTCTCGGGGACGCGGATGGTGGAATCCGCCAGCGAGAATTCGGTGTGCAGGTGGAGGTGGACGAAGCGAGGGGACATCGGCTTGCCGCGAGGCCAGCCCGCAGGTTAGGCCCCCGGTGCCGCACGGACAAGGCTTGACTTCGCGCCGCGCCCGCCCGCGCTCAGCCAACCCTGAACGGACGGTCCGGGTGCCCGGCGTCGATGTAGCGGCTGCCGTTAACGCGCGCGTGGTGCTGGTACAGCGCCAGCGCATCCAGGCGGTCGCGGATCCAGGCCTCGCGGCGTTGCGCGCCGTCGCCGTCGGGCTGCGCGGTGGCGCGATAGGCGCAGAAGTCGGCGTAGTCCTCGGCTTCGGTCGCGACCGCGGGCCAGGCCAGTTCCAGCAGGATCACGTCGTCCAGCAGGCCGAGCAACGGGATCGCATCGGGGATCAGGTCGTGGTCCTGGTCGAGGTAGGCCAGCAGCGTGCGCACGCGTTCGCAGGCCGCTTCGCGACGGTCCCAATCGGCGTCGTCGAGCATCGCCCGCAGTTGCTCGATCCGGCGCAGGCGTTCGTCCAGCACGGCGCGTGCCTGCGCCGCGGGCAGGCCCTGCAGCCAGCGGCCGAGGGTGGCGATGCGGTCGGCATCGACGTGGCGCGCCTGCGGGTGGATCGCGTGCAGCAACTGGTCGAAGCGCGATACCGCCGCGGCATCGAGGACGAAATCGCCGATGCGGTCGCGGCTGGCGTGGTCGGGGCGGTCGTCCCAGGGCAGCGGCGTGTCGGCAGGCGCCGTGGTTCGCATGAACATGGCTCACCTCGCGTGGCCGACATGCGGGGAGGGTGGCGGCGTGCGGGGTCGGCCGGCTTGCGCACGCGGCCGCATCGATCGATGCACCCGAATGGTGGGCGCCTGCGCGTTTCAGGTCATGTGCCGAAAGCCGCGTGCAGAAGGTCACGTTGCTCCGGCGCATGCAGCGCGTCCCGGACCGGGGCGAAACTGCGGCGGTGCTGCGGGCACGGCCCGTGCAACCGCAATGCCTGCAGGTGCATCGCGCTGGCGTAGCCCTTGTGGCGGTCGAAGCCGTACTGCGGGTACTGCGCGTGCAGTTCGCGCATGCGCGCGTCGCGCGCGACCTTGGCCAGGATCGAGGCGGCCATGATGCTGCGGTCGCGCGCGTCGCCGTCGATCCACGCCTCCGCCGCGCAGGGCAGGCCTTTCGGCAGGTGGTTGCCGTCGATGCGCGCCGCATCGGCCGCATGCGCGACGCCCTGCAGCGCGAGGCGCATGCCGAGCATGGTCGCCTGGAAGATGTTGAGGCGGTCGATGTCGTCGGTTTCGACGAACACGACCTTCCACGCAAGCGCGCGCTCGACGATGCGGGCTTGCAGCAGTTCGCGCTTCGCAGCGGACAGCTGCTTGGAATCGTCGAGCCCGTTCACCGGCGTGCGGCCGGGCGCGAACACCACCGCGGCCACGCAGACCGGGCCGGCCAGCGGGCCGCGCCCGGCTTCGTCGACGCCGGCGATGCGCAAAGGGGGAAGCGGCAGGTTCATCTCCGCGCGAGCAGGCCGGCGACCGCATCCGCCGCGCGCGCCGAGGCGTCGCGGCGCAGCGACTCGTGGATCGCGAGGAACTCCGGCTGCAGGGATGCCACTGCATCGCCGTCGCGGAACCAGCGCAGCAGCGCGGCGTGCAACCGGTTGGCGGTGCATTCGTCCTGCAGCAGTTCCGGCACCAGCGTCTCGCCGGCGAGGATGTTGGGCAGGCTGACGTGCGCGGACTTCAGCAGGCCGAAGGCCTTGACGATCGCGTAGGTCAGGCCGGAGATGCGATGGCCGATCACCATCGGCCGCTTGCACAACATGGCTTCCAGCGCGGCGGTGCCGGAGGCGAGCAGGACCGCGTCGCCGGCGATCATCGCGCGCTGCGCGTCGCCGTCGAGGATGCGCACATGCGGCAGCGCGGCGCCAGGCGTGCGCTCGATCGCGGCGCGGCATGCCGCGTTCGCGGCCGGGACCAGCACGCGCAGGCCGGGGATGTCGCGCAGCAAGCGCGATGCGGCGTCGAGGAAGACCGGCAGCATGCGTTCGATTTCGCCAAGGCGGCTGCCGGGCAGCAGGGCGAGGATCGGCGCATCCGCGGGTTCGCCCAAGGCGGCGCGGGCGGCGGCGCGGTCCGGTTGCAGCGGGATCGCGTCGGCCAGCGGATGGCCGACGAACACCGCATCGACGCCGTGCCTGGCATAGATCGGCGGCTCCATCGGGAACAGGCACAGCACGCGGTCGGCGCTGGCGCCGATCTTCGCCGCGCGCGCCTCGCGCCAGGCCCAGACCGAGGGGCTGACGTAGTGCACGGTGCGCACGCCGCGCTGCTTCAGCCAGCGCTCGACGCCGAGGTTGAAGTCCGGCGCGTCGATGCCGATGTAGACGTCCGGCTGGAAGGCAAGCACGCGCTGGCGGAACGCCTTGCGCAGCCTGAGCAGGCGCGGCAGGTGCGCCAGCACTTCGGCCAGGCCCATCACCGCGAGTTCGTTTGCATCGAACCAGGCATCGAGGCCCGCGGCGCGCATGCCATCGCCACCGATGCCCGCGAATTGCGCGTCGGGGAAGCGTTGGCGAAGTTCCGCGATGAGGCCGGCGCCGAGCTGGTCGCCGGAGGTTTCGCCGGCGCAGAGCGCGATGCGCATGCTTCAGCGCAACAGCGGCCGTTCGCCGCGTTCGATGAAGTCGAGCATCGCGCGCACGTCGTCGCTGCCGGTCGCGATCTCGCCGAGTTCGGCCTTGGCCTCGTCCAGCTTGGCATCGCCCATGTACAGGGCGCGGTAGGCGCGCTTGATCGCGGCGATGCGGCCGGCGTCGAAGCCGCGGCGCTTCAGGCCCTCGGCATTGATCCCGCGCGCGCGCGCGTATTTTTCCTGCGCCACCATCACGAAAGGCGGCACGTCGCCGTTGACGAAGGCGCCCATGCCGATGAACGCGTGGTCGCCGATCCGGCAGAACTGGTGCACGCCGGCGAAGCCGCTGAGGATCACCTGGTTGCCGATCACCACGTGGCCGGCGAGGGTGGCGTTGTTGGAGAACACGCAGTCGTCGCCGACGATGCAGTCGTGGGCGACATGGGTATAGGCGAGGATCCAGTTGCGGTCGCCGATGCGGGTGATGCCGCCGCCGTCGCCGGTGCCGCGGTTGATGGTGACGAATTCGCGGATCGAGTTGCCGTCGCCGATGACGAGCTCCACGCGCTCGCCGCGGTATTTCTTGTCCTGCGGGGCTGCGCCGATCGAGGCCTGGCCATGGAAGGCGTTGTCGCGGCCGATCCGGGTCGGGCCGTCGATCACCACGTGCGGGCCGATGCGGGTGCCGTCGCCGATCTCCACGTCCGCGCCGATCACCGCGTAGGCGCCGACCCGCACGCCGGCGCCGAGCTTCGCCGACGGATCGATGACCGCGGTCGGGTGGATCGCGGGCGCGCCTGCGCTCATCCGCGTGCGGCAGCGCAGAGGATTTCGGCGCAGGCGACCTGTTCGCCGTCGACGCGGGCGATGCCCACGTATTGCGCCATGTTGCGGATCTGCCGCTTCAGTTCGACTTCGAGCTCCAGACGGTCGCCGGGCACCACCATGCGGCTGAATTTCGCGTTGTCCACCTTGACCAGGTAGAACAACTGCTTTTCCTCGTCCCCGCCGACCTTCGACAACTGGCTCAGGAGTCCGCCGGCCTGCGCCAGCGCTTCCACCACCAGCACGCCCGGCATCACCGGGTGCCCGGGGAAGTGGCCGGTGAAGAAGGGTTCGTTGCAGGTCACGTTCTTGTAGGCCAGCACGCGCTTGTCTTTCTCGAACTCGACCACGCGGTCGACCAGCAGGAAGGGATAGCGGTGCGGCAGCAGGCGTTCGATCTCCGGGGTGTTCACCGGCAGGCTCACGCTGGAAGGTGCATCGGTCATTCTTGGTCCTTGTCGCCCGTCCTGGTGCGGCGGGCGATGTCGTCGAGTTGCTTGTAGCGCGCGGCGCTCTTGCGCCAGCTGCGATTGTCCATCAAGGGGGTGCCCGATGAATACTCGCCGGGCTCGCGGATGGAGTGGGTGACCAGCGACATCGCGGTGATGACCACGCGGTCGCAGATCTCGAGGTGGCCGAGGATGCCGGCGCCGCCGCCGACCAGGCAATGGCGGCCGATGGTCGCGCTGCCGGCCACCGCGGAGCAGCCGGCCATCGCCGTATGCGCGCCGATCCGCACGTTGTGGCCGACCTGGATCTGGTTGTCGAGGCGCACGTCCTGCTCCAGCACGGTATCGCCCAGCGCGCCGCGGTCGATGGTGGTGTTGGCCCCGATCTCGCAATCGTCGCCCACCACCACGCCGCCCAGCTGCGGCACCTTGGTCCAGTGCCCGTGGTCCATCGCGATGCCGAAGCCGTCCGCGCCGAGCACCGCGCCAGGATGCACCAGCACGCGCTTGCCCAGCCGCACCCGGGTCACCAGCGTGGCGCGCGCGACCAGTTCGCAGCCGTCGCCGACCTCGCAATCCTCGCCGATGATGCAGCCCGGGCCGATGATGGCGCCAGTCGCTATCCGGCTGCGCGCGCCGATGGCGACGTGCGGGCCGACATGGGCGGACAGATCGACGTAGGCGGACGGATCCACCACGACGGTGGGGTGGATGCCGGCCATGCGCGCGGGCTTGCGCTCGAACAGCGCGGCGATCTTCGCGAACGCCGCGTAAGGATCGCGGGCGAGCAGGGCAGTGCCGTCGCGCGCATCCGCATCGTCTGGGCGCAGCACCACGACGCCGGCGGCGGTGGCCGCAAGCTGGCCGCGATAACGCGGGTTGGCGAGGAAGCCCAGCTGCTCGGCGGTGGCGCCGGACAGCGTGCCGACGCCGCGAACCGGGCGATCGTCGCCTTGCAGTTCGAGTCCGAACCGTTGCGCCAGCTCCGAGGCGGCGAAGACTGGCGCGGTCATGCCTGTTCGCGGGCCGTTACAGCTGGCCGCCGAAGGTGAACTGCAGGCGTTCGATCTGGTCGCCGTCCTTCTTGCGCAGCGGCAGCGCGTAACTGATCGACAGCGGCCCCATCGGCGAGCGCCACAGCAGGGCAACGCCCGCGGACGCGCGCAGGTCGCTGGCGCTGAAGTTGTCCCAGCCGTCGTACACGTTGCCGAAGTCCAGGAACGCGGAGACGCGCGCCGCCGGGCTGTCGAACAGCTTCGGGAAAATCGCCTCCACCGAGCCGGCCAGCAGGAACGAACCGCCCAGCGGCTGGCGGAAGCCGAACCCGGAAGTGAAGGCGGGCCCCAGGGTATTGTCGACGAATCCGCGCACCTTGCCCTGCGCGGCGATGCCGCCGGCATAGAAATTCTCGAAGAACGGAAGGCCGGTGGCGGTGACGGTCTTCTTGAAGTCGGTGGACGTGGGAAGGCAGGGCTCGCTCGGCGCGGGACCCGGTACGAACGTGTCGAGGATGTCGTCGTCGTTGGTGTCCACCCAGGCTCCCGCGGTGAAGCAGAGGTTGCGGGTGAAGTCCTTGCCGTAGGAATCGCCGTAACCCACGTTGATCCCGGTGCGCAGCACCAGTGCCTGACTCAGTGGCCAATACTTGCCGAAATCGTAGGACAGCTTGTAGTACTCGACCGTGGAGCCGGGCAAGGCGATTTCCGCCGACAGGCTCTGGGTGCTGCCGACGACGGGGATGAAATAGTCGTTGCGGGTGTCGCGCGACCAGCCGATCTGGGCGCGCCAGGCATGGAAGGTTCGGTTGCCGACCGCCTTGACGTAATCGACCAGCGGCGTCGGGGTCGACCCCTCGAACGCCAGGATCTCGTTGGTGTCGATGCCGAACATCAGGCTCACCGAGTCGTTCTCGCTGATCGGCAGGCCCATGAACACCTGCGCGGCGCCGCTGTTGGTCGAATACTGGGCGACGTTGTAGCTCGAGTAATCGAACTCGCGCCACCACAGGTTGTAGCCCAGCGAAAGGCCTTCGTCCGTGAAGTACGGGTTCATGAAGGAGAAGTCGTAGCGCTTCTGGTAGGTGCTGCGGGTCATCGCCATCGACACCCGGTTGCCGGTGCCGAGGAAGTTGTTCTCCGCGAGTTGCAGCGACAGGTTGATGCCGGACAGCTGCGAATAGCCCACGCCGGCGGCGATGCTGCCGGAGGTGGTTTCCTTCACCGTGTAGGCCACGTCGATCTGGTCGTCGCTGCCGGGCACCGGCTCGTTGTCGACGTTCACTTCCTCGAAATAGCCGAGTCGTTGCAGGCGCACCTTGCCGCGGTCGATCGCCGCCTGCGAATACCAGCTGCCCTCGAACTGGCGCATCTCGCGGCGCAGGACCTGGTCGGCGGTGCGGGTGTTGCCCTTGAACACGATCCGGCGCACGTTGACGCGCGGTCCCGGCTGCACCTGCATGTCGATGGCGACCGTGCGCTTGTCGCGATCGATCGACGGCACCGGATTCACCTTGGCGAAGGCGTAGCCGATGTTCGCGAGGCGTGCGGTGATCGCATCGGAGGCGGCTTCGAGCCAGGCGCGCGAGAAGGTGGCGCCCGGCCTGATGAAGGCGGTGATCTGCTCGATCTCCTCCTTGGGCAGCACCGTGTCGCCGGACACGGTCACGCTGGAGATGCTGTAGACCTCGCCTTCGCTGATGCCGGCGGTCAGGTACATGTCCTTCTTGTCGGGGCTGATCGCGACCTGGGTCGAATCCAGGCTGAAATCGATGTGGCCGCGATTGAGGTACCAGGCGTTGAGTTTCTCGATGTCGCCGGACAGCTTCTCGCGCGAATACTGGTCGTCGCGCTTGTACCAGGAAAGCCAGCTGCTGGTATGCGATTCCCAGTTCTTGGTGATCTCCTCGTCGCTGTAGCTTTCGTTGCCGACCAGGTTGATGTGGCGGATCTTGGCGGCCTTGCCTTCCTTGACGTTGATGGTCAGGTTGACGCGGTTGCGGTCCAGCCGTTCCACGTTCGGGCTGATTTCGACGCTGTACTTGCCGCGGTTGTTGTACTGGCGGTTCAGTTCCTGGGTGACGCGGTCCAGGTTGAGGCGGTTGAAGGTGTCGCCTTCGGCCAAGCCGATGTCCTTCAGCCCCTTGAGCAGGTCTTCGGTCTTCAGGTCCTTGTTGCCGACCAGGGTCAGCTTGTTGATCGCCGGGCGCTCGACCACGGTGATGACCAGGATGCCGCCCTGGTGGTCGAGGCGCACGTCCTCGAAGAAGCCGGTCTTGTACAGGGCGCGCAGGGCTTCGGCGGCCTTGGCCGAATCGAGGGTGTCGCCACGCTCGACCGGCAGGTAGGTGAACACGGTGCCGGCACCGATGCGCTGCAGGCCGTCGATGCGGATGTCGCTGACCGTGAAGGGTGCGAACGCCGCCTGCGCCCAGGCCGGCAGCGAAAGCGCCGAGGCCAGGGCTAGGGTGAGCAGGCGGCGGGACAAGGAACGGGTCATTCAGGACATCCTGTTGGGGGTTACGACACCATGTGCAGGATGTCGTTGTAGAAGGCCAGGCCCGTCAGCCCCGCGATCAGCGCGAGGCCGAGGTACTGGCCGGCGACCATCGCGCGTTCGCCCAAGGGGCGGCCGATGGCCAGCTCGATAAGGTAATACAGCAGGTGACCGCCATCCAAGACGGGGATCGGCAGCAGGTTGAGGATCGCGAGGCTGACCGACAGCATCGCCAGGAAGCTCAGGAACCAGGCCAGGCCCTGCTGGGCGAAGTAATTCGCGGTCTGGGCGATGGTCAGCGGCCCGGCGACGGTGTTCTGCACCGAGACCCGGCCGCTGAACGCGCGCCCAATCATCGCGAACAGCTGGCGGACCTGGTAGCCGGTTTCGTCGATGGCCGCCGGGATCGCCGCGATCGGGTCCAGCCGCAGTACCGCGTCGCGCGGCGGCTCGGCCGCCGCGGCATTGGCGAAGCCCAATTGCCAGCTCATGCCGCCATCGGGTTTCGTCCGCCATGCCGGGGTCATCTCCAGCGCCAGCCGGTCGCCGTCGCGTTCGACTTCGACCATGCCCGGGCCGCCGCGTTCCCCGAGCGCCTTCACCAGCGGGGCGATGTCCTCGAAGCTGGGCACGGGCGAGGCGTCGATGGCGGTGATGCGGTCGCCTTCGGCCAGCACGCCCCAGGCCGGAGTGCCTTCCGAGATCCTGCCGACGACGGCGGGCAGCAGTTCATGGCGCGCCACCAGTCCGAGGGTTTCCACCGCGCGGATCTCGTCGAAACGGGCTGGCAGCCTGTCCAGCGGCAGGGTACGGGCGGACGCGCCAACCCCGGCGCGGTCGATGGACACCTCCACCGGCTTGCGATCGAGCGCGGCCACGGCCAGCGCCATCCGGGCTTCGCTCCAGGTCGGCGTGTCGCGGCCGTCGACCGCGCGGATGCGGTCGCCGGACCGTAGTCCCGCCTGCGCGGCGATGCCGCTGGCCTTGCCGACCACCGGCGCGTAATCCGGGCGGCCGATCACCAGCATCGCCCACAGCAGGGCCACCGCCAGGATGAGGTTGGCCAACGGGCCGGCGACCACGATCGCGATCCGCTTCCACACGTTCTGCCGGTTGAAGGCCTGGCCGAGTTCGGCGTCCGCCACGTCGCCCTCGCGTTCATCGAGCATGCGCACGTAACCGCCCAGCGGGATCGCGGCGATGACGTATTCGGTGCCGTCCTTGCCGCGGCGCGACCACAGCGGCTTGCCGAAGCCGACCGAGAAGCGCAGCACCTTGACCCCGCAGCGGCGCGCCACCCAGTAGTGACCGAATTCGTGGAAGGTCACCAGCACGCCCAGCGCGACCACCATCCACCACAGGGAGCCCAGGAACGTGGTCATGGCTCAGTGCGCCCGGCCGATGCGGGACCGCGCCACCGAGCGCGCCTGCGTGTCCGCAGCCAGCAGCGCATCCAGCGAATCGGCGTGCTGCACGGGCATGGCGTCCAGGGTCGCGGCGACGGTGTCGGGGATGGACAGGAAACCGATCCGGCCCTGAAGAAACGCTGAAACGGCTTCTTCGTTGGCGGCATTCAGCGCGGCCGGTGCTGTGCCGCCGGCGGCCAGCGCGCGCCAAGCCAGGGCCAGGCAGGGGAAGGCGTCGAGGTCCGGCGCTTCGAATTCCAGCTTGGCGCCCTGCGCCAGCAGGTCCAGCGCGGCGACGCCGGAGGCGATCCTGCGCGGCCAACCCAGCCCCACCGCCAGCGCGGTGCGCATGTCGGGCAGGCCGAGCTGCGCCAGCGAACTGCCGTCGACGAAATCGACGATGGCGTGCACCAGCGACTGCGGGTGCACCAGCACGCGGATGCGCTCCGCCGGCAGGCCGAACAGGTGGTGGGCCTCGATGACCTCCAGCCCCTTGTTCATCAGCGTGGCCGAATCCACCGAGATCTTCGGGCCCATCGACCACTTCGGATGGGCGATGGCCTGCGCCGGCGCGACATCGGCGAGTTCCGCGCGACCGTGGCCGCGGAACGGGCCGCCGGACGCGGTGAGGGTGATGCGCGAAACCGCCGCCGGGTCGTCGCAGGCGGCCATGCACTGGAACAGCGCATTGTGTTCGCTGTCGATCGGAACGATGGTCGCGCCCGCGCCGCGGGCGGCGCGCATCAATAGTTCGCCGGCCAGCACGAGCGATTCCTTGTTGGCCAACAGCAGGCGCTTGCCGCCGCGCGCGGCGGCAAGCGTGGACGACAGCCCGGCCGCCCCCACGATGGCCGCGACCACGCTGTCGCACGCATCGCCCGCCGCCAGCGAATCCAGCGCTTCGCAGCCCGCATGCGCTTGGGTCTGCAAGCCGGCGTCGCGCAGGCCGTCGCGCAGCGCGGCGAAGCGGCCTTCATCGGCGATGACGGCGTGCTCGGGGCGATGCGCGCGGCATAGCTCGACCAGCTCGCCGACCTTGCTGCCGGCGGCCAGCACGCTGGCGCGCATCGTGTCGGGATGGCGCGCGATCACGTCCAGCGCGGAGGCGCCGATCGAACCGGTTGCGCCGAAGACCGCCACGCGCTGCAAAGAATCCGGTTGGATCATCCCGTCTTTGCCTCAGAAACCCAGCCAGGCCTGGCCCAGCGCGAATACCGGCAGCGCGGCCAGCACGCTGTCCACGCGATCCAGCACGCCGCCGTGGCCGGGGATCAGGTCGCCGGAATCCTTCGCGCCGACATGTCGCTTGAGCAGGCTTTCGAACAGGTCGCCGACCACCGAGAACAGCACCGTCGCCAGCGCGACCAGGGCGATCGCCGGCAGCTGCGACGCCTGCGCGCCGATCAGCAGCGCACCTGCGATGGCTACCGCCAATGCCAATGCGATGCCGCCAAGCAGGCCTTCGATGGTCTTGTTCGGGCTGATCCGCGGCGCGAGCTTGCGCGAGAACACCTTTCCGCCCAGATGGCGGCCGGCGAAGTACGCGCCGGTATCCGCGGCCCAGACCAGGAACAGCGCCAGCAGCAGCCATTTGCGGCCGTTGGGCTGGCCGGCGTGGATCAGGCCCAGCGCGCACCAGGCCGGGACCACCGCCAGCGTGCCGGCGAGCAGCTTGAAGGCGCGCGCATGCGAATCGTGGTCGGAGGCGAAGTGGTAGTGCTTCATCCACAGCATCGCCAGCAGCCACCAGGCCACGCCGATCAGCACCACCAGTTGCAGCAGCGCGAACGATCCGCCCTGCGCGGAACGCGAGCCCCAGACCAGCGCCGCCATCACCGCCGCATTGCACAGCAGCAGGATGGTGCGGGCCAGGGTGTCGTCCACCTCGGCCAGCCTCAGCCATTCCCACAGCGCGGCCAGGAACAGCACCGCGCTCAGCGCCGCCAGGATCGGCGTCGGCACGAACAGCACGCTGAGGATGGCGACGGGCGCCATGATCAAGGCGGCCCAGATGCGCGTTTTGGTCACGGAATTCCCCCGGTTGCGTGGCCAGCCACCTGCGCGCCGGTCAGCCCGAAGCGGCGTTCGCGACCGGCGTAATCGTCCAGTGCGCGCCGCAGTGTGGCGGCATCCACGTCCGGCCACAACGTGTCGGTGAACCACAGCTCGGTGTAGGCCAGCTGCCACAGCAGGAAGTTGCTGATGCGCAGTTCGCCGCCGGTGCGGATGAACAGGTCCGGTGCCGGCAGCGCGGCCAGTGCGACGCGCGCGGAGATCGCGTCCTCGTCGATCTGGTCCGCGCGCAACCTGCCTGCAGCGACGTCCTCGGCCAGCGCGCGCGCGGCGTGGGCGATGTCCTGGCGGCCGCCGTAGCTGGCGGCGATGCTCAGCTGCAGTTCCGCATTGCCCGCGGTCAGCGCTTCCGCGGCCTGCATGCGGGCGAGGATCTCCGGCGCGAAGCGCGCGCGTTCGCCGATGAAGCGCAGGCGCGCGCCGAGGCGATGCAGTTCGTCGACCTCGCGTTCCAGCGCGCCGAGGAACAGCTTCATCAATCCGCCCACTTCCTCGGCCGGGCGGTTCCAGTTCTCGCTGGAGAAGGCGAACAGGGTCAGCGCCTCGACGCCGTTGGCCAAGCAGAATTCCACGCAGCTCTTGACCGCGCGCGCGCCGGCGCGATGGCCGACGATCCGCGGCCGGTGGCGCTGCTGCGCCCAGCGGCCGTTGCCATCCATGATGATGGCGATGTGGCGCGGAACGCGCGCTGCGGGACCCGTCACGTCGAAGGCGCCGAGTGTGCGGTTCAAACCGCCATCAACTCGGTTTCCTTCGCCTTGATCACGTCGTCCACGTCCTTGATCGCGCCATCGGTGATCTTCTGGATCTCCGCCTCGGTGCGGCTGGATTCGTCCTCGGTGATCTGCTTGTCCTTCAGCAGTTCCTTGACCTGGTGGTTGGCGTCGCGGCGGATGTTGCGGATCGCGACCTTGGCGTCCTCGCCCTCTCTGTGCACGACCTTGGTCAGGTCCTTGCGGCGTTCCTCGGTCAGCGCCGGGATGTTGAGGCGGATCACGGTGCCGGCGGTGTTCGGGGTCAGGCCCAGGTCGGAGGCGAGGATCGCCTTCTCGACCGCGCCGACCATCTGCTTTTCCCACGGGGTGATGATGATCGAGCGCGCATCGCCGATCGCCACGCTGGCAACCTGCGACAGCGGCATGTCGGAGCCGTAGTAGTTGACCTTGATGCTGTCCACCAGGCCGGTGTTGGCGCGGCCGGTGCGGACCTTGACCAGGTTGTGGCGCAGGGATTCGATGCTCTTGCCCATGCGCGCCTGGGCGTCCTTCTTGATCTCGTTCAGCATCGCCTTGCTCCGGGGTCCTTGGGTAACCGCGGGATTATAAGCGAGGCGGCCTCCCGGCTAATGCGCGTGGCCGTGATCGTGATCCCGGTGCCGATGGGACGGTGCGTCCGCGACCTGCCCGTGCGGGGCGCGGTCGTTGCAATCGTGGGCGGCGCCACGCCCGCGTTCGATCTGCAGGGTCGGGTGGTTGATACCGAAGCGTGCGTCGAGCCCGTCGTTGAGGCGGTCGATGAAGGCGTCGTGGTCGTCGTCGTTCGCGCGCACCAGGTGCGCGGTCATCGCGATCTCGCCCGCGCCCAGCGACCAGATGTGCAGGTGGTGCACGGCGGCCACGCCCGGCTGTTGCAGCAGCCACGACTGCACCTGCGCCTGGTCGATGCCGCGCGGCACGGCGTCCATCGCGGCATTGAAGGCATCGCGCAGCAGGCCGAACGAGCCGACCGCGACCACCACCGCGATCAGCAACGCGGTCGCCGGGTCCAGCCAGGCCCAGCCCAGCCACCACAGGCCGGCGCCGGCCAGCACCGCGGCCAGCGAGACCGCCGCATCGGCAACCAGATGCAGGAAGGCGCCACGGCGGTTCAGGTCCTGCTCGTGCCCGTCGCGCACGAACCAGGCGGCGCCGAGGTTGATGGCGATGCCGATGGCGGCCACCACCATCACCGGCAGTCCCGGGACTTGCGGCGGCGCGCTGAAACGGCGGATCGCCTCCCAGCCCAGCGCGCCGGAAAACGCGACCAGCAGCAGCGCATTGGCCAGCGGCGAGAGCAGGGTGGCGCGGCGCCAACCGTAGGTATGGCGTTCGGTCGGCGCGCGCTTGGCCAGCACCGCCGCGCCCCAGGCCAGGCCGAGGCCGAGCACGTCGCCGAAGTTGTGCAGCGCGTCGGACAGCAATGCCAGCGAGTCGGTGGCGAAGCCGTAGCCGGCTTCCAGCGCCGTGTAGCCGAGGTTGATCAGGGTCACCCACGCGAAGGCGCGGGTGCTATCGGAATGGGTATGGCCGTGCACGCGCGGAGCGTGTCACGCCCCGCGATGCGGACACAATTTCAGTTGCGGCCGCGCACCAGGGTGCCGATCGGCTCGCCGCGCAGGATGCGCAGCAGCACGCCGGGCTGGGCCATGTCGAAGATGCGCAGCGGCATGTCGGCGTCGCGGCACAGGGCGAAGGCGGCGGTGTCCATCACCTGCAGATCGCGGGCGATCACATCGTCGTAGCTCAGGTCGTCCAGTTTGACCGCGTCGGCGTGCTTCTTCGGGTCCTTGTCGTACACGCCGTCGACCTTGGTCGCCTTCAGCAGCAGGTCGGCGTTGATCTCGATCGCGCGCAGCGCGGCGCCGGAGTCGGTGGTGAAGTAGGGGCTGCCCACGCCGGCGGCGAAGATGCATACCCGGCCCTTCTCCAGATGGCGCATGGCGCGGCGGCGGATGTAGTCCTCGCACACGTCGTTGATCTTGATCGCGCTCATCACCCGGCACTTCGCGCCCAGCTTCTCCAGCGCGTCCTGCATCGCCAGCGCGTTGATCACGGTGGCCAGCATGCCCATCTGGTCGCCGGTGACGCGGTCCATGCCGCCCGCCGCCAGCCCCGCGCCGCGGAAGATGTTGCCGCCGCCGATCACCAGCGCGATTTCCGCGCCGGCGTCGCTCGCCTCGATCACCTCGCGGGCGAGGCGGTTCAGGATCTTCGGGTCGATGCCGTAGTCCTCGTCGCCCATCAGCGCCTCGCCGGACAGTTTCAACAGGACGCGGCGATAGGCGAGTTGCGACATGCGGGACTCCTGGGCGGCAAACGGCGGAATTCTAGCCGATCGCCGCCTAGCGCGGCCCGCGGGTCTCCCGGGGCCGGGCCTTGCGGTCGCGCAGGATGGCGCTCGCGACGATGCCCAGCCCCAGCACGGCGGCGATCGAAAACAGCACGAAGGCGAGCGCCGGGTAACCGAACAGGCGCGGTCCGGATTCCACCCGCATCAGCATCGCCGATGCCAGGATCAGCGCCGCGACGATGATGCCCGTGCTGATCCGGTTGGCCACCTTCTGCACGTTCTCCATCAACTGCGAGTCGTCCAGCCCGCTCATGCGGACCTGCAGCCGGTTCTCCGCCATCAGCCCCAGGATGTCGGACAGCTTGCGCGGGGCATCGCGCAGCAGCGCCTGCAGTTCCATCGCTTCGCTGGCCAGCCGGGCAGGGGAGAACGACTTCTTCAGGCGCTCGCGCATGACGTGCTCGAGGTGGTCTTCGACCACCGCCTTGACGTCCATGGCCGGATCGAGCGCGCGGCTGACTGCTTCCAGGTTCAGCAGGGTCTTGCCGAGCAGGCTCAGTTCCGGCGGCGTACGCAGTCCGCAGGTGCTGCCGAGCAGGGTGACGTCGAGCACCAGCCGCCCCTCCGATTGCCCGCGACCGGCGGTGCCGGCGGCGTAGCGCGCGACCATCTGGCCGACTTCCCGGATATAGGTTTCCTCGTCGAAGTCCTCCAGCCGCGTGCCCATTGCGATGGCCTCGGCGGCGACCTCCTCGCCGCGGCCGTCGACCGCCGCGAACAGCAGCTTGAGCAGCTGCTCGCGGCGGCGCGGCGGCACGTGCGCCACCATCCCCAGGTCCAGCAGCGCGATGCGGCGGTCGTCGGTGACCAGCAGGTTGCCGGGATGTGGATCCGCGTGGATCTCGCCATGCACGAACACCTGGTCCAGGTAGCCGCGCATCATCGCGGAGGCAAGCCCGCCGAGATCCTGTTCGGTGCGGCGCAGGCCGCCGATGTCGGTGGCCTTGACGCCGTCGACCAGCGCCATCGTCAGTACCCGGGTGCGCGTGTAGTCCCACACCGGCAGCGGCACGTACAGCTCCGGATAACCGGCGAAATGCTGGTTGAAGCGTTCCAGATTGCCGGCTTCGACGCGGTAGTCCAGTTCGGCCAGGAGCGTCTTGCGGAATTCGTGCGCCCAGCCGGAGAAGCGCACGCGCCGCCCCGCGTCGGTCCAGCGATCCGCCTTGTCGGCCAGCGCCGCCAGCGCATCGAGGTCCTCGTGGATGCCTTGGACGATGCCGGGGCGCTGCACCTTCACCGCCACCGCGCGTCCGTCGCGCAGGCGGGCTCGATGCACCTGCGCGAGCGACGCGCCGCCCAGCGCGGTTTCCTCGAACTCCAGGAAGGCCTGGCTGACCTTCACGCCCAATTCGTCTTCGACCACCGCCTTGATGTCGGCGAAGGGCAATGGCGCCACGTCGTCCTGCATCCGTTCCAGCACCTTGAGGTATGCCGGCGGCACCATGTCCGGACGCGTCGACAGCGATTGGCCGATCTTGATGAAGGTCGGGCCCAGCGCTTCCAGGTCGCGCACGAATTCTTCGGGCCGTCCGTCCTCGATCACCGCCTGATCGCCGGCGTCCACCGCTTCCGCGTCCAGTCCCGAAAAGACACCGGCGGAGCGATATTTCGCAAGGAACCCGAGGATCTGCGCGGTGCGGGCCAGGCCGGAAGGCTGCGGCGAAGGGGGAAGGGTGTCGGTCATCGGTCGCCGCGGGAAGGGCAGGAGGCCGCCAGCGTGCATGGGCTTGCGTGAAGCCGATATGCAAGGCGTGCCCTAGTGGCTGCCGATGCGCGCGGCGCCGGTCCTCCACGCATGCCCACGCTAGCCGCGTGGCGTGGTGCTCTCGCCGCTTTTGCGGCGCGTCCTCAAGAAGAAGGGCATCCCGAAGTCGATGCGTCTCCGGCCCGCCGCTGAGCCGGCCCCGGTAATCAGGACCTGGGCGCGGTGATGCGCACGGCGGGCCGCAAGTCAGCAGGAGGAGGCCGCGGGCGGCGTGGTCGACGCGGAGCCGCGTGCCCGGTTGCGCAGGTCGATCTGCCTGCGCCGAACAAAGAAAAAACCCGCCGTCTCCGGCGGGTTTTTTTTTTACCGAATGCTGGCCCTGGCGATCAGACCTGCATCGCCTTCGCCACTTCCGCGGCGTAATCCTCGACCACCTTCTCGATGCCTTCGCCCACCACCAGGCGGGTGAAGCCGGCCACGTCGGCGCCGGCGGCCTTGAGCACGGCTTCCACGCTCTTGTCGGAATCCAGCACGTAGCTCTGGCCGTACAGGCTCACTTCGTTGACGATCTTGGCGATCTTGCCGCCGATGATCTTCTCCAGGATCTCGGCCGGCTTCTGCTTGTCCTTCTCGGACATCTTGGCCAGTTCGATTTCCTTTTCCTTGGCCACGAAGTCGGCCGGGACGTCGGCCTGCTTGTTGTAGGGCGGGTTCATCGCGGCCACGTGCATGGCCAGGCCCGAGGCCAGCTCGCCGTTGCCGCCGGCCAGGTCGACCAGCACGCCGATCTTGCCGTTGGTGTGCACGTAGGCACCGACGGTGTTGTTGCCGTCGACCTTGGCCAGGCGGCGGATCTGGATGTTCTCGCCGAGCTTCTGCACGGCGGTGGCGCGGGCTTCCTCGACGGTCTCGCCGGTCGGCAGCCTGGCGGCCTTCAGGGACTCGATGTCGGCGGCGCCAGCGGCCAGCGCGGCGTCGGCGACGGACTGCACGAAGTTCTTGAAATTGACGTCGTTGGCGACGAAGTCGGTCTCGGAGTTGACCTCGACCAGCACGGCCTTGCCGCCGGCCTGGGCCACGCCGATGCGGCCTTCGGCGGCCACGCGGTCGGCCTTCTTGTCGGCCTTGGCGGCG
>Ga0164241_10002764_pt1 | contig 18536 bp, 15 predicted proteins | sample OricomyardsoilBY_FD_108780 | JGI IMG/M metagenome (GOLD analysis project Ga0164241, IMG submission 108780) | Backyard soil microbial communities from Emeryville, California, USA - Original compost - Back yard soil (BY) | ecosystem: Environmental > Terrestrial > Soil > Unclassified | place: USA...
CGGGGGCGGCCGGGAGCCTTGCGGCTGGTCCGCTCGCCTTCCTGCTTTTTACCCGCCTGGTTTTTGCCCACGTATTTCTTCGCGGCCGCGTCCTTGCGCGGCGCCCGGGAGACCGGCTCGGAATTTGGGGCCGGCGGTTCGTCCACCGCGTCGACCTTGGGCTTCTTGCGGTTGAGGATGCCATACTTGTCGGGAATCAGCACCACCAACATCTCGAGGTTGTAGGTGCCGGGGAACATGTCGAACGGCAGGGCCTTGGCGATCATGTAGCCCTGCTTGCGCCACTTCTTCACTTCGTCGGGAAGGGTGTTCATGTCGCAGAAGAGGTAGGCCACGCGGCGGGGCTTGCGCTCCGCCAGCAGCGGGATGACGCCCGGCGCCGTGCCCTGGCGCGGCGGGTCGAGCAACAGGATCTCGGGCCGTCCGTCGATCGGAGGCAACAGGCGCGGCAGGGTCTTGGTGTCGATGCGGCTGGCCATGAAGCGCGCGTTGCGCGGCGCGACCTTCTTCGCGGCCTCGATCGAGACGGGCGAGCCTTCGATGCCGAAGGCCTCGTTGCAGGCCGCCGCGACGGGCAAGGTGAACAGGCCGCAGCCGCAGTAGAGGTCGAGGAGGCGGTCGTCAGGGCCGGGCTTGAGGGCGTTGCCGACTTCGCCGATCACGCGGGGCAGGATCGAGGTGTTGACCTGGAAGAATCCCGTGGGGTGCAGGAGGAAGCGGCGGTTTTCGACCGTGATCGGCAGGAACTCGGGGCCGAACAGGCGCTTGACCCGGAAGGCCCCTTCGGACACGCGGGCCTCGAGGTAATAGTCGGAGCGCGTCTTGTCGAAGAAGATGTGGGCCGCGACCACCTTGGCCCCGGTGATCTTCGCGAGGTGCTCGCCGAGCATCTTGGCCTTGCGCACCACTTCGGGTCCGAGGCGGAAGACGTTGAAGATCACCATCAGCTCGGTGTCGCCGCGCACGATCAGGAAGTTCAGGCTGCTGACGAGGCCGCGGTAGGCGGACTCGTTCAGTTTTTCGAGGGCGGTTTTGTACACGGCCTCGTGCGAGGCGGGCTCGAGCGAATCGATGCCGGCCTTGGCCGTTCCCCCGAGACGTTCGAGGAAGAAGTCCCACCGCCACGAGTCGCCCTTGCGGACGGGACGGCGCTTCGAAGTGCTGCGATAGTGGCGGTGTTTGGGCGAAGGGATCACCAGCGAGGGCTTGTCGGGGATCTCATGGTGCTTCCACCACGCGCGGATCGAGGCGTTCTTGACCTCGAGCTCGGTCTTGTAATCCAGCAACGCCAGCGGGGCCGGCTCGGGATCGAGCTGGTCCGAAAGGCCCATTCCACGGGCCGTGTCGCGCATCAGCGAGGAGAAGTCGCTCACGGCCTGCGGCGCGCGGGCGCGCGGCGCCGTGGGCTCGGGACGCACGCGGCGGCCCTTGGAAGCGGGGAAGGCCGCGGGTTCCGCGACCTCTTGTCTCGGCCCGCGGCCTCTCCGCGTCTGCTCGGTGAAGCGCGCGATCTTGCGCGTGGTGCGGTTGCCTTGCGGTTCCTCGAAGCGCGCGCCCTCGCGCCGGCCTTCGGCCTCGCGCTTCGCGGGGGAGCCCCGGCGGAAATCGGTCTTGTCCGAAGATCCCGAAGCGCCCTGCTTCCCCTGCTTGTCTGATTTCAGTTTGTAGTGAGCCATAACACTTATTCCTTAAATTCTTTTAGTTCGACGGCTGCGCCCGGTTCAGGGACGCCGTGAGCAGTTCCGGGAAACCCGGAAGCCGAAAGAGATGAGAGGTGCGCTCGAGGCGCACATGGGGATACAGGGCCTGCAGGCGCGCGATTTCGGAGGGGACATCCTCCAGGAGATGCTTTCCCGTGAACACCAGCAGGGGCATGACGCGGATGGTGTCGCACCCTTCCTTGACCAGCAAGTCCACTGCGGCGGCCAGCGAGGGTTCCTGGTTCAGGAAAGCGTGTTCAAAGCGCGTTTCGGGAGAGGCTTCGGCCATGCGCTGGCCCAGGTCCCGGATTTCGGAAACCGTTCCGGGTTCACGGCTTCCGTGGCCCAGCAAAACGACGCCGGGCGAAGCAGAAGCAAGGGTGGGGGAATGAACGGGGGAAGTCATGGAGCAAAGGTAGAAAACCCCGCCCTGATCCTTCGTTTGTGCAATGTCCGATTGTTCGCCCCGATACTATATTCCCCGGCGTGAACACCACCGAAATCAAACAGACTCCGCTGCACGCCTGGCACGTCGCCCAGGGTGCTAAAATGGCCCCTTTTGCGGGCTTTTCGATGCCCATCCAGTACTCCGGAATTCGTCAGGAGCATGACGCCGTGCGCGCGCGCGCCGGCTTGTTCGACGTGTCGCACATGGGCAACTTTTTCGTGCGCGGTCCCGGCGCGCTGGCCTTCCTGCAGAACCTCACGACCAACAACGTCGCGAAGCTCGCGCCCGGCGACGTGCACTACTCCGCCTTGTGCTATCCCGACGGAGGGGTGATCGACGATATTCTCGTCTATGCGCTCAAGCCGGACGAATACATGGTCGTCGTCAACGCCTCGAACATTCCCAAGGATTGGGACTGGTTCGTGCAGCACCGGGACGGCTTCGACTGCCAGCTGGAAAACGCCAGCGAATCGCTTTCCATCCTGTCGCTGCAGGGTCCGGAATCGGAAGCCATCCTGCGTGAACTCGCGCCGGCTTACGACGGATCCCTCAAGACCTACAAGTGCGGCACCCTGAACGTGGCCGGCTTCGACATTCTCGTGGGCCGCACGGGCTACACGGGCGAGGACGGCTTCGAGTTCTTCCCCAAGGCCGCCGACACGCAGGCGCTGTGGGACGCGCTGGTGAAGGCCGGCAGCGCGCACGGCGTGCTGCCCATCGGTCTCGCGGCGCGCGATACGCTGCGCCTGGAATCCGGATACTCGCTTTACGGCCATGAACTGACCGCGTCGATCAATCCCCTCGAGGCGGGATTGGGGTGGATCACCGATCTGGATAAAAGCGATTTCGTGGGGCGCGCGGCCCTGGCGAAGATCCGCGAAGAAGGCCCCGCGCGCAAAATGACGGGGATCGAAATGACCGACCTGGCGATTCCCCGTGAAGGCTGCGAAGTCTGGCACGGCGGCCGGAAGGTGGGCGTCGTGACCTCGGGAACGTTGTCGCCCACGCTGGGCAAGGGCATCGCCCTCGCCCTCGTCGAACCAGCCGCCGCCGTGCGCGGCGCCGATCTCGAAGTCTCGATCCGCGGCGCGCTCAAGCCCGCCAAGGCGGTGCCGCGCACCTTCTACAAGCGGACCAAACCCGTTTCCACCCCGGCGGCCGCTTGAAGAAGGCCCCCGCTCCGCGCAGCCGCAAGCTGTCGGCCAAGGCCGACAAAAAACCGGCACGGGCCGCCAAAGGCCGCGGCCGCGCCGCCGAGGAAGAAGTCGAGGAGAGCGCCTCGCATCCGGAGATCCCCGGCCTGATCCTTCTGTGTTTGATGCTGGTGACGGTTGTCGCGCTGATTTCCGACCGGGTGGGCGGGGGCCATAACCTGCTTGGCCCTTATGTGGGATCGGCCTGGGCCCATTTCCTGAACAACGCGTTCGGAAGCCTCCCCGTTCTCTTCTACCTCGTCGCGCTGGTCCTGCTGGGCGTGCAGCTCTTGTTCAAGGTCTCGCTCTGGCGCCAGGTGACGATCACCGGGGCGATCGGTTTCTTTCTCGGTTTGCTCCTGAGCATCCGTAACGTCTTGCCCGCCGAAGCGCTGGTGAACACGCCGATCGACTACCCGCGTTCGGGCGGATGGATCGGCAACTTTCTCGCGCAGCAAATCTATACCCCCGTGTTCGGCACCGAGTCGCATGCCGGTCCGTATCTCGTCACGGGCCTGTTGATCTTCATCCTCATCGTGTGGGGATTCCAGATCAGCGTGTCCGCATGGCTGCGCCGCGGCGCGCACGCCGCGGGGGCGATGGGACGTTCGCTGGCGGACGGCTGGCGCAGCGGGGCCACGGCCCCTTCCGATGACGAAGCGCAGGACGGGCCGTGGGCGGGTTCGCCCGCGCTGCCGGTGCTGGCCAAGCGCGGGCGGAAGGCCAAGGCGGTCGACGCGGAGCGCGCGGCGACCGACGACCTCATTCCCAATGAAGATGATAGTCCCGAGGAAGAGAAGGCGAAGCTCGAAGCCTTGCTGGAGAGCGGGGACCTTGAAGACCTCAAGAAAAACCTCGATCCTTTGACCATCCGCAAGCTGCGCGACCTGGCGCTCGAGCGCCAGCGCGTCTCGGAGCTGAACGACTGGGAAGAGAAAACGCGCAGCACCGAGATCGGCGGCATGCTGAGCCGTACCCCGAAGGCCGGCGCCAAGGGGTCCGCGAAGGACACGTCCTCCGACCTCGCCGCCGCCGAGGCGAGCTTCTCAGAGCTCCTCGACCCCGAGGAGGAAGACGAGGAAGAACTCGACGCCGGTTTCGAGGACGAAGCGGACGAGGAAGCCCCCGCCCCGAAGGCGGCAGGGAAGGGAACGGGTAAGGCTGCGGGCAAAGAATCCCGGGCCGCAGGCAAAGGGGCCAAGGCATTGGCCCACCGCGCGCCCTGGGAGGATGCGTCGGATGCGGAATCAGGCGCGCGCCCCCATCCTGCGGTTCAGTATGACGAGTACCAATTGCCCGGGCTTGACGGGATTTTTCCGACCCCCCCGGTGCAGGCCCTCGAGTTCACCGAAGAGGAATTGCTGGAGCAGAAAAGTCTGCTCGAGGCGCAGCTCAATAACTTCAAGGTGCGCGGCAAGGTCACGGGGATTCATCCGGGCCCCGTGATCACCCGGTACGAAGTGGAATTGGCTCCCGGCGAGAAGGTCAACCGCATCAGCAGCCTGGCCGACGATCTCGCCCTTGCGCTACGGGCCAAGAGCATCCGCATCCTCGCGCCGATTCCCGGCAAGTCGCTGGTGGGCGTCGAAGTGCCGAACCGCAAGGCCCAGATCGTCTACATCAAGGAAATCCTGACCTCCGAAAAGTTCAGCGTCGAGAACGATACCCTCAAGGTGGCGCTGGGCAAGAATATTTCGGGCGAGCCCTATGTGGCCGACCTGACGCGCGCGCCGCATTTGCTCATCGCGGGCCAGACGGGCTCCGGCAAATCGGTGTGCATCAACAGCATCATGGCCTCGCTGCTCGCGAGCAAGACGCCGTCCGAGCTGCGCATGATCCTGATCGACCCGAAGGTGGTCGAGCTCAAGCCGTACGAGAACATCCCGCATTTGCTGGGCCCCGTGATCACGAATCCCGAGGTCGCCGTGCAGGCGCTCAAGTGGGCTACGCTCAAAATGGACGAGCGCTACGAAAAGCTGGCGAAGTCGGGCGTGCGCAACATCAAGGGATTCAACGAAAAGGTGCGCGCGGGGTCGATCCCCGAGGACCGCCGTTACTCGCAGTCCGAAGAATTCGGAGACGGAGTCGTGGTGCGCTACACCGATGACATCGATGCCGAAGCGGGCGGGCCGGCCGGCGAAGAGATGCCTTACGTGCTGATCGTCATCGACGAGCTGGCCGACCTGATGATGGTGGCCGGCAAGGAAGTCGAGACGAACATCGCGCGCATCGCCCAAAAGGCGCGCGCGGTGGGCATCCATTTGATCCTCGCGACGCAGCGTCCGTCGACGAACGTGATCACGGGGACGATCAAGGCCAACTTGCCGACGCGCATCGCGTTCCAGGTGGCGAGCCAGATCGACGCCCGCACCATCCTGGATCGTCAGGGCGCGGAGAAGCTGCTGGGGCGGGGCGACATGCTGTTCCGTCCCATCGAGTCTCCCGAGCCCGAACGCTTGCACGGATGCTTCCTGGACGACCAGCAGTGCGAGGACCTGGCCGAGGCCTGCTCCTCACAGAATGTGAATTATCCCAAGGTTCACAGTTTCAATGTGGATGAGGACCTGGCCGGCGGCCCGGGCGAAGACCAGGAGCGGGACGAAAAGTTCGTGGATGCCGCGGAACTGGTGGTCCAGCTCAAGCAAGCCTCGGTGTCGTTGTTGCAGCGCCGCCTCGGCGTCGGTTACGCCAAGGCGGGCCGCATCGTCGATCAGCTCGAGCGGGCGGGAATCGTGGGCCGTGAACGGGGCAGCAAGCCCCGGGAGGTCCTCATGAACGAGGAGGAGCTGTCCAGCTTCCTCTCGTCTCACGATTCCACCTCGGGGCTGTAGGCCGGCTTTCAGGGATTCTCAGGGATTCCGGGTCATGCCCAGCGAGTCCCGGCCCACGAAGGTGCCGGCCTCCACGGCCTGCTTGAACTTCTCCAGATCGTCTTCGACCGTCGTGTTCGGGTCCTTGCCGAACAGGGCCGCTACGGCCTTGCCGAGCGCCCCTGCGGGCGGCCTGTAGGCGAGCCGCACGTGAACCCGGGTGAAGGTCGATCCCGGTTCGGATTCGAACTCCACCGATCCCTCGTTGTCGACCGTGGAGTCCTCGGTGGAACGCCAGCTCAGGCGCTTGCCGGGCATGTCCTGGGTGATGACGCTGTCCCAGGCCACGTCGGTGCCCAGGGGGCCCTCCACGATCCAGTGCGATTGGGTGGGAGAATCCTCGCGCACCAGCTTGACGTGGGACAGGATGCGGGGCAGGGACTCGAGATCGCGCCAGATGTCATAAAGCTCCCGCGCGGGGCGCGCTATGATGACCGACTGATCCACTGTTCCCCAGCCTTCGTATTGGTCTGCCATGGTATCCTCCTTCAGGAATGCCTGAGTATGCGGTTTGGTATCCGGTTTGGCGGCGCCCCTCGGCGCCCCATCCCTTAGGAGTATACAAGTACCGCCTTTTCAGCCAAGCCGTGCGAAGTCTTCAGAACCCTTCCAGACCGGGCCGGTGAGGATATTCAGGTTAATTCCGCGATCATGAAACAACCCGTTACTCTTTGTATTCAAACGGCGAGGAATAATTAGTTTATGCACACGTTCCGTTTGGCTTCGTCTCGTTCCTTTTCCTTCCAATACCCATCCCCCCGGGGATAACCAGGAGACCGCATGTCCGTTCTGCAGCTGGGCTACATCGCCCCCGACTTTCACCAGAATTCGAGCCAGGGCAAAATTCATTTTCACAAGTTCATCGAAGGCCACTGGGCGGTCTTCTTTTCGCACCCCGCCGACTTCACGCCCGTGTGCACCACCGAGCTGGGTGAAACGGCCAAGCTGCGTCCGGAGTGGGAAAAGCGGAATGTGAAGGTCATCGCGCTCTCGGTGGACAGCGAGGAGTCCCACACGAAGTGGATCCCGGACATCAACGAGACGCAGCATTGCGACGTTTATTTCCCGATCATCGCCGACGAGGACAAGTCCGTCGCGACCCTGTACGGCATGTTCCAGCCGATGTCGAACGACAAGTTCACCGTGCGCTCGGTGTTCATCATCGATCCCAACAAGAAGATCCGCGCGATCATCACGTATCCGGCCTCGACGGGCCGCAACTTCAACGAGATCCTGCGCGTGATCGACTCGCTGCAGCTCACCGACGGCTACAAGGTGGCCACGCCGGTGAACTGGAAAGACGGCGACGACGTGGTGATCGCCCCGGCGATCCAGGATCCGGCGGAGCTGGCGGAGCGCTTTCCGAAGGGGTTTAAGGTGATCAAGCCCTACCTCCGCATGACCCCCCAACCGAATAAGTAAAGTCGAGTAAAAAGTACCCGGTACCCAGTACCAACAAAAAAACGTCGGATCATTCCGGCGTTTTTTTGTTTTTGTGTTCAACCGGGTACTGGGTACTAAGTACCAGGTACTTCCTTCTTCACATCCTTTTCGTCCAGTTCGATTTCGACGCGCTCGCGCTTGATCTCGAGGCGCAGGCGCGCGAAGATGGACATGTACAGGTTGGCGACGGCCACCAGGGCGAAGCCGGCGATCAGATAACCGCGCCAGTCATTCAGGAGCAGCTTGAAGCGGGTCAGGATCAGGAAGAAGATCGTGACGTAGTGGCTGAAGCAATACTCGCAGGTGAACAGGTAAAAGAACTTGCGCTGAACGAGGCGCTTGCAGGTCTGGCTTTTGCCGACGCACCATTCGTGCAGCTCGCGGAACACCTCCTCGTGCGTGACCGTCCAGGCGATGCAGGCGATCGGGAGGGCCAGGAGAAGAAGCCAGACGATTTGTGAGAGAAGTTGCATGATACCCCCGATGGGAATATCCACGATCGGGGTGCCTCAGGCAAATGGGCGCGGCTATTTCTTGCGGAAGGCGTAGGCGACCATGCCCATATAGGGGTACAACGTCTGGGAGCCGATCGCGGTCGCCGCCTGGGCGTTGTCGGTCGGCGTGGGGCCGCCGGCCCCCTCGGGGTATTCGACCCCGGTGTACTTCGCGAACACGATCAGGGTGGCGCCGATCTTCCGTCCCTCTTCCAGGGCTGCGTAGGCGATGTACTTCTTGCGCTCTTCGATGCGCCGGATCGAGGCGCTGTTTTCATACCCGCAGAAATAGGGCAGGGGAGTGAGGAACGGAACCAAAGCGGTCGCGTAGGTGAGGGTCATCACGGGAGGGCAATAATAACGGCGCCACGGCTCGTTGAAATCGACGAAGCCCATCCGGTAACTTTCGAAGCTGCGCTTGACGAAGACCTTGCCGATGTATTCATACCGGATCTTGTCGTACGAAACCTCGCCGTTCTTCAGTTCGAAATCATCGGGAGCGGTTTCGATGTACAACCGGGGCGTGGCCGTCCCCGGCTTGATGTTGTCGCGCCGTGAGAAGTCCCCGAGCAGGTCGGTGCGCGAGTCGAAGGTGGTGCTGGCGCAACCGGCGAGCAACAGGGGGAGAAATGCGGACGCGAGAACGAGGGGCTTCATGGCGGCCTTCCCGGGGCGCTCGGCCCCGCAAGAGTTTCCCCCAAATATAAAACGGGCTCAGCCGCAGAGCGGCTGGTCGTGGCAGACATCCGCCGTGAACGGGACGCGTTTGCCCACGTTCTGGTCGCCGTCCTTCAACTGGAAGCTACCCTTGATCTTCGTGTCCTGGATTTCGGTGAAGGTGACGGTCACCGAATATTGAGGGCAGGAAGGGAGGGTGCGGCAATCCAGGGCCGTGCCCGCGTAGGTCCCGGCCTTCAGGCTGTCGATACCGTACGAAACCGACTGGTTCAAGCGGATGCGCAGGCCGGTGGAGCTCGCTTGGCTCGGGCAGGCCACGGGATCGTTGTCCGAGGTCCGGAGCCAGATTTCCCGTTCATCCGCGGGGCCGCAGGCATTGCCGATCCCGGCCCGAACGGTCGATTCGACCTCGGATTGGGTGCAGGAAATCACGGCCACGGCGAGGAGGGGGGCGAGCAGGGTTTTGAGAGAGAAGGACATTCTCTGAAAATAGCGTTTAGTGAACCTTTCCGCGGTACGATGGGATCACGGTTTCGTCACGTTTTAGATAGTTTGGGATCATGCAAATCTATGTGGACGGCGACGCCTGTCCGGTCAAGGAAGAGGTCTATCGCGTCGCCGGGCGGCACGAAGTGCCGGTGATCGTGGTGGCCAATTCGTGGATGCGCCTGCCGGAGCAGGCGGGAATCCGGTTGGAGGTGGTCGGCGGCGGGTTCGACGAGGCGGACGACTGGATCGCGGAACGGGCCGGGGCGGGGGACATCGTCGTCACGGCCGACATTCCCCTGGCGGATCGGTGTCTCACGGCCGGCGCTTTCGTTCTGGGCCCGAAGGGCGAACCCTTCACCGAGGACAACATCGGCACGGCGATGGTCTCCCGCGAAATGACCGCCGACATGCGGGCCATGGGAATGATCTCAGGCGGCCCCGCGCCCTTTCAGAAAAAGGATCGCGGGATCTTCCTGCAGGAGCTCGACAAGGCGGTGGTAAGGTTGAAGCGGAAGTATAAAGCTTGATGGAAGCCTGAGTGGACTATAGCCTTGCATTCCAGTATCCTGGCTTGCGGGCGCAGTGCATGATTGCCAGGATGTGGATATTCTCTTCCTTGATGGAATAAAGTGTCGCGTACGGAAATACTGGAACCAGGACGCGTCGTACAAGGTGTTCAATGCGCGGGAACCTCATTGGAGACCACATGGCAAGGGCGATGCTTGCTTGACCTGCCTCCCGAAACCTTCCCGACAGATTGTGGCTGAGAGCCTCGTAATAGAGCGTGGAATTCCTTATTTCAATCTGCGCATCGGAATGAAAGATCGCTATCAAGAGCCAAACTCGCGGAGAAGTTCGGCGAAAACCTCTTCGGCCGGGATTCCCTTGACGGCGCCAGAGATTAATTCTTCATGCCGTTTGTTTGCAAGCTGAACCCACTGTCTCAAATTTTCGTCGGGATTCGTGTAGGCGAAGCGTTCCGCGATTCGATCCGTCTCAAGCGCTTCAATCTCTGCCGGACTCAAGTCGCTTTCAGAAATTTCAGGATAAGTTTTCATGTCTAAATTCTAACGGCTACCCGATGATCTGGCATCGAAATATTCCGGACATTTTGTCGGGTCAAATTGTCCCGCCCCTGTGCCCAATCGTCAACCCTTAAAACAGCGCCGCTTGCTCGGGATTGATGCTCGGCGGAATGAGCCCCAAATGCCGGTAAGCATTGGCCGTGGCCACACGGCCACGCGGCGTGCGCTTGAGAAATCCGATCTGCAACAGGTACGGCTCGTAGACCTCTTCGACGGTTTCCTGCTCTTCGCCGATCGAGGCGCCGAGTGTCGAGAGGCCCACGGGGCCCCCGTCGAATTTCTGGATGATGGTCTTGAGGATCGTGCGATCCATGTCGTCGAGCCCCAGCGGATCGATGCCGAGCATATCCAGCGTTTTGCCGACCACCCCGGCGTCGATGATCGACGTGCCGCGCACCTGGGCCACGTCGCGGCAGCGACGAAGAACCCGGTTGCCGATGCGCGGCGTCCCGCGGCAGCGTGCGGCCAGAAGGTCGCGGCCCTCCGGCGTCAGTTCGGTGTTCAGAAGCTTCGCCGAGCGGGTGAGGATGCGCTTCATCTCCTCGTCGCTGTACATCTCGAGGCGAAAGCTCAGGCCGAAGCGGTCGCGCAGGGGAGAGGTGAGCATGCCCGTGCGCGTGGTCGCGCCGATGAGCGTGAAGCGCTTGAGCGGCAGGTTGATGCTCTTCGCCGACGGGCCGGGCTCGAGAAGGATGTCGATCTTGAAATCCTCCATTGCCGGATAGAGGAACTCCTCGATCACCCGGTTAAGGCGGTGGATCTCGTCGATGAACAGCACGTCGTGCGTGTCGAGATTCGTCAGCAGGCCCGCGAGTTCCGAGGGCTTCGAGAGCGCGGGACCCGAGGTGATCTTGAGGGTCGCACCCATTTCTTTCGCGACGATGTGCGCGAGGGTGGTTTTGCCCAGGCCGGGTGGGCCCGCCAGCAAGATATGGTCGATGGGCTCGCGTCGCTGCTTCGCCGCCTGAAGAAAAACCGAGAGGCTTTCCTTGAGTTTCTCCTGCCCCGTAAAATCGGAAAGGGTCGATGGCCGCAGGCTGATGTCGCCTTCGGAGTCGTCTCCCAGCTGTTGGGGCGCTATGATTCTCTCAGCCATGCGGGAAAGATATATCCGGACGGCGCCCTATGGATACTGCACAGTATCCGGAGTACCCAGTACCAAGTACCAGTATGCCGAACCATGAAATCATATGATTTGGATCGCTTTGTACTGGGTACTTTGTACTGGCCTTCACGCCTCCTGCAGCGCCTGCGCGATGAGCACGCTGGTGGTGACGTCGGGCCCGAGCTTCTGCGAGGCCTTGCGCACGGCCTCCTGCGCGGGGGCTTCCTTGACACCGAGGGAGACAAGGGCCATGACGGCGTCGCGGAAGATACCGCCTTCGGGAGTCGATTCCACCGCGACGGCGTCATGGCCGTCGGCGGGCAGGTCGAGCTTCGACATCGAGGCGCGGAGCGAGGCGATGAGGACCTCGGCGGTCTTTTTGCCGACGCCCTTCAGCGCCGTGAGGGCGCGCACATCGCCGTGCAGGATCATGTTGGCGAGCTGCTGCGGCGACACGGCCGACAGGATGCGCAGCGCGAGCTTGGGGCCCACGCCCGAGACGCTGAGAAGCTTGAGGAACAAGGCGCGTTCGGCCGCGTCGGTGAACCCATAAAGGTCAAGGGCCTCCTCGCGCACGTGCAGGTAGGTGAGCACCTGCACGGTATCTCCGACGTTTCCTGCTTTCTCGGAGGCGCGCAGAGAGACGTCGAGGCCGAAGGCGACGCCGCCCACGTCGATGACGAGGCGCGTGGCCTGCTTCGAGGCCAGGCGGCCGTTCAGGAATTCGATCACAGTTTTCCTCCGCGGGCTTTGTCGGGACGCGCTGCGGCCTCTCGCCCCCGCGCGTGCAAAAGATGGCAAAAGGCGATGGCCAGCGCGTCGGCCGCGTCGGCCGGCCTGGGAAGATCGCGCAATTTCAAATGGGACTGCATCAGGGCCGCGACCTGGTCCTTGGAGGCCCCGCCGCGCCCCACCACGGCCTTTTTGACGAGGCGGGGGGCATATTCCTCCACGGTGACCCCGCGCGACTGCGCGGCCACCATGATGGCTCCCCGGGCGTGCCCCAGGATCAGGGCGGCGTTGGGAAACTTCGCCAGGAAGATGGATTCGAGCGCGAGCACCTTGGGACTGTAGGTCTCGATCAGGACGCCCAGTTCGCGGTGGATTTTTTCAAGGCGGCGGGGGAGGGGTTCGGAGGCCTTGCTGCGCACCACGCCGTATTCCAGCACGGCGATCCGGCCGCCCTTCTCCTCGAGAAAGGCGTAGCCCGTGACCGCGGTACCCGGGTCGACTCCCATGGCGATCATCGGGATTCCGTTTTCTGCAGGGCGAACGGGAAGGGCCTTTTAGAGATTCTCGAGCTCTTCGGGATCGAACTCGGCGTTGGTGTGCACGCTCTGCACGTCGTCGAGGTCGTCCAGCATTTCCAGCAGCGCCATCGCGCGCTCGGCGTCGGCCCCGGTCACCTTGATCATGTTGTCGGCGACCTTCACCAGCTCGGCGCTGGCAGGTTCGAGTTTTTTCGACTGCAGGAACTCGACGAAGGCATGGAACTTCTCCGGCTCGACGCGGATCTCGTAGTCTTCGCCCGAGGCGTCGAAGTCGTCGGCGCCGTTCTCCAGGGCCAGCTCGAACAGGGCTTCCTCGGCCATCACCGATTTCGGGAACGTGATCACGCCCTTGGTCTTGAACATCCAGCCCACGGAGTTGGCCTCGCCCATGTTGCCTCCGTGCTTGCTGAACGCATGGCGCACTTCGGCAACGGTACGAACCTTGTTGTCGGTCACAGTGTCCACCAGAATGGCGGTTCCCCCGGGGCCGTAGCCCTCGTAGGTGATTTCCAGGTATTGAACGCCCTCGAGCTCGCCGGCGCCCTTGGCGATGTTGGTCTCGATGTTCTTGGCGGGCATGTTGGCCGCCTTGGCCTTGAGCACCGCGGCGCGCAGGCGCGGGTTGGCGTCCGGGTCGGAACCCCCGGCGCGGGCGGCGACGGTGAGCTCGCGGATGATGCGGTTGAAGACCTTGGCGCGAGCTTGGTCAATGCGGGCTTTTTTGCGCTTGGTGGTTGCCCATTTCGAATGGCCGGACATAGACGCTCCTGGGTTGCGGGGGGAAAAATAGTCGAAAACGAATGCGGAATCATGCCCCCGGGGCATTTGCGCGCCCTGAATCCCTTTGTATTTAAAATCCCGGAGGTTCATCATGCCCTTTGAACGCAAGCCGCTCTGGTACAAGGATGCCATCATTTACGAGCTGCACGTGAAGACCTTTCTGGATTCCGACGGCACGGGCATGGGCGATTTTCGCGGGCTGATCTCCAAGCTGGATTATATCCGCGACCTGGGGGTCAACACCTTATGGCTGCTTCCCTTTTACCCGAGCCCCCTGCGCGACGACGGGTATGACATCGCGGACTACCATCGCGTGAACCCTGCCTTCGGGACGGTGGAGCTGTTCCGGGAATTTTTGGCCGAAGCCCATGCGCGCGACCTCCATGTGATCACCGAAGTCGTGATCAACCACACTTCCGACCAGCACCCGTGGTTCCAGCGCGCGCGCCGCGCGCCCGCCGGCAGTCCCGAGCGGGACTTTTACGTCTGGAGCCAGACCAAGGAAAAATACGGCCAGGCCCGCATCATCTTCACCGACACCGAACCGTCGAACTGGACGTGGGATCCAATCGCCAAATCCCACTACTGGCACCGGTTTTTCAGCCACCAGCCGGACCTCAACTTTGATAATCCCGCGGTGCACGAGGCTGTGTTCGAAATCCTGGACTACTGGCTGGGCATGGGGGTGGACGGGCTTCGCCTCGACGCGATTCCCTACCTGTATGAGCGCGAAGGCACGAACTGCGAGAACCTGCCGGAGACGCACGCCTTTCTCCGCAAGCTCGCGGAGCACGTCCATTCCCGTTTCGATAACCGCATTCTGCTGGCCGAGGCCAACCAGTGGCCCGAGGATGCCGCCGAGTATTTTGGAAATCCGGTGATCGACCCTTCCGACGCCGTTCAAGGGGCGACCACGGGACGGGCGTGCGACATGGCCTTTCACTTTCCGCTGATGACGCGCCTGTACATGGCCGTGGAGATGGAGGACCGGTTCCCGGTGGTCGACATTCTCGAGCAGACTCCCCCGATCCCTCCACACTGCCAGTGGGCGATCTTTTTGCGCAACCACGACGAGCTGACGCTGGAGATGGTCACCGACGAGGAACGCGACTACATGTACCGCGTGTTCGCCAAGGATCGCCGCGCCCGCCTGAACGTGGGCATCCGCCGCCGTCTGGCCCCGCTCCTCGGGAACAACCGGCGCAAGATCGAGCTCATGAACAAGCTGCTGTTGTCGATGCCGGGAACCCCCGTCCTGTACTATGGTGATGAAATCGGGATGGGTGATAATTATTATCTCGGAGACCGCGACGGGGTCCGCACCCCCATGCAATGGAATGCCGACCGCAACGCCGGCTTCAGCCGCGCTCCCTCCCAGCAGCTTTACCTTCCCGTCATCGCGGATGCCGAGTTTCATTACGTCTCGGTGAACGTGGAGCTGCAGGAGTCCGTTCCCGATTCGCTCCTGTGGTGGATGCGCCGCCAGATCCGCCTGCGCCAGGCTCATCCCGTGTTCGGCCGGGGAAGCATCCGCTTTCCCGAAATCAACAACAACCACGTGCTGGCCTATGTGCGCGAGTCCGAGGATGAGGCCGTGCTGGTCGTCGCGAATCTCTCGCAATACCCGCAGACCGCCCGCATCGACCTGGCGGGATTCCGCGGAGCGGAACCGGTGGAGCTCAGCGGCGGCCAGAAGTTTTCCCTGGTCACCGACGAGGCTTACCCGGTCATGCTCGGGGCGCACGACTGTTACTGGATCCAGCTGAGAGGGCGCGTCGAGGACCTCTCGCGCGAGATCCGGTCGCTGCCCGACGCCGGCGACTGGGATTCCCTCGCGGCGCTCGCGCGCGCGGGATTGCCGCACCATGCGCTCTCTTCCTTCGTCGTGCAGGCCCCGTGGTTCGAGGGTAAGGCGCGCGTCCTGATCTGGGTGCACACCCTTCAGGTCGTGGACACCGGTGAACCGAATCCTCCCGGCGTCTTGTGGGTTCTGCGCGCCGCCTTTCTGAACGGCGATCCCGAGGACTACGGAATCTGGCTGGGTTTCATCGAGGAAGCCGGCGCCGAGACCCTGCCTTCGCAGGCCTTGGTGGCGCGCGCCAGGATACAGGGGAAGGCAGGATACCTGTGCGAGGCACAATATCTCCCGGACTTTCAGGTTTACCTCGCTTCTCGATTGCTTGAACCCTCCGAGGGCGCGAATCCGGCGAATCCCTCCGTGTCGCGCGTGGAGGAAACAGAGGTTCCCGCCTTGCCGGCCCACTTCACGGCCCAACTCGTGGAGGGCTATCCCGAAGAGTTCCGCATCCGGGTGCGCGACCGCGTGGTGTTGCGCTGGTTCCGGCGGCTGCGCGAGGGCGCGCGGCCGGATCTCGAAATCCTGAAGGCTTTGAACGGGGTCCCGGGGAGCCGTTCGCTTCACGGCGCGCGCGCCCGGGCCCTGAAGGGCGCGCGCGTGCCGGTGCCCGTGACCGAGATGACCTACCGCCTGCCCGCTTCGACGGAGCCTCAGACCGTGGGGTATGCGCAGCGCTTCGTGCCGGCGGACCGCACGGCGCTCGACCTCGCCCAGGAAAATCTCAAGCGATACCTGGAGTCGGTGGCGACCAGCGGGTCGCCCCCCGCGACGGAAGGATCCGCCCAACGCGTGCCGCCCCGCATTGATTTTCAAACCTTGCCCACGTCGGTGCAGGAATCCATGGGAGGTTCCTGGGCCGAGTTTGTGTTCTTGCTGGGCCAGCGCCTCGCCGAAATTCACCGCCGCCTGGCCAAGATCACGGACGACCCGGCGTTTACGCCCGAACATTTTTCCCTGATGTATCAGCATGCGCTTTATCACTCGGTGCGCAGCCGCGTGCGCCGGGGGATGTCCTTCCTGAAGGCGTCGCTCGAAAAGGATCCTTCCACGGTTCCCGAGTCGTTGCGGGAAACCGCCGCAGCGGTGCTGCGTTCCCAGGCGGGTGTGCTCAGCGGGCTGCAACGTTTGACCGCCCGACGCATGAATGGATGGCGCTTTCGGATCCACGGCGACCCGAATCTCGACCGGATCCTTTTTACGGGGAAGGACTTCGTGTTCACCAGCTTCGACGGGGCGCCCTGGCTGGCGCCGGCGGAAAAGCGCCTCAAGCTTTGTCCGTTGCACGATGTGGCCGCAGTGATGGCCGAACTGGAAAGCCTGGCGGGCGCCGGAACCGCCGAAGAAAACTGGGCGCGGCTCTCGGCCGGGCTTTTCCTGGATGGCTATCTCGATGCGATCGAGGGCTCGGGCATCGTGCCCGCGCCCGAGGAGGATGTGCGGCTTCTGCTGGAGATTTTCCTGGTGGAGCGCGCGGCGTATTCCCTGCGCCTTCTGCCCGCCGCGGGCTCGGCGCCTTCGCCTAAAAACCTGTGGGCCTTCCGGTATCTCGCGAGGTATTTCCCGAGCGCCGAAAATTTGAATCCTTCTTGATCGAGAAGCCCCAAAGGCTTTTAAAGGGCGGTTTTTGGCGGGAATTCCGAGACGTGTATGTTAACCCCAGGGGGGCTGTTTAGGGCATTCCCTGGAAGGGAGGCCGCGCCTCATGAAAAGGCGAATCATCGTCAGTAATCGTTTGCCCTTCAGCCTGACTCGAACCGAGGGAAACTACGCGTTCGAACCGAGTTCGGGCGGCTTGGTCAGTGCCGTGGGCGGGTTTCTTGAGAAGGAAAAATCAGAATCGGGCCTGAAGAGCCTATGGGTCGGATGGCCGGGCGCGCCGGTGCCGTCCAACCGGCGCGAGACGGTTCGTCGGCAGGCATTGGAACAACACGGGTGCTGGCCGGTTTTTCTTTCCGCCGAGCAGATCGATCTTTTTTACCACGGTTTTTCCAACAAGACCTTGTGGCCGCTGTTCCACTACTTCCCTTCGTACACGGTTTATGACGCCTCCCTTTGGGACGCCTATGTCGAGGTCAACGAATACTTCGCCGAGTCCCTTCTGGGGCTGCTGGAAGAAGGCGACGTGGTCTGGATCCATGATTACCAGCTCATGCTGCTTCCGGAGTTGCTGCGCCGCAAGAGGCCCGGCCTGGCGATCGGCTTTTTTCTTCACATCCCCTTTCCCTCCTTCGAAATCTTTCGCATGCTTCCCACCCGCTGGCGCGAGGCCTTGCTCAAGGGAGCGTTGGGGGCCGATCTGGTGGGTTTTCACACCGAGGATTATTCCCGTTACTTCGTGCAAAGCGTGCAGCGCACCCTGGGCCATGCCTCTTCCCGGAGCGGTATCCAGGTGGGAGGCCGGCATGTCCAGGTGGGCGCCTTTCCCATCGGAATCGACGCCGCACGTTTCGTCCTGGCCGCCGAAGGCCCCGAGGCGCGGCAAATGGCCGCGGAGATTCGCGCCGACCTCGGCGCTGCCATGCGGATCATTTTCTCGGTGGATCGCCTGGATTACTCGAAAGGCATCCTCCACCGTTTGCTCGGGTTCGAGGAGTTTCTCCTGCGCCATCCCGAGGAGTTCGGTCGCGTGATTTTTTTGCTGACCGTGGTTCCCTCCCGCGAGGAAGTGCCCCAATACCGGCGCATGAAGAAGGACCTCGACGAGGTGGTGGGACGCATCAACGGCCGTTATGGAAACACGTCCTGGATGCCGATCCTTTACCAGTATCGCAGTCTCGCGTTTGACGAGCTCGTGGCCTGCTATTCGGTCGCCGACATCGCGCTGATCACGCCGATTCGCGACGGGATGAATCTCGTGGCCAAGGAATACGTGGCCTGCAGGCTGAGGGACGACGGGGTCCTTATCCTGAGCGAAACCGCCGGTGCCGCGCGCGACCTGTCGGGAGCCCTGCTCGTCAATCCCAACCACAAGGAGGAGCTGGCGCAAGCGCTTTCGACGGCGCTGGAGATGGAGCCCGCCGAGCAGGAGCGCCGCATGCGGCCGATGCGGCAGGGGTTGCACCGTTACGATTCCACTTGGTGGGCTCGCACCTTTCTTGAGAATCTCGAGGCCCTGGACGAAG
>Ga0164241_10002765_pt1 | contig 18519 bp, 11 predicted proteins | sample OricomyardsoilBY_FD_108780 | JGI IMG/M metagenome (GOLD analysis project Ga0164241, IMG submission 108780) | Backyard soil microbial communities from Emeryville, California, USA - Original compost - Back yard soil (BY) | ecosystem: Environmental > Terrestrial > Soil > Unclassified | place: USA...
GTGGCGTCGAGGATCAAGAGGAACGCTCCAGCGCCGAGCGCGGCGCCGCCCGTGGCGAGCAATGTGATGCCGGCGATCTCGAACGCCTGTCCCTCTTGGCTCGCGTCGTTCGCAACGCGCGCGTCGCCGTGGCAGAGCGGCGGCGCCGCCGCGCCGCACTCCGCTTCGATGTCGGACGCACGCGACGCAGCGAGACCCATGAGCACGGCGCCTCCCGCGGCCGCGGCGAGCCCGGCGGAGCCGGTGATCCAACCCGCCGCCCCGAGCGACGAGGTCGGCGAGACGTCACCCGAGGACGCCGCCGCCGCTTTCGTGAGTCGGATCTCGAGCCGACCGTGCTCGGCCTCTGCGAGCGTGATCGGGCGCGTCTCCGGCGCATACCCGACGCGGCGAACGCGCACTGTGTGGGCACCGATGGGCAAGCGAACCTCTTCGCCGACGACGTGCTCGACGCCGTCGATCTCGAGGGTCGCGTCCTTGGGCTCCGTATCGATCAGGACAGAGGGCATCTTCCGCTCGATGAGGCGGATCGCCTCGAGCGCGCTCGCCTCGACGCTCGCGCGTCGCTTCGGATCTGTCGTCGACCGATTGAGTCGAAGGACCTCTCGGTACTCTCCCAGCGCGCGCTCCGAGTGCCCCTCGTGCTCCGAGCAGGCGGCGACGTTGAGCCATGTCCCGACCGACGGATCCGCGTCGAGGCTCGCGCGAAACTTCGAACACGCCTCGTCCCATCGACCTTGGTCGAGGGCCGAGAGCGCGTCCGTGAAGAGGCGATCCGCTTCTGGCTTACCGCCCGCGCGAACGGACGAGGTCACCGTGATGACAGAAGCAAGCAGCCCCCAGCCGAGCGTGGGGCGAGGCGAAAACATCTCGTATGACGATTATCATATGAGCGTGCTAGCATGAGCGACGAATGAGCAAGGCGCTCCGGCCGGGAGCGGTCTTCGGCGGCCGCTACGAGGTGCTCCGCTGCATCGGTTCGGGCGGCATGGGGGCCGTCTACGAGATCCTGCACAAGGACACGCGGCGTCGGCGGGCGCTCAAGGTCCTCTTGCCCGTCCTCGTCAGCGATCCGGACGCGCGCGCGCGCTTCGCCCAAGAGGCGACCATCACCGCGGACATCGTCAGCGAGAATCTGGTGGACGTCTTCGACGCCGGCATCGACGACGACACGGGCTGTCCCTTCATCGTGCTCGAGCTCTTGCGCGGCGAGTCTCTGGGTGACGCGCTCGCACGCGGTCGTCGGTTCAGCGCGCTCGAGACGGTCGACCTGCTCCGTCAAATCGCGCGCGCTCTCGACAAGACGCACGCGGCCGGGATCGTTCACCGCGATCTCAAGCCGGACAACCTCTTCGTCGTCGGCAAAGAGGACGGCACCGCGCTCGTGAAGATCCTCGATTTCGGGATCGCCAAGATGATCGAGCAAGCGGGCAAATCGCGGAACACCGTGAACATCGGGACGCCGCTCTACATGTCGCCCGAGCAGCTGCACGGCGCGCGCATCGACGGACGGGCGGATCTCTATTCGCTCGGGCACATCGCGTTCGAGCTGCTCACAGGCGAGAGCTACTGGGAACAAGAGGTGCGCGCCCTGCCGAGCACGCTCGCGCTCGTCGCGGCGATCCAGCGTGGCTATCCAGAGGCACCGACGGTCCGCGCGGCGCGGCTCGGCGTCGCGATGGATGCCGCCTTCGATCGATGGTTTCTGCGCGCGGTCGCCGCGAGCCCGGATCAACGCTTTCGCAGCGGCGCCGAGATGGTCGAAGCGCTCGCCGCGCTCCTTCACGCACCCCCCGACGCGGCGCGACCGGTCGGGCGCACGTCGTTCGCCGAAATCTCCGGCGCCGTCTCCGTCCGCCAACCTCCTGTCACCGTCGTCGATCCACCGTCGTACGACCGCACGACGAGCCCGTTCGCGCAGAGAGCGAACACGTTCTCGGGGGCCTTCGAGGTCGCGCCGCAGAGCGAGGCGCTCTCGGGCGTGTCGCGAGCGCGGCTCACCGACGCAGGCAGCGCGTCGAGCACGCGGCGTGGCTTACTCATCGGAGCGGCGCTCGGAGGCGCCGCGCTGTTCGTGGGCGCGACCGCGCTGCTTCTCTCCGGCGCGAACGCGCCTGCGGCTGCGACGTCCGCGGCCTCCACAGGGCTCGCTCTTCTGCCGAGCGCGACGTCGGGGGGGCGCGGGGACGTCGCGTCTTCGGCGCCGGCGCTCTCCGCGACGGCCATCGCGGGCTCCGCGAGCCCCGCTGCGATCGCGTCGAGCGATCCCGCGCCGAGCACGAAGCCCGTCTGGACGGCGAAGCCGCTCGCGACACCGACGGTTCGCCACGACTCTTCCACGTTGTGTCGGCGCGAGCCCAGTCGCTGCCGCTGAGCCCTACGCGACGGGGCGCGCGGATCGCTCGCGACGCCCGTGCCTCAGTCTTTGGGCGGCGCAGAGTCGCTCTCGGGTGCGTCGCTGTCGATCTTCACCAGGCGCTGCTTGCGCTCGAGCTCCTCGGCGTCGAGCTCGGCTTGCGTCGGCGCGCCGTCGTCCGCCGGGACGAGCCAGAGCGTCGAGAGCGGCGCGAGCGTCAGGACGACCGACTGCTCGTAGCCGTGCGAGGGGACTGGCTCGACACGCAGGCGCCCCATGTTTCCAATGTTCGATCCGCCATACGCGAGCGCGTCCGTATTGACGATCTCGAGGTAATCGCAGCGTCGCGGCACGCCGATGCGGTAGCCCGTGCGCGTGACGGGCGTGAAGCTTCCGACGACGACCACGTGCTCACCGGTGCTCCGCGTCGCGAGCTTCGACTTCGGGAAGCGCACGAACGAGTAGACCGATTGGCTCGCGTCGTTCGCGTCGATCCAACGAAAGCTCGCCGCGTCGTCGTCGATCTCGAAGAGGGCAGGGTGCGCGCGATACGCGCGGTTCAGCTCTCGCACGAGGTCGCGCAGGCCGCGGTGCCCCGGCTGACTCTCGAGGTGCCAGTCGAGCTCGCCCGCGAAACGCCACTCCGTGGTTTGGCCGATCTCGCCGCCCATGAAGAGGAGCTTCCGCCCCGGGTGCGCCCACATCAGGCCGTAGAGCGCGCGCAGCGTGGCGAGCTGCGCCCCGCGATCACCGGGTAGCTTCTCGAGCAGCGACTTCTTGAGATGCACGACCTCGTCGTGCGACAGCGGCAAGAGGAACCGCTCGCTCCATGCGTAGACCATCGCGAACGTGATCAGGTTGTGATTGAACGAGCGGAAGATCGGGTCGAGCGCGAAGTAGTGCAGCGTGTCGTGCATCCACCCCATGTTCCATTTGACGTCGAAGCCGAGGCCGCCCGCATAGGTCGGGCGCGTCACGCCAGGCCAGCTCGTCGACTCTTCGGCGCAGACAAGCGCGCCGGGGAAGTGCTCGTGGATGCGATCGTTCAAGTCTCGAAGAAACGCGACCGCCTCGAGGTTTTCGCGACCCCCGTGGACGTTGGGCTCCCACGCGCTCGGGTGATTCGCGGCGTAGTCGAGGTACAGCATGCTCGCGACCGCATCGACGCGCAGGCCGTCGATGTGAAACTCCTCGAGCCAGTAGAGGGCGCTCGCGATGAGGAAGTTCTTCACCTCGGGGCGGCCCCAATCGAAGACGAACGTCTCCCATTGGCGGTGCTCGCCTCTGCGCGGATCCCAGTGCTCGAAGAGCGGCGTCCCGTCGAAGCGGCCGAGCGCCGCGGCGTCCTTCGGGAAATGCGCGGGGACGAAGTCGAGGATGACGCCCAGGCCGCGCTCGTGGCAGCGATCGACGAAGTAGCGAAAGTCGTCCGGCGTCCCGTGTCGGCTCGTCGGCGCGAAGTAGCCGCTCACTTGGTAGCCCCAAGAGCCGTCGTACGGGTGCTCCATCACCGGCATCAGCTCGAGGTGCGTGAAGCCGAGGTCGGCGACGTAGTCGACCAGCTCGTGCGCCAGCTCGCGATACGTCAGCCAACGCGTCGACTGCTCGGGCAAGAGCGGGGGCTCGCCGGGCGCGGCTTCTCTCGTTTTGCGCCGCCAAGAAGACAGGTGTGCTTCGTAGATGCTGATCGGAGCGGGCCCGCGCTTGTGCGCGCGTCTCTTCGCGAGGTACTCGGCGTCGCGAAACTCGTAGTGCGACCGCACCAGGCGCGACGCCGTCTGCGGCCGCACCTCCATCGCGCGCCCGAACGGATCGCTCTTTTCGATCGGACCGCGTCGCGTGACGATCTCGAGCTTGTAGAGCGCGCCCTCTTCGACGTCGGGCAGAAAGATCTCCCAAACCGAGCTGCCGAGGCGACGCATCGCGGTGCCCGTGCCGTTCCAGCCGTTGAACTCTCCCAGGAGGCGCACGCCCAGCGCGGCCGGCGCCCACACCGCGAACCGCGCACCGTGGACGCCCTCGTGCACGTCGAGATGGCCGCCGAGCTTGTCATAGAGGCGATCGTGCCGGCCTTCTGCGAACAGGCGTAGGTCGGATTCGGTCAGCGTCGGACCGAACGCGTAGGGATCGTGAACAATCCGATCGACCCCGTCGGTCGTGTCCTCGATGCGATAGAGCCCGGGCGCCGTCGTGACCTTCGCTTCGAAGACCCCGCGCGCCCCGGTCGTGCGCATCTCGATCGGCTCCGCCCCGACGGGGTGAAGTCGAACCGCGGTCGCGCCTGGGCGGAGCACGCGCACCATCCAGCCGGCGCCGTCGCGGTGTGCGCCGAGGATCGAGTGCGGGTCGGGGTGAAGCGCGAGGGCGACACGTGCGAGCTCTTCTTGGAGCACGCGCGGATGGTACCGATCGCCACACGCCAACGGGTGAGTTTCGCGTCCTCTTTCTCGTCGGCGTGGTTGCAGCTCGGGTCGGCCACGCTGGCTCCGCGGCGAGCGGCGTACTAGATCCTGCGTGCCTCAATCGAGAGGCGGGAGGTCTCCATGGGTCAGCTCGCTCCGAACGTCGCGACGGCGAAGACCAACGGCCAAGCGGCCGACAAGATCCGCAGCTACGCGCCCGCCACGGGAGAGCTGCTCGGCGAGGCCCCGATCTACGACGCCGAACGAGTGCGCGACGTCGTCGCGCGCGCAAAGCGTGCGCAAGAGAGCTGGGCTGCGCTCCCGGTCGCAGAACGCTCCGCGCGCGTCCTTCGCTTTCGCGACGCGCTCGTCGACCGCGAAGAAGAGGTGAGCGACCTCCTCTCGCGCGAGACCGGCAAGCCCCTTCAAGAGGCCCTTCTCCACGAGGTCGCCGTCATCGCGAATCTCACCGCGTACTTCTGCAAGAAGGCGCCCGAGCTCTTGGCTGCGCGAGACGTGCCGCTCGTCCTGATGAAGCATCGCAAAGCCACGCTCCACTACGTCGCGCGTGGCGTGGTCGGCGTCATCTCGCCGTGGAACTACCCGTTCATGCTGCCGATGCGCGACGCCATCATCGCGCTCGTCGCCGGCAACGCCGTCGTCTTGAAGCCAAGCGAGGTCACGCCTCTCATCGCGCTCAAGGCGAAGGACGTCTGGGATCAGGCCGGCCTCCCGGCCGATCTCTTCCAGGTCGTGACGGGCTATGGACCGACGGGCGCTGCCCTCATCGACGCGGGGATCCAGTTCTGCGTCTTCACCGGCGCCGTCTCTACCGGTCGTCGCGTCGCGGCGGCGTGCGGCGAGCGGCTCATCCCGTGCGTCATGGAGCTCGGCGGCAAGGCTCCGCTCCTCGTCTGCCGCGACGCGGACGTCGAGCGCGCAGCGCGCGCGACCGTCTTCGGGGGTTTCTCGAACGCCGGCCAGGTCTGCGTCTCGGTCGAGCGCGTCTACGTCCACAAGGACGTCGCCGAGAGCTTCGAGACTCGCGTCGCCGAGCTGACGAGAGGCCTGCGCGTCGGCAACCCCGCCGACTCGGTCGTCGACGTCGGCGCGATCATCTTCCCGAAGCAGATCGACATCGCAGAGGCGCACATCGCCGACGCAGTGGGGAAGGGCGCGCGCGTCATGTGCGGCGGCAAGAGGAAAGAGGGGCCCGGGCAGTTCTTCGAGCCCACGGTGCTCTCCGATTGCACGCACGACATGACCGTCATGACCGACGAGATCTTCGGGCCGATCGTGCCGATGATGCGCGTCGACAGCGACGAGGAAGCGCTGAGGTTCGCGAACGCGTCGCACCTCGGCTTGAACGCCTACGTCTTTTCCAAGGATCGCGAGTACGCCGGAAGCCTCGCCGAGCGTGTCCAAGCCGGCAGCGTCCTGGTGAACGACGTCCTCTCGAACGGCGGCTCTCCGGAGACGCCCTTCGGCGGCATCAAACAGAGCGGCTTCGGTCGCATGGCCGGCGACGACTCACTTCGAGAGATGTGCGACGTCCGCCACGTGAACGTCGATCGCGTCGCGACCTCCGACGATCCGCTCTGGTTCCCGTACACAGATCGCGGCCTGAACCTCGCGCGCAAGGCGACCCGCCTCGTCCTCGGTGGCGGCAGCTTCCTGAAGAAGCTCAGCCAAATCCTGTGAGGTGTGCCTTCGTGTCGAGCCGGCGAGTGGCTCGATCGGGTCTCGGCTGCGGGACCCTCTCGGAGCCGTGTGGCACGTGGCCCAAAGCGGTCCGACACACGACGGCACAGGTGCGCCATAGGCGCCCGCCTCCCCAAGAAATCCAATGCAACTGGCTCGTTTTCTAGCCTCGCCGCGCGTGTCAGAGAGTTGGCCCAACCGTTGCTGAAGGTCTCGTCATGAACGCCACCACGCTCCTCTCCTCCGCCTTCGTCGCTTCTTGCCTCCTCGCCCTCGGCTGCAACGGCACCGTGACCTACGGTTCGAGCGGCGATCCCGGCGACAACGATGGCGAGCAGTGCCTTTGTGATTGCGACCTGGGCTGCGACGGCGAGGGCGGCGGGGTCTCGACCGGGGGCGGCGGAGTGGGCGGCGGAACGTTCGCGGCGCTCGTCATGACCGAGGAGCAGGTCGATTCGACCTACCCGCCGAGCAGCGATGGCTCGACCGGCCAGAGCGGTGGGGGCACCCCTCCTCCGTCGGATCGCATGGCGTTCTTCATCGACCAGAGCCCGACGGCGCCCGGCCTCGTCTGCTCCGATCCCTACGCGTACGACAGCATGTGCGTCGTCGAGCGCAACATCCTCACGGTCTTCATGCCGAGCGACCTCGTGACCCCCGGCGTCTACTCGATGGGCCAGGGCGACATCTTCGTCGGCACCAGCGAGACCGGGCCGAACGAGGGCTCCGGTGATTGCTGGGGCGGCGGGAGCGGCGGCTGGAGCGACGGTACCGTGGAGATCGTCTCCGTCGACGCAGAGCAGATCGAGATCATCGTCTCGGGTGGGCCGGTCGGCACGGTCCACGCGTTCGCGCAGCGCTGCGCGGAGTGACCCCAGGGCGTCCCCCGCCGAAGGAACCGCGCCGGCCACCCTTTCGCCGTCCGACCTCTCGTCGGAATTTCATGGTGTACTAGCCGCCGATCATGAGCGACGCGCACCAACAGCAGCGCTACCGAGTCCTCGACCGCCTCGCCTCAGGCGGCATGGCAGAGGTCTTCGTAGCCGAGAGCGCCGGCATCGAAGGCTTCAAGAAGCGCGTCGCGATCAAGCGCGTTCTGCCGCACCTCTCCGAGAAGAAGCGGTTCATCTCGATGTTCTTGGACGAGGCGCGCCTCTCGGCGCAGCTGTCGCACTCGAACTGCGTGCAGGTGTTCGATATCGGCGTCGGCGACAACGCCTACTTCATCGTCATGGAGTTCGTCGACGGCGCCGATCTCAAGGGCGTCATCGACTACCTGAAGGCCAACGGCCGCACGTTTCCGGTCGAGATCGCGGTGCTCATCGCCGTCAAGATCTGCGAGGGCCTCACGTACGCGCACGAGCTGACGTCGAGCGACAACAAGCCGCTGCACATCGTCCACCGCGACATGTCTCCGCCGAACGTGCTCATCACGAAGCACGGCGAGGTGAAGATCGTGGACTTTGGCCTAGCCAAGGCGTCGAGCCAACTCGAGAAGAGCGAGCCCGGCATCATCAAGGGCAAGTTCAGCTACCTGTCGCCTGAAGCTGCGCTCGGCGAAGAGGTCGATCACCGCACCGACATCTTCGCGGTCGGCATCATCTTGTGGGAGCTGCTCTCGGGCAAACGCCTCTTCATGGGCGACACCGACTTCGCCACGGTCAAGCAGGTGCAGCAGGCGCACATCCCGTCGCTCCGCGAGATCCGGAGCGACTCGAGCGAAGAGCTCGAGCGCATCATCGCCCGCGCCATGGCCAAGGACGTCAACCGCCGCTACCACTCGGCGCGCGACCTCGGCCGCGATCTGACGACGTTCCTCTACCACTACGGAAAACCCGTCAGCTCTTTCGACATCTCCGAGCTCGTGCGCGGCTCGATGGCGAGCCGAAAGAAGAAGGCGCCGGACAAGGCGTCGATCATCGACAAACTCATCGAAGAGGCGCTCTTCGAGTTCACCTCGCTCCAAGACGACGAGGGGCGGAAGTCGAGCGGACCGAAGCCCGCGCCCAAGTCGGACGATCTGAAGCTCGGCTTCGAAGACATCGGCAACTGGGCCGACGAGGTCAGCGTCACCGCCACGGGCGGCCGCAGCACCGACGCCGAGTCGAGGATCCGCGAGAGCATCTCGCGCGCGACCGCCGAGATCGGCATCGGCAATCTCGAGGCGCTCGAAGACGACGATCCCGTGCCGCGCGCGAAGGCGACGCCGCCGGCGCCCGCGGCGATTCAGCGCGCGCCGAGCTCGCGCCCGGCGCCCGGCTCGGCTCCGCGATCGGTGGCGCCCCCCGCGCAGGCGATGAGCCCGTTCATCTACGTGTTGGTGTTGGTGCTCGTGGCGGGCGGCGTCGCAGGTGCCTGGTTCGGTGGGTTGATTCCGCACTGAGCCTTGTGGGGGCACGGGCGCCCTCGGCCCTGCGACGGGGCCCCGGAACGACTCGTCAACCTCCGCACGTGGTCGGGGTCGTCAGACCACGATCCCCGTGATCTCCGGCCCCGAGTAGTAGTCCTCGACCTTCTTCATGTCGCCCTTGGCGATCGCATACGCGACGGCGGCGCCGGTGGACGTCGACGTCTCCGAGGCGGACTTGCCCGCGACGTCGGCGCCGCTCGTCGGATCGTAGCCGGCGACAGCTCCGCTCGCTTTGACGCGGCCGAACCAACCCGAGCGCAAGTGGCCGGCGCCCATCGCGTAGACCCAGTTCGCGTTGCCGGGGGTGTTGTCGGGCCAACCGCTCGCCTGGAGCGGCGTCTTCGGCGTGTCGCCGTGGACGGTGAGGACGAGGTTGTCGGCGATCATGCTGCCGTCGCAGTTCGGATCAGCCGCGCCCTCGAGCTCGTTGAAGAAGGCGTTCAGCATGGTGCCGAGCGCGGTGACGGTCGCGCTCAACGCGGCCATGTTGTTGAACGCGTTGTGCGGGTCGCTGAAGTTGTTGTCGCTCGCTCCTGGGGCGAGCGCGACCTGCACGCACATCGACAGGTTCAGCTTGAACGCCTTGGCCGTGGTGATGAGCGTCCGACCCAGGTTGTCGAGCTTCGCCTTCGCCTCGCTGCTGGCGGACGACGCCGCGAGCGCGGTCAGGCCGTACGTCGCGAGATCGCCCGCCGTCGGCGTGAGCATGCCGCCGAGGTTCGTGCCGAGCACGTGCGACGCCTTCTTGGTCACGTCGAGGTGACGTGACCACGTCGGCAGCTTCGCGCCTTCGCGCAGTCCGACGAGGGCCTTGTAATAGGTCTCGTAGAGATCGCGGTCGCCCTGCTTCGACAGGATGAGCTGCGACGCTGCGCTGTTGAAGAGATCGATCATGCTGTTCGCGCTCGGCACGTTCGCCGCGGACGGCGCGCCGGGCGCTGCGCCGAGGTTCACCGGACCGACGCCGAGCACCGGCAGCAAGGTCGGAACCTGACGCTGAATCGACGCCGCGGTCGCGATCATCGACGCGTTCGACGCGACGACGGCTGGCGTGGTCGGCGTCTGCGTGTGCGTCTCGTTCGCGCCGCTCATCATCGCGGTCATGGGCCGCGTCGGAACGCCGTTCGTCACCCAGGGCGCTTCCGGCGCGTAGTAGAAGTCGTGGTTCGCGCCCGCCGCCGGGACCATCACGCCCGGGACGCCGAACGAGTGATAGGCGAAGCTCGCGTTGCCGCTCTGCGCGACCTCGACGTGCGGCCACAGCAGCTGGAACCAGCCGAAGCTGCCGTTGCCGCCGACGATGTGCACCGAGCGGTTCGTCGGCGCGCAGAGGCCGTCGGCCAACGCGACGCCGCCCGAGTCGCTCGCGAAATTCAAGAGGCGGGATCGATCGACCGCGAGGGCCGCGCCCGCCGCGCCGAGCCATCGGACGAAGCGCCGTCGTGAGACGCCGCGAAGATTCTGGAGCTTGGGATCCACCATGGTTTCGGCCCTCTACTCGCAGGTGTGCGACGCGCTGAGGAACGCAGCGACGGCGACTTGCTTCTTGCGGTCTTTGTCGGCGGGAGTGCCGTCGTTCTGCCCCACCATGAGGTTGCAGAGGACGAGATCTTGATCCTTCGGCGGTCGGCCCATGACGCAAGCGAGCGCCTGCTCGTTGCAGGTATCGTCGGGGTTGAACATCGGCGCCCCGACGTCGTTGACCTTGCACGCTGCGGCGTTCTGGATGTTCGCGATGATCTCGGGCGACGCCTGGACGAAGATGTCGAAGAGCTTCGCGGCCCCGCTCGTCGTGTGGAAAAAGGTCTCGGACTCTCTCGCGTCGAACTTCGCGATGCCGAGCGCGTCCTTGCCCTCTGCGTAGAGCTGGCCCGCCGTCTTGGGCTGTCCGTTCGGCGCGGTCGCGGCGAGGTTCACGCCGCGCGAGCTCAAGAGGTCGCCGAGCGCCGCGTAGCGGAGCTTCGTGCAACCGTGAAGGCGCGTCCGGATTTCCGGCGGCCCCTCGTCGGCGCGCTCTTTCAAGATCTCGAACGGATCCTTCTGACCGCTGACGCCCGGATCGTTCATGTGATCGAACGGGTTGTTCCCGCTCTCGCCGGAGTCGGTACCGGCGCCCGTGGACGTCGTCGTCGAGCCGGTCGAGGTCGTGGTGGACGAGGTCGTCGTGCTCGCTGCGCCCCCGTCACCGGACCCGCCCGCGCCGCCGACGCCGGCGGTCGTACCGGGACAATCGCCGGAGGTGCCGACCGAGGTGGGATCGTCGCCGCACGCCGCGAGCGCGGCTGCGGTGAGCGCGATGGCCGCGAGGCTTCCTAGTTTGCGCTTCGTCATGGCTAAAACCTCACGAAGTCGTCGTGGGTGAAGACCGCACGGATGATCGGCCGAAGATTGCCGTTCGTCGCTTTGAACTGGTCGACGAGCGGTGCGATGGTCGAGTTCGGGACGCTCGCCGCATCGTTGACGATGTCGCCCTTCGACATCGCCATGTTCCAGATGCGCGCGACCGCGCACGACTGGATTTCGTCATCCTGCGCCATGAACGCGCCGAGCTCCGCGAGGTCGGCGGCGTCTTGGCCGAGCTTGTACGCGGTCGTCTCTCCCGGCGGCAGCCAGTCCGACAGCTCTGCGACCGGGACGCCCTGGACCGGGATGTTCACCTGGAAGGTCGACTGCTGCTGCCCGTTCGCGTCGAACATCGCCCAGAGCGGCGCGCGGTGGTTCGCGGTCGAGTGGCAGTTCGCGCAGATCGCGCTCGAGGTATCGAGAAAATCGATGCGACCTCCGTTCGAGGTGCCGGCGATCGAATCAAAGGGCCAAGGCGACGTGTAGTCGCCGGCGCCCATCGGGATCGACATGGGGCTCAGCTCTGCCGGCTGCTTTCGACACGCGAACGCCTCTTGGAAGAAGCGCACGCGGCGGAACGCGAGGTTGCCGTAGTAGTGGGCGAGCACGCCCGGGTTCGTGAGGACGCCGGCCGTCGGGTTCGCATTGTTGCAGTCACCGTCGACGAAGTTCGTGCCGTCGAAGGTCGGGCACGTGTTGCTCGTCGCGGTGAAGAGGTCCGCATAGGGGCGACCCTCGACGGCGATGCGCGCCATGAAGACCGGCGCTGTGTCCATCGCGGCAGAGCCGCCGATGCGCAGCTCGTTTCGGTAGAAGTCGACCATGCGCACCTTGAAGCGCACGTCGTTCATCATCGCGTCGATCTCGGCCTCGTACGCGGCCTTCTTGTCGGGCGCATTCTTGACGGCGTCGATCTGCGTCATCGTCGGCAGGGCGCCGACGAGCTTCAAGCTCGCGGTGCGGAGCGCCTCTGGATAGGAGAGGACGCGCTGATCGAGGATGGTCGGATCGGGCTGACCGGTGCCGGTCGACGTCTGCCCGTCGCCGCCTTCTCCTGTCCCCGTCGAGCCGTTCGTCGTCTCGACCGGACATCCGCCGGCGCCGCTGGTCGTGCCGAGCTGACTCGGATCGTCGGGGTTGCACGCGACGAGGGCCGGCGCGAGCAGGGCGAGGACGGCGGCGCAGCCGAGCGTCGCCAATCGCAAACGAGTCATTCTTCGGAGAGGATCCACGGAGAGACCTCGCTCTTGAAGGTGGTGTATTTCGAGATGCTGCCCATGAACTTGTAGAGATGCGCCGACGGATCGAGCGGGCTCGTCACGATGAGGATCTGCGACGCGTCCGGATCGCCGGGCTTGGTTCGCGCGCGGACCTCGAGACACGCGGCGGCGTCGTCTTGGCCGAGCTTCGACAGATCCATCGCGCCCATCGCCTGCGCGTTCGTGCCGCCGTGACAGGTCGTTGCGCAGAACTGAACCTGCGGTTTGACGATGCTCTGGAACGTCGCGAGGTCTTTGCACGGGATCGGCGGAATGAAGCCGCCGACGATGTCGAAGTCCTGAAACGCGAAGCTGATGAAGCTGTCCGACGTCCACTGCGTGTGGATGACCTCGCCCGTGCCGATCTGGACGGTCGTGTCGTTGGAGTACACGTCGTCGAGCGCCGAGAAGCTGTCGGCCGGATCCGGGATGGCGCCGCCGTCGGGCGGATACACCGTGACGATGGGGTGCACGATGTGGATCGACATGTCCGCGATCGGGTGCAGCTCGAGGTTGTCGATGAGCAGCATCGACGGCGGGTCACCGAGCTCGGTCGCGTTGAAGGTGATCGAGACGTTCTCGTACTCGGGGCCGAGGTCGCCGAGATAGATCGTGTTGAACGCGCCGTAGAGCTTCGGCTTGAACGGCGTCACCGTGAGCGTCGAGGTCTCGGGCTCGGGGATGAGCGACGCCTCGACCTGGAGCCACGGCAGGACCTTCGCGCGAAGCGCGTCGCTCATGTCCGGGGCTTGGCCACCGCCATGCGAGGGATCGGATGGGTGCGTCAGGATGATGCTCTGCGACGCGGTCCGCACGACGATGCCGGGGTAGGTGATGATCGACTCGTAGATGTCGGGCGCGGCAAGGAACGGCGCGTCCGCGGCGCCCTGGAGCTGGTGACACGCGCCGCACTCGCTCATGACGCCGTCCTGGACGGTCTCTTCGAAGAGCGCGCGACCGGTGCCGTCGGCGCCGACGCCGGTTCCGCCGCCCGCGCCGCCTTCGCCGCCGCTGCCGGTGCTCGAAGGCCCGACGGGGCCTGCCGTCGGCTGGCCCGTGTCTCCGGCGTCGCCGCAGCTCGCGCCGAGCAACGCGCTCGCGCCGGCGGACGCGATGAGCGTCGCGAAGCCGAACGACGAGAACGCGAGGGAACGGAGTCGGCGCATGGGAAGGGTCGGAGCGGGGCCCCCGGCGCGGTTGTGCAGGTTGTGGTCCATGCGTGTCGTTCCGCTAAGAGCGGAGAATTCCGATGCTGGGGATGGATCCGCGAGGGCTCATCGATACGGCGACGATCCATCGGTCTCGCCCATGGGGCGACGGAATGGACCTCTGAGCAAGGCCCCCATTTTCGGCCCGCGCGCTCCGAAAGCCAAGCGAGATCGGTGACGGCGCGCGCCCGAAAGCTCGCGGGGCAAAGCGACCCAACTCGCATGGGTCTCGCCGGTGTGGGTCGACGAGGCTTGTGTACGATGCCCATGTGAGAAGATCCGCCGCGCCCAAGAGGGCTCTCGCCGTCGCAACGCTCGCCGTGCTCGCGCTCGTCGGGGCGGTGATGGCGTGCAGCGAAGAGACCGTCCCGGAGTGCCCGGACTCTTGCGCGGACTTCAACCCGTGCACGATCGACCACTGCGTCGACGGGACCTGTTTTTCGGACCCGGTCGCGGCGGGGTTCTCCTGCTCGGACTCCGACGCCTGCAACGGCGTCGAGGTCTGCGACGGCAACGCGACCTGTCTCGCGGGCGAGGCCGTGCTCACCAACGATCACGATCCGTGCACGACCGATGCGTGCGATCCGACGAGCGGCGCCGTGACGCACGAGCGCAAGGCCGAGTGTGTCGTGTGGGAGGCGCTTCCCAGTGCCGGAGCCCCCGTGGCGCGCGACCATCACAGCGCGGTCTGGACGGGCACCGAGATGCTCGTGTGGGGTGGTTCCATCGAAGCGGAGCCGTTCGTCACGAACACGGGAGCGGCCTACGATCCGGCGCTCCGCACCTGGCGTGAGATCTCGACGGTCGGCGCACCAGCGCCGCGACACTCGCACGCTGCGGTGTGGACCGGGTCGCGGATGCTCGTGTGGGGCGGCTACGGGGCGAGCGCGTACGAAGCGAGTGGAGGCCTCTACGATCCGGCGACCGACACGTGGCAGTCGATCGCCACGGCGGGCGCGCCGACGGGGCGTACGGACTTCGCCTATGCATGGAACGGCGCGGCGCTGCTCGTCTCTGGCGGCCTCGGGCCTGGCGTGCTCGGCGATGGTGCGACGTACACGCCCGCGACCGATGCGTGGGCGCCGATCTCGGTCGGTCTATCTCCGCGCTTCGGGCACACGGCGACGGCGCTCTCGGACGGGCGCGTCCTTCTTTGGGGCGGGACGAACTTGTTCGACTGGTTGAACGACGGCGTCGTGTTCGATCCGTCGAGTGGACCGACTCCCACCGCGAGCGGGGGGCCGAGCCATCGACAGAGCCAAGCCGCGGTGCTTGGGGGGGACGTCGTCTATGTGTGGGGCGGCTGGAACGGAGGGCCGTATCTCGGCGACGGCTCGGTCTTCGATCCGAGCGGCGGGCCAGGCGGCGCATGGACTCCGATGCCCGACCCGGGCGCGCCGACGGCACGCACCGACTTCGTGTCATTTTGGACCGGCGATGAGCTCTTCGTCTGGGGCGGCTGCGCCGGCGAGACGTGCGCGACCTTGCTCGGCGACGGTGCCCTCTATCGTCCGAGCGCCAGCGGGGGCGCGTGGACCGAGATCGCGCTCGGCGATCTCGCGCCGCGGCGCGACGCTGCCGGCGTGTGGACCGGCGACCGCGCACTGATTTGGGGGGGCCGCGGTCAGGGTGGAAAGCGCCTCGGCGGCGGCGCGGAGTCCGTCATCGCGGGGCCCTGAGGGTGAAGCGTCCCAGGCTCTGACTACTGTCGGTACTTCGCGACGACGAGGTCGCTCGCGCCCTTGTTGGTCAGCGCGCCGCCGCCGAAATCGACGTTGCCGTTGAAGGTGCCCGCCAACAGGATGTCGCCGTTTGAACGGACAAAGGCGGGCCCGAAGGTGTCGTACATCGCGCCCCCCGCGCGTTTTGCCCATAGTGGGTTGCCGCTCGCGTCGAGCTTTGCCACGAAGGCGTCATCGGCACCCGCGCTCGTGATCGTGTTGCCGATGCTGAGCGACCCGAGGAGCGCGCCGGAAAAAACGAGGCCATCGTCCGGACCGACTGCCAACGAGGCAGGGAAGTACTCCGCGCCCGTCGAGGAGTCGAAGACCTTGCCCGAGAGATAGGAACCTGCGGCGGCGAAGTGGACGAGGTAGACATCGCGATTGCCTCCAACGGGCTGCAGATCGGATGACGCGACCCCATCGAGCGTCGCAGGGGCTGGCAACCCGCCCGCGGCCCAAAGGCTCCCATCAGACTGAAGCACGATGCTCGGACCATAGTCGTCGGCCGGCGACTGGATCGCGTGCGTCCACACGTGATTGCCCGAGCTATCGAGCTTGGCGATAACCGTGTCGTAGTCGCCAGCGTTCGTGATTGCCGGCCCGCCGACCGAGAGGTCGCCCTGCGTGAAACACGAGATGTAAATGTCGCCAGTCGGAGAGAGGCTGATTCCCGACATCTCGTCCCACGCCGCGCTGCCGAATGACTTGCTCCAGACGTGCGAGCCGTCCGCGGCATACCGGACAACGAAAATGTCTTGGCTTCCGGCGTTCGTAAGCGGATTGCCGCCGAGGTTCAGGCTTGGGCTGGAGAAGACACCTGCGACCACGACGCCGTTATCCGGCATGCGAGCGGCAAACTTCGCACCCTCCGAGCCGGTCCCACTGATGAGGTGAGCCCACTCGTAGCTCAGGTCGTCGGTCAGCTTGACGACCGCGACGTCCGTGCCAACGGAAGTGAGCGCGGCCGGCCCGCCAAAGGTCTCTGACGAGCCGCCACTCAGCACGACGTTGATCAAGATTCCATCGTCGAGGCGCACCATCTGGCTGCCGTAGTCATAGCCGACACCGCCGAAGCTGCGCCCCGAGAGCGCATTGCCGTCCTTGTCCAAACGCAGAAGCAGCGCGTCGTTCGCGCCATCGCTGGTGACCGTGTTGTTCGCCGTGACGGACCCGGCGAACGATCCGAGGACGAACAGGTCTCCATTCGCGGCCTCGACGACGCTACCGCCGGTATCGCTTCCGGTGCCGCCGAAGCCCTTCGCGAAGACGAAGTTACCGGTGCACGCTTCGGCCGTGCCGCTGCAGTCGTCGTCGTCCGTCGAGAGGCACGAGTCCCACGGGGCTGGGGTGACCTCCCCGACGCACGGTCCGAACACGTTGCCGTCCGCCGTCGTCATGCAGGTCGACGTTCCAGAGGCGCACAGGCCAACGCCGGCGGTGCCCGCGGGTCCGGAGTAGCAGACCGACGCGTCACCAAGCTCGCAGGTGCAGCTTGCCGGATCGTCGACGAGCGCGATTTCTCCGCTCTCACAGGTGGGGGTTTTGCAGTCGCCCGGGAGCTGGTCGGCGGGCGGATCGTCGGCGTCTGCGTCGACGAGGTCGCCGTCCGCGCCGCACACCGAAACCCGGCAATCTCCCGGCACCGTGTCGGCTGGCGCGTCGGTGTCTACGACGACGACGACCGCCTCTCCAGATGCGTCACAGACGCGGCTCTTACAGTCGCCGGGGTCGAGCTCATCGAGCACGTAGCCCTCGGGCTGGAGCGAATAGGCGCAACTCCCGTCGACGCACTCGCCGAGGACGCAGGGACGAGCGGCCTCATTGCAGGCGTCGTCGGAGGCGCAGGCGACCGGATCTTCGATGCCGAGGATCTGTCTGCAACCCACCGCGGAAACGCAAGCCAAGCCGAGCAAGAGGACGGCGGCGGAGGCGCGAGCCGTGGTCGAAGAGCTGATACCGATTCTCACCGGCGCACCGTATCTGAAACGAAGCTCATTGTGACAGCAGTCGAACGCGCGAGCTGTCGCCGGTATGTTCGATCACGCCGATGAGCACGCGGTCGTCCTCGCCGCCGACGGCGACGAGCGGCGTGCCGAAACCCGTGCCGGTCATCGCGACGAGCGGCGGCTTGGCGATCTCCGGAGCGCCGCTCTCGAGCTCGAGCACGCGCAGTCGGCTCTCGGTCCCGTCGAGCTCGTGAAAGACGACGACGACCGAACCGTCGCGTCCGGCGGCGACGTGAGGATCGAGTCCGAGAACACCCTCGCCACTCAAGCGCTGGGGCGAGCCCGGCGGCGTGAGCCACGTTCCGTCTGCCGCCCGCGCCGAGAGCATGGCGACGTTGTCCTGCTGAAACACGACGAACAGATCGCCCTTCGCGCCGAACACGACCTCTGCGCACCGCGAATACCCACCCCCGGAGAGCGCGTCGTCGAGGCTGCGCGGAGAATACCAATTCCCGCCAGCGTCGCGCGTCGCGAGGTAGGTGCGCACGCTCCCGCGAGCGTCTTCTTGAGTCCAGACCACCGCCGCTTGCCCGTCGGGGCCGAGGGCCGGCTTGGGGTTCGACACGGGGTGGCTGTCCACGGGCCCGCCTGAAACAGATAGGTGATCGCCAGCGGCCGGACGCGTCATCGCCTCGTCGCGGCTCGCACGCTGACTCACGTAAGTCATGAGCTCGCTCTCGGCTTGGTACCAGGTGACGACGACCTCGCCGTCCGCGCCCACCGCCACGCGTGGACCGTTCGAGAAGAACACCGGCGGCGACAATACGTCGTTCGCTGCGGCCGGTGCCTCGAGCGGCGCCCCGACGTGCCTCGCCGTCGCGAAGGCAACTCCGTAGTGCGATTCGTCGTACCACTGATTCCACAAGAGGACGGCGTCGCCGTCTGGGCCAATCGCGACGCGAGGCTCGTAGGCGCGGTCGCCGAACGAGATGGGCGAAGCCGCGGCAGTCCACGCGCCGGTCGCCGTGCGAGAGGCGTAAAAGACGCGGCTACCGTCCGGCGCCGGGACCCCATTCGTGCCCCACGCGACGAGCGCTTCGCCCGTCGGCCCTGCTGCCACGTCGAGGCCGAGCGCGGTCCCCTGGTTCTTGGGAGCGAGGCGGTCGCGTA
>Ga0164241_10002766_pt1 | contig 18509 bp, 19 predicted proteins | sample OricomyardsoilBY_FD_108780 | JGI IMG/M metagenome (GOLD analysis project Ga0164241, IMG submission 108780) | Backyard soil microbial communities from Emeryville, California, USA - Original compost - Back yard soil (BY) | ecosystem: Environmental > Terrestrial > Soil > Unclassified | place: USA...
CCCGTCCGGTCCGAGTGGCATCCTCGGCCGAGGCTCGAGCCTTCGCCGATCTCTCGCTCCCGTCGCGGCCTCGAGCCGCTCGCCGGGCGTGAGCCCGCCGAGCGCCTGATGCGGCCGATGGCGGTGATACCAGTCTAGATAGGCAGTCAGCTCGCGCCGCATCGCGCCGATGGACAGCGGCACGGGAAAGCATCGAAACGCCTCGTCCTTGAGCGACTTCCAGAGGCGCTCGATGAGCGCGATCGACCCGTGGCGATGGACTGTGCCGAGGCGAGGCTGGATGCCAGTCTCTTCGCACCGTCACGATACTCGCGTTGAAACTGCGAGCCGCGGTCGCTGACGATGTACTTCGGCGAGGAGCCCGCTCGCGCGACCGCGTCGCGGAGCAAGGCGACAAAGGTTCGCCAAGAAGCACGAAGCCATCGGCAGAGCCGAAGGCAAGGCCGAGGGCGAGGCCAAAGGCAAGGCCGAGGGCATCCTGCGCGTCCTCGAGACTGAGGACCTCGCGTACTTGTTTACGGGCAAGGAGCTCGATCAGGAGACCGGGCTCTACTACTTCGGGGCGAGGTACCACGACCCGAGGACGAGCGTGTGGCAGAGCGCGGATCCGGGGTTGGGGGGTTCTTGGACTCGACCAAGGGCTACAACCCGGTAAGGCCGCCGATCGAAACAAGTTGATCAGCTCGGCCGCGGATGAACTTCATAGTTCCATTCGCCGTGGAATTCATTGCGAAGGATGGAGAGGGGTTTCATCTGGGCGTTCTTGATGACTATGCCTGTCGGGTACTTCTTTGAGTCGAGCCTGGCCTTCACCCGGAGACCGGCCGGCGTTCGCGTGTGCCCGATTGTGGACGGGCACCTGCGCTTCATCCAGGCGATCCTCGGCCACGCGATGGTCGGCACGACGGAGATCTACACGCGCCTGTCGATCCAGGCGCTGAAGGCAGTGCATGACGCCGCACACCCGACGGCGAAGATGGGCGGCAGACGCGGCGTCCTGGAGAGCGAGAGCGACGGGGCGCAGGGGGTGCTCCCCTTCTTAGCGGCTGAAGCGCGAGACGAGGATGCGGAGGGCGAGAGCGAGGACGACGATGGGCAAAGATGACGAACAACCGGCAGCGAGGCAGCTCACCGGGGACGAGGTGTACGAGCACCTTCGGCAGCTCCCGAAGCACGAGCAGCAGTGGGTGATAGATCGCTTGATCGACAAGCTCGAGCAGGAGATCCGTGACGTCGAGCGCGACCTCGAGGAGCGACGCGCGGAGGTGCGGGATTTTCGTCGAATCTGGAAGCGAGAGCCGAAGTGACGAAACGATGGCGCCCCGCCGCACGGAGAGTTGGAGCGCGCACCGCGCCGCGCGTGGTACTTTTCGGGGATGCAGCCGCCGCTCAAAGCCCGGGTCCGCAACGGCCGCCTCGTGCTCGACGAGCCGACGGATCTTCCCGAGGGGATCGAGGTCGAGCTCGTGCTGGCGGACGGTGACGATCTCGACGACGAGGAGCGCCGCGAGCTCCACGCCGCGATCGAGGAAGGTATGGCGGACGTCGACGCCGGTCGCACGGTGGACGCCTTCGAATTCATCGAGCAGCTGCGCGCCCGCACGTGAAGGTCGGATTCTCGAAGCGTGCGTCCGGCGACGTGGAGCGCATCGACGCGCGCTGGAAGGGGGAGCGACCGGCTGCGCCGCAGCTCTTTCTGGACGAACTCAAGCGGGCGCTCGAGCTGGTCCGCGATGCTCCGCGCATGGGCGTGGGCTACACGACCAGCAGGGGGAGGCTCGTGCGGCGCGTGCTCCTCGAGCGCACGCAATACCACCTCTACTACGAGGTCATCGATGACGAGGAGCTCAAGGTCCTCGCACTCTGGGGCACCCAGCGCGGGCGAGGCCCTCGCTTCGGAGGCTGACGCCTCGCCTCGCGGGGCGCGGCCCAACCCGGCCGTTGGACCTGACGGCGGCCGTGCTCGGTCGCGCGCGCTGCGCGGCGCGCTCCCTCACGCCGCCGCGGGCAACCAAGGTTTCGGCCGACGCGCTCGAGCTTGGCGGCGTGGAGCGGGCTCGCGGCGCGGGTCCTCGCAAGAGAACGGCGCATGGTGGTCACGGCCACCCGAGATCGACAGCGCCACGTCGCGCCCCGTGTACGCGGCGCCTCGGTACCATGAGCGACGTGCTCGCCGCCGCTGACGGGAGCTCGAAGCCTGCCTCGGCACAGCGCCAGAAGCCGGCGAGAAGTACAGGAGCGTGGGCGATCGCGGTCCCGGCGGGCATCGGCCGCGAGGCCATGGGCTGATAACTGCCGTCGACTTCCACGACCAGCCGCACCACCGGCGCCGCGAAATCAATGACGAGCTGACGCCGAAACAAATGGTACCTCCACCGAAGCCAACGGGGCGAGCCCATGGAGCCTGCGCCGCCTGTCGACAACGCGCCGCCAGGTCAGCTCGTCGTGGTCGCACTCGCACGGTCGGCGCCAGCGCACGCGGCTAGAGACGCGAGCGAGAGCAAGAGCTGAGCTGCATGCGGGTGGAGCGGCTCCGGAGTCGCGCGTCGTCGGAAGCGCCGTCAGGGACAAGGCATGCCGCAAGTCGTCGCCGCGCCGCCGGGACACACGACGACCTCGCCGTCGTGGCAGGACGTGATGTCGCAATTCTGCGTGCCGGCCGTCTCGGACGGGCACGTGACGACGCAGTCGCCCTCGCAAGTCGCGTGGCAGGGGCCAGAGGCGCAGGTGAAGCTGCACGTGCTCCCTTCGCCGCAGGTGCAGCTCCCGTTCGCGCAGGTGCCGCTGCACGACGGATTGTCGCCCTCGCAGGCGACGTGACACGGCGGCGCGTCGCACTCGAACGCGCAGGTGCTGCCCAGGCCGCAGGTGCACGTCCCGTTCGCGCAAGCGCCGGAGCACTCGCTGTCGGCGGCGCAGTCGACGTGGCACGGCGACGCGCCGCACGAAAACTCGCAAGAGCTCCCCTCGCCGCACTTGCAGTCGCCGTTCGCGCAGACGCCCTTGCAAGACGAGTTGTCGCCCTCGCAATCGACGTGGCACGGCGGCGCCTCGCACTCGAGCTCGCACGACGCGCCGGCGGGGCAGGCGCAGTTGCCGTCGACGCACTCCGCGCCACCACAACTGAAGAGAACGACCAGCAACGTCGCGAACCCGCACCCGAAGAGCCAACGCATGCGGGCATCGTAGCCCCGCAAGCGGACGCACGGATCAGATCGACTGCGGCTGAAACTTCTTCTTCTTCTTCGGCGGCGGCTTCGTCGGCGCGCGCAGCGGCGTCGCTGCTTTCGGTGCAGCGGACGCGGCGGGATCCGCAGAGGGATCCGGGGCGACGGAGTCGGCCGAGGCCGTCGCGCTCGGCTCCGCGACGACCGCCGAAGCTTCGCTCGCGACCGACGCGGATTCGGGCGCAGTCGCCTGATCGATCGGCTGGGGGGGCGGATCCGACATCGCGACCTCTGACGCGACGGGAGTCGCCGCCGTGTTCTTCGCAGGAGCGTCCGGAGCGCGACCGACGAGCCAACCCACGACTCCAAAGAGGGCCGCGGCCGCAGGGACCGCCCAGATCACCGGAGAGAGCTTCTTCTTCTGTGCGACGGCCAGAGCCGGCGGAGGCGTCGACATGCTCACCGGGCCGGCGATCCGTCCGGTCTCGCCCACCGTGGACACGCGCGCTTCGTCCGTCTCCGGCTCTGCCAAGATCGGCACCATCTTGTAGCCGAGCGCGCGCTGCATGACCGCCGCCGTGTCGCTCCGCATGCGCGTCGGCGCGTCGAGCTCGTCATCGTCGGGCGGCGGCATGACGCTCGTCGGCGAGCCCATCGGGTCGCTGTGCTGCGCGACACGTGTCGGGACGTCATGCGGGTCGCTCACCTCTGCCACGCGCGTCGGCGCGTCGAACGTCGCCTGATCCACTTGAATCGAGGGATAGCTACCCGGCGTCATCATGCCGAAGCGCGTGACGCTCTCGTTCATCAACGCCGTTCGCTGAGCGTCGCTCATCGGCGGGTCGACGACCTGCGCGACGGTCATCGTGTCGTTTCGCCCGCGAGGCATGAAGACCTCCATCGCGGCGAGCAGCTCGCGCATCGACTGATAGCGCTCGCCTGGCTCCTTCTTCAGCGCGCGACCGATGACGACGTCGACACTCCGCGGAATGCCAGCGCGCTTCATCGAAGGCGCGATGAAGTCCTCTCGCGTCACCAAGAAGCCGACGCTGAGCGCGTTGTCCGCCATGAACGGCGTCACCCCCGTCAGCATCTCGTAGAAGATGATCCCGAGCGACCAGATGTCGCTCCGAACATCGGCATGCTTCGCCGACTTGAACGACTCGGGCGGCATGTAGAGCGGCGAGCCGAACACGTGTTGGGTCAGCGTGATCTGACCGTCCCCCGGACCCTTCGTCAGCTTCGTGATGCCGAAATCGAGGACCTTCACCACCGTCGCGTCGCCCTCTTTCGCGACGAAGAGGTTTCCGGGTTTCAGATCGCGGTGCACGAGGCCCGCGTCGTGCGCGACGATCATGCCCTGGCACGCTTGCGCCGCGAGCGCCGCGGCCTCGTCGAGGCCGAGCGGACCGCGGTCTTTCAGCAGATCCCCGAGGTCCTGACCATCGAGGCGCTCCATCACGATGTACGGACGGTCGCCCTCGACGCCGAACTCGAAGACCTTGACCACGTTCTTGTGCGAGATCGCCGAGACGGTGCGGCCCTCTCGTTCGAAGCGCGCGACGATCTCCGGGTCCCTCGATAGGCCCTCTTTCAGACGCTTGATGACGACGCGTCGGCCGGTCCGATCACGCGCATCGAGGATGTCACTCATCCCTCCGCGAGCGATCGGCCCCAAGATCTCGAAGCGATCGCGGAGGACCGTACTTTGGCCCACGCGCCGATTCTAACAGCTCCGCCAAGCAGAAAACCAATCGGCGCCCTCCGGGACGCTTGGCTGCCTTGCTCGACCGGGGCGCATTCTCAGTAGCGCACACCGGCTCCGGCTCGCGACCCAGCGCGTCAGACGTCGACCAGATCGATCGGTCCGAGGTAGTCGATCTTGCCTACGCCGACGCCGTTGTGACGCAGGATCGCGTACGCCGTGGTGACGTGAAAGAAGAAGTTCGGCAGAGCCATTTCGCGGACATAGATGCCGCCCTTCATCCCCTTGCCGGGCATGAACGACAGCGGCACCGTACGGGCCTCTGCGTCCGCGAAGTCCTTCTCGGTGAACGTCTTCAGGTACGTGACGACCGAGCCGATGCGGCCCTTCAGCTCGGCGATGCTCGCCTCCGTGTCGGGGTGCTTCGGAGCTTCCTTGCCGGCGGCGCGGGCGGCCGCGAACTTCGCGGCGTCACAGGCGGCCTGAACCTGCCGCGTCAGCGGATACTGATCCGGCGCGAGCCGTGAGATGAGGAGCGTGTCCGGATCGAACTTCTTCGCGGTCGCGTGCTCGACACCCTTGTCGATCCAGCGATCGAGGTTCTCGAGCATCTTGGTCATTTCTTGGATGAGCGGGAAAAGGGACATGGAAGCCTCCGGTTGGGGGCGACTCTAACCAAGCCCGCGGACTCGCGCTCGCCAAATGTGACACCTATCGTTACGAATCATCGGGCCGCGACCGCGGTATGCTCCGCGAGCCCGATGCGGGACGAGCCGAGCACGACGAAGACGACCGCGGTGCGAGTCCCTCGCGAGGCCGACGAGCGCATGAAGAGCTTCCGCGCCGTGCTCGCGGCGCTCATGCGGAGCGACGCCGCCGAGCACGGCGACATCGCGACGGCGCTCGACCACGTGACCGAGGTCGCCGCCGAGGTGATGCGCGTCGAGCGCGCGAGCGTGTGGCGCTTCAACGACGATCGCACGGAGCTCGTCTGCGCCAACCTCTACGAGCGCCTCACCGATCGACACATGTCCGGCTCGGTGATCGCGGCGCACGACAAGCCGCGCTACTTCGAGGCGCTCACGGCAGAGCGATCGATCGCCGCCCATGATGCCAGGACCGACCCGCGGACGAGCGAGTTCACCGAGAAGTACCTCGTCCCGCTCGGCATCAGCTCCATGCTCGACGCGCCGATCGTGTTGGCGGGCGAGCTCGCGGGCGTGATCTGCTTCGAGCACGTCGGCGCCGGACGGGCGTGGCAGGCCTGGGAAGAGCTCGCCGCCGGATCGTTCGCCGACTTCGTCGCCATGGTGCTCGCCGCGGCCGAGCTTCGTCGCCAATCGGCGAAGGTCCGCCGCGCCGAAGAACGCCTCGCCGAGCAGCGCGAGAGCGCCGACGAGGACGAACGCGCGGTCACGGCCGCGGCGACGCGCGCGTTCTTCGACGATCTGCCCGGAGCGTTCCTCGTCGTCGACCCAGAAGATGGTGCGTGGCTCGCGCTGAACCGCACCGCAAAGGCGTACCTGGGCTACTACGAGGCGGGTCTCCGGCCCGAAGAGCTGGCCGAGGTCTGGGACGACACGGACGATCGCGAGCGCATCCTCGCGAAGGTGCGAGCGGGCGCGACCAAGCTTCGAGCTGTCGCGAACCTACGCCGCGAAGACGGCACCTTGATCGAGACGCGCATCACGGCGCAGGCCATGCCCTTCGAGGGACAACCGGCGATCGTGCTCGGGCTCGAGGCCGCCGCCCCGAAGTTGGCAGTGCCCCCGCCCCCAGAGCCGAAGCCGACCGAACCTGCGGCGCGTGACTCTCTCACGGGCGCATATACCCGCCAGCCATTCCTGCGGCTCCTCGCCGAAGAGATCGCCCGCGCCGACCTCCACACCCACGGCCTCACTCTCGCCGTCGTCGATCCGGACCGAATGAAGCAATTCAACGGCAAGAACGGCTACGGCGCGGGCGACACCGTCCTCCGCGCGATTGGGCAGGTCCTCGCCGAAGCCGTGCGGCCGACTGACATCGTCGGACGTTACTGCGGCGCGCAGTTCATGGTCGTCCTTCCCCGAACCGCCAAACAGAACGCCGCAAACCTCGTCGACGCTGTGCGAAGTGTCCTGTCTGCCGACCCTCCCGAGCACGAGGGCCGGGCCTTCCCTGTCTCGGTCAGCGTCGGCGTCGTCGAGCGCGCGCGTGGAGAAGATCTCGAAGCGCTCCTTCGCCGAGCAGAGGACGCAGCGCGAGCCGCACGCGGCGCGGGCGGGGACCGCGTCGTGGTGGCCTGATCCGCGCTTCAATTGGACAGCCACTCCCGATCGAGGGAGACAGGGGTGATGCACGACAAACCTGCAGTCGGGCCCGAGAACACCGCCGCGCGCGTCGCCCTCTGGCGCGCGCTCCACGTCGAAGTCGACGACAGACCGCATGTGCTCGAAGACACCGTGGGCCTGCAAATCGTGGCGCCAGACGCAGATTGGCGTGCTCGGCCGGACATGAGCCCGTTCACGCGTGCCTTCCGCGCCTCCATCGTCGCGCGGGCACGCTTCATCGAAGATCTCGTCACCGAACAGGCCGCTCACGGCGTCGGGCAATACGTGATCCTCGGGGCTGGCCTCGACACGTTCGCGCAACGCAGGCCCGAGCTCGCTTCGACCATGACCGTGTTCGAGATCGATCAACCCGGTCCGCAAGAGTGGAAACGTCAGCGCCTCGTCGAGCTCGGGCTCGGCGTGCCGACGTATCTGCGATTCGTCCCCGTCGACTTCGAAGCCGGCGACGCCTGGTGGGAACGGCTCGCAGCCTCTGGATTCGACCCAAAGCGTCCAGCCGTCGTCGCGTCGACCGGCGTCAGCATGTACCTGACGAGGGACGCGATCATGACGACGCTGCGCCAGGTCGCGAGCCTCGCACCGGGCTCCACACTCGCGATGTCGTTCATGCTCCCGATCGAGCTCGCGGAACCCGAGCTCCGAACAGGAATCGAGCGTGCGGCGGCTGGCGCACGAGCCGCCGGCACGCCTTTCATCAGCTTCTTCACTCCGGACGAGATGCTGACGATGGCCCGTGAGGCGGGCTTCAGAGGGGTCGAGCACGTGTCGGCGGCGACCCTCGCGGAGCGCTACTTCGCACGCAGGACGGACGGGCTTCGACCCCCGAACAACTCTGAAGAGCTGGTGATCGGGACGACGTAGCACAGAGCTGGGTTATGGTGCCGCGATGCAGCGAGTGCTCATCTTGGGGGCCACTTCCGCCATCGCAGCCGAAGCTGCGCAACTCTACGCGCGGCGCGGGGACACCCTTCGATTGGTCGGCCGCGACCCCGGCAAGCTCGCTCGTGTCGCAGATCTCTGCGCGGGCGCGGCGGTCACGACGGCCTCGGCGGACTTTGCCGAGCTCGAGCAGAACGAGAGGCGGATCGTCGAGTCCATCGAAGCGCTCGGTGGCGTCGACGTCGCGCTGATCGCCCACGGCGATCTCGGCGATCAGCTCGCGAGCGAGCGTTCTTTCGCGGACGCCGAAGCGACGCTCCGCACGAACTTCCTCAGCGTCGTCTCGCTGCTGATCCCCCTCGCGAACCACATGGAGTCTGCGCGACGGGGCCGCATCGGCGTCATCACCTCTGTCGCCGGAGATCGCGGTCGCCCGCGCAACTACACCTACGGCGCCGCCAAAGGCGCGCTCGCGATCTACCTGCAAGGGCTGCGAACGCGGCTCTACCCCGCGCACGTGTCGGTCACGACGCTCAAGGTGGGCCCCGTGGACTCGCCGATGACGCGCGATCATGAAAAGCACGCTCTCTTCGGAAAGCCGGCGCCGGTCGCGCGCGACATCGTGCGGGCGATCGACGCAGGGGCCGCAGAGGTCTACGTCCCGGCGTTCTGGGGCGTGATCATGTCGGTCGTGAAGAGCACTCCAGAGCGCGTCTTTCAGCGCTTGCCGTTTCTCTCGGGACGCTGATCGCTTCGGAGTCGGCCCGCGCACTTGCCCGCTTGGGTCAGCGGGCGACAGCGAAGACGAGCATCGTGACCGCGGGGATGGCGAACAGAGAGATGAGGAACAGCAAACCTACCGTCTCCGCCGTCCGCGACGGTGGCGGAGCCTGAGGAGGCACGTTCGTCGGGGATGGCAGCGTGATTTCCATCCTCGGCGCGGACCGCAGCACGCGTAGGCGCTCACGCGCGCTCGCATACGGTTCGACGATCGGCTGTGCGAACGCCTGGCGATAGGGATGCGCGCCGGTGGCCATCGCTCGATCATACGACAGCGGACGGCGGCGGCGAGCGCGGCATACGAGGCTCAGTCGACCAGCCGCGACAACGTAGCCTTCAGCTTCTTCAGCATGGTCGGCAGTACGTGGAGCGTGATCGCTTCCCCCCGGCCGTTCTCTTCATATTTCAGCGTGAGCGTGACCATCGGGAGCCGAAAGCCGCGCCCGTGGCTCGACGCCGTGATCGTGTCGAGCCGCCATTCGAAGTCGGCCAACACCTTGCCGTGGTCCTTGACCGTGCGGGTCAGAAGCTCGCTCTGGATACGCGCCTTCACCGGCTCGAACACCCGGCAAACCAGCTCGAGGACCGCGTCTGCCGAGTCGGGCGCGACGGCGCGAACATCGACCTCGAGCCGTTCGAGGGAAAGGTCAGTCCGCGCCGCGCCACGCAAGAGAAGACGGAACGCCATCGCCGCCCTCGTGACCGCGAGGGAGTCAGCCTTGATTTCTTCGGCCAGCGATGCGAGGCGCGTCTCTGCTCCAGGCGGCATGACCTCTGCAAGCACGACGTCGAGGACGGGCGAGAACGCGTCTCTGGCTGACCGTGGCAGCGCCCCGAAGCACGCGAGGTCGCCGGCCAAGCCGGCGGGTGCCTCGATGCCGTCGAGGCACGCCAGGGCCGGACCGCTCACTTCGGCAATCCGGCTTCGATCGCCGAGATGACCTTCGGATCATCGGGCGTCGTTTGGGGGCGGAAGCGGGTAATCGCGCCGTCGACGGAGACGAAGAACTTCTCGAAGTTCCAGGTCACGTCCCCTGCCTTGCCGTCGGCGTCGGCGACCGCAGTGAGCTCGGTGTAAATCGGATGCCGACCGGCGCCGTTCACCTCCACTTTTTCCATCATAGGGAAGGTGACGCCATAGGTCGCAGAGCAGAACGTCGCGATCTCGTCTGCGGAACCGGGCTCTTGGGCTCCGAACTGGTTGCACGGAAAGCCGACGACGGAGAACCCCTTCGCCGCGTACTGCTCGTGCAGCTTCTCGAGGGCGGTGTACTGCGGCGTCAGGCCGCATTTTGAAGCGACGTTGACGAGGAGGAGCGCCTTGCCTTTGAAGGCACCAAGGCTGGTCGCCTCGCCGCGGAGGGTGTGAATGGGGTGTTCGAAGATCATGATGGGCTCCTGTCCTACTCAGTCGTTCGAGATTCAATGATGCGAAGCGGGGTCGCCCGCTTTGGCAGATAGGTTCATGATGGCCTCCGGCGCGAGGCCAGACTTCTTCGCCGCCAAATGGATGTCGTCGAACGCCGCCGCCGCGCTGAACCGGAGCGAGGGCTGCGCCTTTGGATCCTTCAGAATGGCGAGCACCGCCTTCTCGATCCGCACTTCGTCCGCGAACTCCGGCAGCTTCTTCGCCTCTGGCTTCGGTGAAATCACCACCTGCATGAGCGAGACGCCCAAGCCGATGTGCTCGTCGTCGCGCGCGCACTTCTCGAGGCAGGCTATCGATGCCTCGTACGCGATCTTGCTCGGCTCGGTGACCTCTGGCGCGAGCCACGAGAGGTTCAGGCCGTAGAAGCAGTCGTCGAAGAGCGTCGTCGGCGTGGCAGGATTGTCGATGAGTGACGTGATCGCCTTCGCCAGCTCCGGATCGTCTCCGACGCGCAGTCGCTGACAGATCTTCTTTTTGACATCCATACTGCCGCCCTTGAGCGCACCGAGGACGCCTGCACGTACGGCCTGCCTCGGCGGCTCGTTCGTCGGAACGAGCGCCGTCACCGCGGCCTTGCGTACTTCTTCGTCCTCGTTCGCGAGGAGACCGAGCAGCTCTTGTCGGAGCGGCGCAGAGTCGGTCGCGTGCCCTGCGGCAGCGGCGAGCCCGGCCAGCACATGAGGATCCTTCTCCGTCTTCGCGAGCGCCGTCACCGCGGCTTGCAACGCGGCGTCGTCTTTGATTTCGCGCCCGACGAGCGCCAGCGCGCCGAGGCGGACGGTGGGCGACGGGTTCGTGAGGTAGCGCGCGCCGACCGCCGCGGCTTCCTTCCGATGGTCTTTGTCGAGCCAGTCCTGGTGCGACACCTGCCATTGTCGGAGCGCCTCGTTGCCGCCGCATTTCGGATCCGGAACACCCCTCTCATCGAGCGCACAATCGGAGATGCCGCGGAGCAGCGCGTCGAGCTCGGTCGCCGGATCCGCGGCGGGCGCCGCTGCAGAGGTCGCCGACGAGGACCCCGCCGCGTCGTCCGCGGCTTTTCCGCCGGAGCAGCCCGCGACGACCAAGGCGACGACGCAGAATGCGCCCGAGCCGACCCAGCGCGACGTCGCGCGCATCACGACGCCCGCTTCGCTTCGACGGCGATGACCATGTCCTCGAGCTCCATGATCTCTTTCAAGAGCTCGGCCGGCGGCTCGCTCTCGACACGGATCACGGCGACCGCGGCTTTTTGCCCGCGGAAGATCGTGTTCGTCATCTCGGCGACGTTGATGTCGAACTTGCGGACGATGCCGAGCACGTGCGCGAGGACGCCGACCTTGTCGTAGTGACGGACGACGATCTCGCTCATCGCGGGCGCGCGGGTCTCGACGTTGACGACGTTCGGCGGCCGGCCCGTCAGAATGAACTCACGTGTGATGCGGACGGCCTCGGCGGCGATGGCATCCTGAGCTTGCTCGGTGCTCGCGCCGATGTGGTGCGTCCCGACGAACCCTGAGAGGGTCGCGACCTCGGGGGTGAACCCCTCGGCGGTCGCGCTCGCAGGCTCGGTCGAGAAGACGTCCAGGCCCGCCCGGATCCCGCGCTCCTTCATCGCGCGGGCGAGCGCGGCTTCGTCGTGCAGTCCACCGCGGCTGGTGTTGATGAACATCGCGCCCTTCTTCATCCGCGCGAAGAACGTCGCGTCGAACATGCCGCGGGTCTCTTTCGTCTGCGCGAGGTGCACGGTGACGACGTCCGAGCGGTCGGCGAGCTCGTGGATGCTGGCGCAGCGCTCGACGCCGAGCGCGTCGGCCTTGTCGATGTCGAGCGAGCGCGACCAAGAGAGGACGCGCATCTCGAAGGCCTTCGCGCGATCGATCACCGCGAGCCCGATCGAGCCGAGCCCGGCCACGCCGATCGTGCGGCCCTTCAGGCCGGCGGCCTTTCCGTACTCCTTCTTGTTCCAGCGACCCGACTTCAGATCGCTCGTGGCGTCGGCGATGCGGCGGTCGAGCGCGAGCACCAGACCGAACGCGAGCTCTGCGACGGCCACCGCGTTCTTTCCGGGGCAGTTCGCGACGTAGATGCCTCGTTCACTCGCGGCGTCGACGTCGATCGTGTCGTAACCGGCGCCGGCGCGGAGCACCATGGCGAGCGTCTTCGCGCCTTCGATCGTCCTGCGGTCGACCTTGGTGCTCCGGACGATCAGGACGTCGATCGCGCGCGCCTTGTCGGGCAGCTGTTCGGCCGTCGCGGTCGGATCGTAGGTGACGTCGGCACCCATCGATCGAAAGTCTTCGAGGAACCGCTCCGGAAACACATCGGCGATGAGGACTCGCATGGGTCGGCGATGATAGAGCGCCTCGAGCGATCCGTCGTACGCTTCGCGACGTGACGAGTCGCGGAGGCGCTGCGCGGCCCTCTCGGGTCCTCCTCGGGCGTAGCCGCGTGAGGCTCGCGCTCGGCGCGGCGCCGCTCGTGTTCATGCCCGCCGTCGTGGCTCTGGCGATCGCGCTCGGAAACTATCCGCTGCTCGTCATGCTCGTGCACCTGTCGATCTTCGGCGGGCTCGGCCTGACGTGGGCGTTTCGCTCGATGGACGGCCTGCGCGACCTCCCTGGCGCGGTGACGGCCGACGATCGCGGCCTCCTCGTCGACGGACGCGTCGTTACGCCACGCAGCCAGATCAAGCAGGGCTTCGTCGTCTCGCACGGCCCCGCCGCGCTCGTGAAGCTCGAGAGACGCGGGCCCCGTCCAGCGATGCTGGTCCGCGTCGCGACGACGACGGAGGGGCGCGCGCTCCTTCGGAACCTCGGCCTCGACGCGACCCAGAGTGTGGCCGACATTCGCGCCGCCTCGTGGGTGCTGACCCAGTCGCTCGGCAAGCAGCTCGCCCTGACGGTCGGCCCCATGCTCGGCGGCTTCCTTCCCCTGCTCTTCGGCCTGCTCGCGCTCTTTCCGACGCTCGGAGCGATCCCCGCCGCCGTGCTCGTTCCGCTGATGCTTGCCTACATTTTCGGCATCGCCCTCGCGCCGACGCGAGTGCGAATCGGGACGGACGGTGTCTTCACGAAGTGGCTGATGACGGAGCGCTTCGTGTCGTTCGCCGAGATCGAGAGCGTCGTCGCCTACGAGGACGTGATCGCCGGCAAGCACTACGTAGGCGCCATCCTTCAGCTCGTCGGGGGCGAGACGACGAAGCTCTGCAGCGGACAGAAGAATTTCTTTTCGGACGGGGGCGCAGCGATCTTGGTCGAGCGCTTACGCGAAGCGCTCGACGCGCATCGATCCGGCGCACGCGGAGTGGATACGTCGGCGCTCGCGCGGGGCTCGCGGAGCGGCTCCGAGTGGTTTCGTGCGCTGCGACGCATCGGAGCGGGCGCGGACGTCGACGCGCGACATGCCGGGATGTCGCTCGAGGCGCTGGTCTCGGCGGTCCACGACACGACGCTCGATCCTGCGGCACGCGTGGGCGCCGCGGTGGCGGCGCTCCCGTATGCCACGCCCGCAGAGAGGCGGCGCATCCGGATCGCGGCAGAGACGACCGCCGAGCCGAGGCTGCGCATCGCGCTCGAGAAGGTCACCGCCGCCGATGCGGAAGACGCTGACGTGACGTTGGCCCTCGAAGAGCTGGCGGCCATCCAAGATTCCAGATGAGTGACAAGCTGTGCGAGCGCCTTACCGCATCGCACAAGGTCGCGTATTGCCCCCTAAGCATCCCCGCCCAGATGGGCGACGTTCGCAAGGACAGGGCCGCACGACTCCTACTTTTAGGCGCATCCCTCAGGCGAGTCGTCCTCCCCTCAGCTTGCAGCACTGATGGAAATTTCTCGCGCCGCCGTTATCATGGTGCCTTCACTCGAGAGGTCCCCCATGCGTATCGACTCTGTCCGTCCTGCTTCGATCTTGTTGGCACTACTCGCCATGTCGGCGTGCGGCGATCCCGAGATCGTCACCTCTGGCCATGGCGGAGCGGGCAGCGGAGCGGGCGACGCGGGCGGCGGTGACACGACGAACACCACCGGAGCGGGCGCGGGCTTCGCGCAGGGTGGCTCGTCGAGCGGCGGGAGCAATCAAGGCGGTGGCGGCGGCGAGGTAGCCCCGTTTTGCGGTGACGGCGTCAAGGATCTGAACGAGGTCTGTGATGACGGTAATGCCCAATCCGGGGACGGCTGCGCGGGCGACTGCGGAGCGGTCGAGACTGGGTTTGCCTGTCTGGTTCCCGGACAAGCATGCACCTCTACGGTCTTTTGCGGCGACGGGACGATCGGCGGAGTCGAGACCTGTGACGACGGCAACCTGACTGCGGACGATGGCTGCGACGCCAGCTGCCAGCTCGAGCCGGGTTGGGTTTGCCCGGACCCCGGCGCCGCGTGCGAGGCCGCGTCCTGCGGAGATGGCATCGTGGCGGGGCAAGAGCAATGCGAGGACGGCAACACCATGAACGGCGACGGGTGCTCGAGCGAATGCGCGCTCGAGCCCGGCTACAAGTGTGATGTCCCAGGCATGCCGTGCGTTCCGACGGTCTGCGGCGACGGAGTGGCAGAGGGCAGCGAGCAATGTGACGACGGCAACAACGACATGGGCGACCTCTGCGTCCCGCTCTTCTGCACGAAGGAGCCGGACTGCAGCCTGAGCCCGGCCCAGTCTTGCACGACGACCTGCGGCGACGGCATCAAGCTGCCGAACGGGACCGAGGAGTGCGAAGACGGCAACACGAACGCCAACGATGGCTGCTCGCCGACGTGCACCATCGAGCCAGGGTACCAGTGCGACCCACTCGTCACGAACCCGACACAGCTGGTGCTTCCGATCGTGATTCGTGATTTCAAGATCGCGCACCCCGACTTCGAGGCGTTCCTCGGCGACGATCACACGATCACGACTGGCCTTCTCGGCTCGGACGGAAAACCCGTCTACGCGCCCGCGACGACCAGCCCGACGACGTCCGGCAAGACGAACTTCGATCAGTGGTACCGAGACGTCCCTGGCGTCAACCAGACGATCCTCCAGACGCTGACGCTGACGAAGCTGCCCACTGGAGAGTTCCAGTTCTCGAATGGCAACTTCTTCCCCATCGACTCGCTTGGGTGGGGCAAAGAGGGCAACAATCACAACTTCCATTTCACGAGCGAGGTTCGCTACTGGTTCGAATACAAGGGCACCGAGGTGCTCTCGTTCACCGGCGACGACGACGTCTGGGTCTACGTCAACAAGCACAAGGCCGTCGACCTGGGTGGTGTACACGGCGCCGAGAGCGGCAGCGTCACCTTGGCGAACGTGGCAGTCGCGGACAACCTGATCGTGGGCCAGGTCTACGAGATCGTGGTCTTCCAAGCCGAACGGCACACGACGCAGTCGAACTACAAGCTCACGCTGTCGAACTTCGTAAACTCGAAGTCGGTCTGCCACAGCGTCTGCGGAGACGGCATCAAGACGCCGAACGAATCCTGCGACGACGGCGTCAACGACGGGTCCTACGGCTCGTGCACTGTGGACTGCAAGAAGGGTCCCCGCTGCGGCGACGGCATGGTCGACGCCGGCTTCGAGGACTGCGACGACGGACAGAACATCACTCCCTACGGAGGCTGCGCGCCTGGCTGTCACTTCGGCGCCTATTGCGGAGACGGCAACGTCGACAGCTTGTTCGGCGAGCAGTGCGACGACTTCGTGAACGACGGCGGCTACGGACAGTGCAGCCCCGGCTGCGTCTACGGTGAGCGCTGCGGCGACGGCATCGTGCAAGCCCAGTTCGGCGAGCAATGCGACGACGGCAACTCGAACAACAACGACACCTGCCGAAACGACTGCAAGAGCAACGTCGCCCAGTAACGCAGCGCGGGCCGAGCTGGTAGGTTCCGGCGGTGACCGAGCCCACGTTCACGAGCGAGACCGCCCGCATTCGCGAGCCTGGGCTCCTCGTGCGTTGGGGCGGTCCGGCCGCGCTCGGCGCGGTCGCGGTCGCGGCGCTCCTCGGAGGCAAGGCGCTCCTCCCGATGCTGCCGGTGCTCACCATCCTTGCGGTCGTCGCGACCATGGCGCTCCGGCGCTCGGTCTTTGGTCATCACGAGACGCCGGGCCGCATCACCGCGGACGGCCGAGGGATCCTCCGCGACGGCGCGCTCGTCGTCCCACGCGAGAAGATCAGGCAAGGCTTCGTCCTCGCCGGCATCGGGACCTGGCTCGTGCGTTTCGACCACGGCTTTGGGCGGCGGCGCACGGAGATCGCCGTCAGCTCGGTCGAAGAGGGCCGCGCGCTCCTGAAGACGCTCGGCTTGGACGCGTCCCAAACGGTGGCGACCGTCCGCGGCATGTCGCGCGTCTTGGGCGCGTCGCGTTGGAAGATGATCCCGCTGGCGTTCATCCCGGTGGTCACGGCGGTAGCGGGCGGGTTCCTGACGCGGGCGACCGGCGCGCCCCACATGGCGTCCATCCTGATGCCGCTCCTCGTCATCGCGATGGCGAGCGTGTTTCTGATTCCGACCACGATCCGCGTGGGCGCCGACGGCATCCTCACGCGGTGGGCCGGCTCCGAGAGGTTCTACAGCTATCGCGACATCGAGCGCGTCACGCAGTTCGAAGCCAGCTTCGGCTCGCGCAAGGACATCGGCCTCGAGCTCGGGCTGCGGAACGGTCAGAGCGTCCGCCTCGCAGTCCGAGAGAAGCAGCTCAACGCGCAGGAGTCGAATCTCCTGTTCGAGCGCGTCCGTGAGGCGATCGAGGTCTATCGAGAGGGCGCGGCGGGGATCGACGCGTCGGCGCTCGCCCGCAGCGGACGCGAGACGTCGGACTGGATCCGAACGTTGAAGTCGATCGGCGCAGGCGCAGGCGCCGACATGCGCACGGCGAGCGTGCCCGTCGAGCGACTGCTCGGTCTCGTTCTCGACAGCACCGCGCGTGCGATCGACCGAGCCAGCGCCGCGGTCGCCCTCACGCCGGTCCTCGCCGACGACGAGCGCACGCGGATCCGCGTCGCCGCCGAGGCGGCGGCATCACCAAAGCTTCGCGTCGCGCTCGAGAAGGCGTCCGCGGGCGCCGACGACGACGCGCTCGCCGAAGCGCTCAGCGAGCTGGAAGCGGACGAGGCGAAGCGCGAAGAAGCGTGAAGCGACGCTTTTCAGCTCTCGATGAGGAGCGCGCGCAGCCGCTCGACCGCGACGACGTAGTCTTTGCCGCAGTAGTCGCAGTGGATCTCGAGGCTCTCGTCGTCGTCGATCATCGATTGGATATCGTCCCGAGACAACGACGAGAGGGCCGACAGGACGAGCGTCTCGCTGCAGCGGCAGTGGAAGAAGATCTTGCTCGCTGCGAGCTCGGTGTGGGGCATTCCGTGCACGATCTCGTCGACCAGCATGCGCGCCGAGAATGCGTCGTTCTCGAGGAAGCTCGTGATCGGAGGGAAGTCTTCGAGACGCTGCGTCATGATCATGTGCGCGGGGCGGTCGACGTCGGGCAGAAGCTGAACGACGAAGCCGCCTGACGCCGCGAGCACGTCACCATCGAAGCGGGCGCCGATCCCGGTCACGGAGACGAGCTGCTCGGACTCTGCGAAATAGACCGCAAGCGCCTCACCGATCCCGCCCGCCTCTCCGACGTCGACGATGCCCTGTTGCATGGCTCCGTTGACGAGGCTCCGCATCATCTGAAGCTGAGAGCCTGGGCCGAGCGCGAAGCCTTGCGAGGCGGAGTCCACGGCAGCGCCCGACGCGTCGCGCTTCCACTGCGCCAGTCCGCGGACGCCGCCGTCTGGGAACGAGTCGCCGACCAGCGTCCCGCGGCCGCCGGCGCCCCGGACGAGGCCTTGCACGCGGATGTTCGGCGCCATCGTCTCGCGCAAGAGGACGGCGGCGGTCACGAGCTCGGCGAGCGCCTTGGCGGCCTCGCCACGCACCGATTGGCGTTCGAGGACCTCTCGGGCCGCGGTAGTCGTCGAGACGGCGACGACCCGAAACCCGTGGTCATTCGTCATCACGCGGATCGCAGAGTCGGTCGAGGGCGTATCGGGTGCGTCCGACGGCGTCGAATCAGTGGGCATTTCCAGGGTTCCTGCGTGAGCTCGCCATCGGAGGTCGGCTGGGCGGTCGACTCAATGGGCGTGCGTTGAAGCCGGTGCGCCCCTCGATGATGCCGCCGTCGGCGGTCATGCCGACGACGATGCCTGGCTCTGTAAAGAGCGCGACGATGGGCACCTTCCAAGCCTCGTCATGCCACATCGGGTCCCATCTGCCGAGCGGAGG
>Ga0164241_10002767_pt1 | contig 18507 bp, 15 predicted proteins | sample OricomyardsoilBY_FD_108780 | JGI IMG/M metagenome (GOLD analysis project Ga0164241, IMG submission 108780) | Backyard soil microbial communities from Emeryville, California, USA - Original compost - Back yard soil (BY) | ecosystem: Environmental > Terrestrial > Soil > Unclassified | place: USA...
GGATGGAATTCGAAACCGGCCTTGTCCTGCGCCCAGGCGACGGCGGCGTCGATCTTGATCGCGGGCAGGCCGGAGGGAACCGAATTGAGGCGCTTGACCGCTCCCGCAATCCTGGCCTCGGCGCGATCGTTGACCGGGAGCTGGATCACCGGCTGGCGCGTGGGAGCCGGAATTGTCGAAGGCGCTTGGCCGGGGTCGCCGACCCCGGCTGCAGGCGGGGCGTGTCTGACAAGGCTTTTGTTTTTCACCAATGCCTCGATGCGGGCGGTGATGAACCCGGCCGAGGTCTCGAGCAAGGTCGCGGCATGGGTGACGAGGTCTTCCTCCGGAAAGGCGGTGTGACCCTCTTCCTGGAGGGTTTCGAGCGCGTAGATCAAGCCGGCGTCGAGGCGCGGCGCGGCGTCGTTGGCATAGCCGAGGTTGATGGCGATGCGATCGGCGGTCTTGAAGCCGATGCCATCGATTTCGCGGGCGATGCGATAGGGTTCATCGGTGATGATCTGTTTCGCGGCCGGGCCGAACTTGGCGACGATGCGCACGCATTGCGAAGTCGTGACGCCGTAGGTCTGGAGATAGATATGGACCTCGCGAAGGACCTTCTGGCTTTCCCACGCCTCCTTGATGGCGGTGGCGCGGACCTTGCCGATGCCGGGGACTTTGCGCAGTTTTCCCGATTCCTCGCTCAGCACGCGCAAGGTATCCGTGCCGAAGGCGTCCACGATCTTGTTGGCGTACACCTTGCCGATGCCCGGCACCAGGCCGCTGCCGAGATACTTGCGGATGCCATAGACGGACGACGGCAGCTCGGACTTGAAGGCGGCGATCTTGAATTGCGCCCCGTGTTGGGCGTGGCGCGTCCACTCGCCGGTGAGCCGGAGGGTTTCGCCGCATTGCACGCCGGGGAGCGGGCCGGTGATCGTGACGCGGTCGGCGGCGGATTTGTCCGCCGGATTGCCCGGGCGCGCCGAAGCGTCGGCGGACTCGGGTTTCAGCTCGGCGATCGTGTAGTGGTTTTCCTCGTTGAAAAAGATAATGCGCTCAAGGACGCCGGTCAGGGAAGCTGCGGGGGAGGAAGACACCACGGAAAACGGATAAGCAAGGCACCGGAGAAGGGAAGCGCGGAACGTTGGCAGGACGTCGCAAAAAAGCCCGCCGGGGTGGCGGCAGGCCGGGTAGGCGGCGGGACGATGCCCGGACCTGACCCGGTGCAATGCGGATTCCGGGCGATTTTATATTGCGCGTGAAGCGCGCGGTTAGCGCATCAGGGAAGCGCCGAGGGTCGCAAGATCAGGATAAACGCGGGTGGCACCCGCGGCGCGGAGCTCGTCGGCGGTATGCGTGCCGGTGGTGACGCCGAAGAAATCGAGGCCGGCATTTTTCGCGGTGGCCAAATCGTAAATCGAATCGCCGACCAGGGCGGTCGTTTCGGGGACGGCCTGCAGGGCGCGCAGAACATGGCCGGCGAACTCGCGGCTGGGTTTGAGCCAGGTGGTGTCGGTCGCGCCGAAATTGCCATCGAGCAGGCGCGTGATGCCGAGATGAGCGCAGATCCGGCGCGACGACGGGCCGTGTTTATTGGTGAAGACGGCGGTTTTCGCGCCGGCGGCCTTGATCGCGGAGAGAAGCTCGCGGGCTCCCGGAAGGAGTTTTACATCGTCGAGCATGGTCGCCTCCCAATAAGGCTGATACGCGGCCAGGACGGCGGCGACGTGCTCCGGTCCGGCGAGGCGGGAGATGGCGAGTTCGAGACCGCCGCCGACGGAGGCGCGGACCTGTTCGGAGGTGGGCGCGGGCAGGCCAAGTTGCCTCATGGCGTGGACATGGCTGCGTTCGATGGCGGCGAAATGGTCGATGAGCGTGCCATCGAGGTCGAAGAGGACGGTGTGGTAGCGCATGAAAAGGGCAGGATCGGGGATCGGGCTGATCTCGCGAGCAAGAAAACCGACGAAACCCCGCCTGCCGTCCGCATCGCAAAAAATAACTGGAGAATACAGGATGAAGCGGTGAGATTCCGCGTCCATGAGCGAATCCCAGTCGCACGCCCGCGCCGACGCCTCGATGGAGGGGGAAACCCTCGTCGTGCGGATCGGCGGAGACTGGCGGATCACCGCGTGGCATCCGGACTGGGCGGATGCGGCGCGGAAGCACACCCCGCGAGGGGTAATGGTGCGGGCCGCGGAACTGGGCGCCTGGGACAGCTCGCTTGCCTTGTATCTGCAGGCCGGCCGGGTATGGGCGGCGACGAAAGGCATTGCGATCACCTTCGAGGGCTTTCCGGCGGCTGTCGAAAAACTCGCGGGATTGCTGGCCGGAAAAGGGGTGCCGACGGCCAAACCGGCCTGCGTTCCGGGTCTGGCCACGGTCGTCGGCCAGGCGACGGTCAAATTGTGGAAGGAAACGAAGGATCTCGCCCAGTTGGTGGGTGAATGCGTTTTCAGCACGGGGCGGTTCTTTCGCGGGCAGGCCCAGTTTCGCTGGAGGGATTGTTTTTCCGAGATGCAGCAATGTGGCGCGATGGCGCTTCCGATCGTGGGATTGGTGAGTTTCCTGGTCGGAGTGACGATCGCCTACATCGGATCGATCGTGGTGCGACAATACGGCGGAGACATCTGGATATCCGACCTGGTGGGACTGGCGGTTTTCCGCGAACTGGGGCCGATGATGGCGGCCATCGTCCTGGCCGGGCGGACGGGTGCGGCCTATGCGGCGACCCTGGGCAACATGAAGGCGAACGAGGAAATCGACGCGCTCTCCACCCTGGGGGTTTCGCCCATCGATTTCCTGGTCATGCCGCGGATTTTCGCGCTGTTCTGCATGATGCCGTTTCTCGCGCTTTATTCCGACTGCATGGGTATTTTGGGCGGCATGACGATCGCCGCGGCGCCGCCTTTGAATATTCCGCCGAACCTTTACTGGGCCGAAATGCAGACGATCGTGGATCTTTCCACCATCACCACCGGCCTGATCAAGGCCGCGACGTTCGGACTGTTGATCGGCATCTCGGGCTGCCTGCGGGGCATGCAGGCGGATCGCAGCGCCGCCGGGGTCGGCCAGGCGGCCACGTCGGCGGTGGTGACGGGCATCCTCCTCATCATCATCGTGGATTCGATCTACGCGGTGGTCTTCAACATTCTCGGCTGGTGAATCCCGCGACATGAACCCATCCGCAGGCAATCCCGACAGCCGGCCCGCCATCGAGTTGGAGGACGTGAAGTGCAGCTACGGCGACCATGTCGTCCTCGAGCACGTGACCTTCGCGGTGAAGCGGGCGGAGATTTTCTTCATCATCGGCGGAAGCGGTTGCGGCAAAAGCACGCTGCTCCGCCACATGATCGGGTTGAAGCAGCCCGCGCACGGTCGCGTGAGCTATTTCGGCCGCGATTTCACCCATGCCACCGCCGCGCAGCGCCAGGAGTTGCTGCGGTCCTTCGGCGTGCTCTACCAAAGCGGGGCGCTCTGGAGTTCCATGACGCTGCGGGAAAATGTGTCGCTGCCGCTCGAACTGCTGACCGACCTGCGCCGGCGGGAGCGCGACGAGATCGCCTCGCTCAAGCTCGCCCAGGTGGGGTTGGCGGGGTACGAGGATTATTTCCCGTCGGATATCAGCGGGGGCATGAAAAAGCGCGCCGGCCTCGCCCGCGCGCTGGCGCTGGATCCGGGCATTGTCTTCTTCGACGAGCCGGGCGCGGGCCTGGATCCGATCACCTCGCTCAGGCTCGACGAGCTGGTGAAGGAGATCCGCGACACGCTCGGCACGACGATCGTCATCGTCTCGCACGAACTCGCCAGCATCTTCGACATCGCCGACCGGATCGTGATGCTCGACCGCGAGGTGAAGGGAATCGTCGCCGAGGGCGATCCGCGGCAATTGCGCGACCACAGCGGGGAGGTCCGCGTGCGGGAGTTTTTGAATAGACGTGAGGAACCAGTTGACCGACAGTCCCGTCCATAAACCCCGTGAAAACAAAACTAAGCTCAGCCGTGGTCGGGATGTTCGTGCTTGGCGCGCTGCTGCTGGGCGTGATCGCTTTCCTTTCCTTCGGCGGCAGCAACGTCTTCGTCAAGCCGACGCGGTTCCTGATCTATTTCAATGAGTCGGTCAGCGGACTGGATCCGGGCGCCGCGGTGAAGATGAACGGCGTCCGCATCGGCCGCGTCGCCGGGATCAACGTCCGCTACGACCGCGCGAGCAGGGAGGCGCTCGTGCAGGTGACGTGCGAGATTGACCGCAATATCCTGACCGACGGTCTGGGAAAACAGATTGATCTGACCGTTCCCTCCCAGTTGCAGACGTTGATCGACCGCGGCATGCGCGCCCGCCTGAGCCTGACCGGGATCACGGGCCTCCTGTTCGTCGAGTTGAAATTCGAGGACGCGCGGGAGTATCCCGCGAATCCCCGCTTCATGGGCGAGGCCTATCCGGTGGTTCACGCCATTCCCTCGCCGATTTCGGAGGTGCAGCAAAGCATCGTGGAGATCGTGGCGGACATCAAGACGGTCGATTTCGCGGGCTTGGGCAAACAGCTGAAAACCCTGCTCGCCGACACCAACCGGAAGATCAACGACCTCGACGTAAAGGCGCTGGCGGACAAGCTGGGCCGCGCGGCGGATGCGGTCACGGAATTCATCCATTCCCCCGAGGCGCGGCAGGCGTTCGCCAATCTGAATGCGGCGACGGCCGAGCTTCGCGCCACGCTCGCCAACATCAACGGCAAGGTCACGCCGGTGAGCGACGATCTGAAGGACACGCTCGTCAGCGCCCAGTCGGCGCTCAAATCCCTCGACGCCGCGGCGGTGACCACGCAGCGGTTTGTCATTTCCCAAGGCGGCGTGGGCGACGAGTTGACGGAATCCCTGCGGCAGCTATCCGATGCCGCCGCCGCGCTGGAGCGCCTCGCCGACACCATCGAACGCAATCCCAGTTCGCTCATCGTGGGCAAAAAGAAACCCGGTACGCCATGAAGACAATTTTCCGCACACTTGCCGCGGTTGCCGCCCTCTCGGGGCTCGTCGGATGCAACGTGCTTCCCGAGCAGCAGCTCGACACGGTCCGTTATTTTACGCTCGGCAGCCCGGCACCCGCCGCCGTCTCCGCCGAGGGCGTGACCGTGAAGCCGGTGCGGGTCGCCGGGCACCTGCGCAACCGGTCCATGGCGGTGAGAGTCGCCGAAAACGAGGTCATTTACCTGGAGGATATCCGCTGGGCCGAATCGCTCAGCGACGCGATCACGCAGTTGCTTCGTGCGCGGCTGGGCTCGGTTGACGGCAACCGCGTCGTGACCGTCGAGGTGGACAGGTGCGAGCTGGTGCGATTTGAAAACAACCGGGTGCAGCTGTCGGCCACCTACACGATTCTGTCCCTGGATGAAGCGGTGGCATCCGCGCGGGGAGTTTTTACATCGAGTCCGCGGACATGGGACGGAAAGGACTACGGCGCGCTCGTGGACGAAATCCGGGCGGCGATTGACGAACTTGGGGATGCAATCGCCGCCGGCCTCACCGCGAAAAAATGACGAAGGCGGGGTAAAACGGATTGCCTCGCGGCGGAGGGAACCCTGGCATGCCTTTAGCTTTCAAATGATACCGCCCGATTCCCCATGAAAACCGGTTTTTCCGTCCTTCGTTTTGGCCTGCAACGCACGGAAGACGGCGCTTGCACCCAGAATGTGCAGCGGTGTGGCGAGTTTGAGTCGGTGGAGCGGGCGTTCCTCCTGGCGCGGCAGGAAGCCATCCGCGAGTGGCAGGAAGCCTGCAGGACCCAGGCGCAGACCATGCCGAAAATCCGGAAAATCGAGATCAAGGACACGGAATTCGGTTATGATTTGAAACACGACCACCTGGTCGTCGCCCGCTTTTGGGTGCACGACGGGCAACCCGCGGAAATCGCGGGATTATAGGAGTTGCGGCGTTAAGCGATCAGCCAATCCGATCACGCTGGCTTCGGTTCGGCCCGCGGAAGCGACCGGCACCGCACACCGGACTGGTCCTCACCCACCGCATCGATTTCGAGAGTTATTTCAGCGCGGCGGCGATCCGGGCCAGGGCGGTCGTGACATTTTCGCGGGAGTTGAAGGCGCTGATGCGCACGTGGCCTTCGCCGCATTTGCCGAAGCCGGCGCCGGGGGTGCAGACGACCTGGGCCTTGTTCAAAAGCAGGTCGAAGAATTCCCAGGAGTCGCGCCCGGTGTTGATCCAGATATACGGCGCGTTGTCGCCGCCGATGCAGCTCATGCCGAGCCCGGTCACCGCCTCGCGGATGAGCTTGGCATTGCCGAGGTAAAAATCGGTGAGGTCGCGCGTCTGCCTCTTGCCGGCTTCCGTATAGATGGCTGCGGCGGCCTTTTGCACCGGATAGGAAACGCCGTTGAATTTTGTCGTATGCCGGCGATTCCACAAGGCATGGACGGCATGGTCGTTGCCGGCGGCATCCCGGGCATTCAGGGCCTTGGGAACGACCGTATAGGCGCAACGCAGGCCGGTGAAGCCCGCCAGCTTCGAGAAACTGCGGAACTCGATGGCGACCTCACGGGCTCCCTCGATCTCGTAAATGCTCCGCGGAATGCCCGGAGTCCTGATGTAGGACTCGTAGGCGGCGTCGAAGAGGATGATCGCGCGGTTCCTTTTCGCGTAGTCAACCCAGGCGGTGAGTTGTTCGCGCGTCGCGACGGCGCCGGTGGGATTGTTGGGAAAGCAAAGATAGATCAGGTCGGTGGCCGAGGCCGGCGGGGCGGGCACGTAGCCGTTGGCGGCGGTGGATTCGAGATAGGTGATGCCCTCGTAACGGCCGTTGCGGTTTGGGCCGGTGCGGCCGGCCATGACATTGGTGTCCACGTAAACCGGATAAACCGGATCGGGAATCGCGAGGCGGGTGTCGGCGGCGAAGATTTCCTGAATGTTGGCCACGTCGCATTTGGAACCGTCGCTGACGAACACCTCGTCGGCCTCGATTTTCGCGCCGAGCGCCTGGAAATCGTTTTGGGCGATCGCCTCGCGGAGGAAGCCGTAGCCCTGTTCCGGCCCGTAGCCCTTGAACGTGGCGCGGTTGGCCATCTCGTCCGAGGCGGCGTGCAGCGCGGCGATCGCGACCGGCGGAAGCGGCTCGGTGACATCACCGATGCCGAGGCGGATCACCGGCTTGTCCGGATGAGCGGCGACATAGGCGTTCACGCGCTTGGCGATGTCGGCGAAAAGATAGGAAGCCTTGAGCTTGGTGAAATGTTCGTTGATCCGGATCATGGTTGGTGGGCAAGGGAAAGGCCCCCTCTCCGGCGGGCGCCGGAGCGAGGAGGAGGCTTGATAAAGGTAATGGCTTGTGGATATTCAAGCCCGTTCCCGTGATGCAAAAAATCGACAAACTGGCCGAGATGCGGGAATCCGCAGTGGCGTTGAAACAGGCAGGCAAACGAATCGCGTTGCTGCCGACGCTGGGCGCGTTGCATCCGGGGCACGCCGGCCTGATCCGCCTCGCCCGCAGCAAGGCGGACGCCGTGGTGGTTTCAGCATTCGTCAATCCCTTGCAGTTCGGACCGGGCGAGGATTTTGCCAGATACCCGCGGACACCTTCGGCCGACGTTCAATTTTGCGAGAAGGAAGGCGTGGATATTTTATTCACGCCGACGGCGGAGGAGATGTTTCCGCGGGGATTTTCCACCAACGTCCAGGAAGAGACGATCAGCAAGCCCTTGTGCGGGATCACCCGGCCGGCGTTTTTTCGCGGGGTGCTGACCTGTTGGTTAAAATTTTTCCATGTCATCCACCCCGACGTGCTGGTGATGGGGGAAAAGGACCCGCAATTGGTGGCGGTGGTCGCGAAATCGATGGGTGATCTTCTGGTGCCGGTGCAGATGGTGACGGGACCGCTCGTCCGCGATGCCGACGGGCTGGCGGTCAGCGCGCGGAACACCTACCTGACGCCAAGCCAGCGGGAGGAAGCGCTCGCGGTTTTCGGGGCGCTGCGCAAAGCCCATGAGATGGTCGGGAACGGGGTGAAGAGCGCGGACCGTCTGGTCGCCGAGGTGACCCATATCATTGCCGAGAAGAGACGTCTCCGGGTAATCTACATTTCGATCGTGGACCGGCAGACGATGGAGCAATTGCGGGAGATTTCCCCGGGGCAATGCCTTCTGGCGATCGCCTACTGGATCGATGAGATCCGGCTCACGGACAACATGCCCCTCTGAGCAGGGTTTCCGGCTGTGAATAACTTGTCAGTCCCGGCGGATTGACGCTCTGGATGGCGCGAAAACCGATTTTGTGAACAGCATGCGACCATTTCCCCTGAACATGGTTAAGTTTTTCACCGGTGAACGAATGATTGATCTGGGAAATCAAGATCCCTCAGAGGGGCTCGCTCTGAGTGGCGTCATAAACAATTTATAAATAGTTACATGCAAATTTAGTTTGGTAAGGTGATTTTCCACGGGAGCCGGACGGGAGAGATGTTTCTTATTGAGGAAGAGGTGTGTTTACAAAGGTAGCTGAACTCTTTGGGAGGCCGGAATGCCGGGGAAAGCCAGGTGACGATCACGTAAAACCCCTCTGTGAAGAAAGTCGGCGCTGCGTCGGTGCCGCACGGAGACTGAGGAGTTGTATTTTTCGATTATCTTTGTGACGACTGGGGGGTTGTGAGTTCCCTTTTACCTGAAAAACCCCGGATCGCAGTTATCGGTTCAGGTGCGCTGGGTTGTTATTATGGCACCCGGCTCGCCAAGGCGGGCAATGACGTGCATTTTGTGGTTCGCAGCGGTCGCGCGGCCATCGTGGCGCGAGGCATGCGGATCAAGACCCCGACGGAGCGAATTCACGTCAGGAAGGTGCAAGCCTACGCGAATCCGACCGATATTGGTCCCTGCGATCTGGTGATCGTCGCCTTGAAGGCCACCGCCAACGACGCCCTGGCCAAATTGCTGCCGCCGCTGATGGGCGAGAAGACCCTGGTCCTTACCCTGCAAAACGGTTTGGGTGTCGAGGAACCCGTCGCGGAAGTCGTCGGCGGGGAACATGTGCTCGGGGCGATTTGTTTTGTCGGCTGTACGCGAACGGCGCCCGGGATCGTGGAGTGTTTGTTTCCCGGATTGATCATGCTCGGCGAATTCGGCCGACCGGCCCAGGCCCGCACCCGCGAAGTGGCGAGGCTTTTTGAAAAAGCCGGCGTAAAATGCCAGTCGCAGGACAATCTGGAGGAGTTGCGCTGGAAAAAACTCGTGTGGAATGTGCCGTTCAACGGCATCGCCATCACCGCCGGAGGCATCACGACGGATATCCTGATGGCCGACGAAGGCTTGCGGCTGCTGGCCCGCCGCTTGATGGAGGAGATCGTCGAGGCGGCGGCGAAGTTCGGCCATGTGATCCCGCGTTCCTTTCTCGACCAGCAATTCGAGCGGACGGCAAAGCTCGGCAGGTACAGTCCTTCCAGCCTCATCGATTACCGCGAAGGCCGCTCCATCGAGCTCGAGGAAATCTGGGGCGAACCGGTGCGGCGCGCGAAGTCCGTCGGCGTTCCCGTGCCACGCCTGGAAATGCTTTACTGGCTCATCAAGCGCCTCCTCGCTGCGCGCAAACCGACGGGCAAACGGCATTGAATCCGGAATCGGTTGAAGGCGGATTCCGCGACGATGCAAGCATCGCGCGGAATTCGTGACTTAGGCTTTGCCTCCGGGAAACGAAAACCAAATGTCCGGGAGCGTGTTTCCCCTTTCTTCCGTCCCTTTCCGAAAAATCCTGCGCTGGAGCGCGGGTGGTTACGCGATTTTTGCGGCGGGCGTGATCATTGGCGGTTTTGCAGGTTGCGGCAAAGCCGCCCGGCCGGTCAGGCCAACGGTGGCGGAAGCGGTGACCCAGACCTCGGAATCGTGCCGCGCGTGTCATGCGAAGATCTTCGATTCGTGGCATGATACCGATCATGCCCTGGCCAACCGGACCGTGGCGCAGAGCGGCGAGGCGGCGGCGCTGGCGGGCTTTCATCCGCCGGCGGGAATCGGTCCCGGCACCCCGCCGGAATTCATTCTCGGCCACAAACCCATTTGGCAGCCCCTGATTCCCGCCCCCGGCGGCCGCTGGCAGCCGCACGAGCTGGCTTTCGATACCGTGAAGCACGAGTGGTTCAACGTGTTTGGCAACGAGGACCGCCATCCCGACGAATGGGGCCACTGGACCGGCCGCGGCATGAACTGGAATTCCATGTGCGCGCAGTGTCACATGACCGGTTTTCAAAAAAACTACGACGCGGCGGCCGACACCTATCATTCGACGTGGGTGGAACAGGGCATCGGCTGCATCCAGTGCCACGGCCCCACCGCGCCCGATCACGGGAAAAAAAGCGCCGTCGCGACGACCGGACCGATCCCGCCTTTCTTCGGCGACCGGGGAAAAATGATGCAGACCTGCGCCCCCTGTCATGCGCGCAACGAGCAGCTGACGCTGAACTTTCAGCCCGGCGACAATTACTCCGACCACTACCGCGTGACCCTGCCGGTGGAACCCGGTGTATTTTATCCGGACGGGCAGCAGCGTGACGAGGATTTCAACTGGACCTCGGTATTGTTGAGCCGCATGGGCCACGCCGGCGTGACCTGCATGGATTGCCACGATCCGCATACGACGAAAACAATCCTCCCCGTCGCGAACAACCTGCTCTGTCTCCAATGTCACTCCGCGCCGGGACGCGTGTTGCCCGGCGGGGTTCGCGCCGTGCCGATCGACCCCGTCGCCCATTCGCACCACGCCGAAGGCAGCGCCGGCAATTCCTGCATCGCCTGCCACATGCCGACAACGAACTACATGCAGCGCGTTCCGCGTCACGATCATGGGTGGCTCAAACCCGATCCCCTCATGACGAAGGAACTCGGCATTCCGAACGCCTGCAGCAAGTGCCACGCCGACCAGTCGGTGGATTGGGCCGTGGCCAAGGCGGACGAGTGGTATGGCGCCAAGCTCGATTCCCGCCAGCGCACCCGCGCGCGCGCCGTCGCCGCCGCGCAGGCCGGACGGCCCGATGCCCCCGCGTCGCTCCTCGCGGTGCTGGCGCAGGAGGATATCCCGGCCTGGCGTGCAACTTATCTTTCCCTGCTCGCGCGATATCCGCTTGGCCAGGAGGAAATGAAAGCGGGACGCGCCGCCTTGACCGCGTCGGATCCGATCGAACGGTCGGCGGCGGTGCGGTTGTTCACCGGGTATGAACCGGCGAAGGAATGGGTGCGGCCTCTCCTGAAGGATCCGATTCGTCTCGTCCGGCTGGATGCCGAGTGGATGTTGTCGCGCGAACTCGCCGCCGGTTCTCCCGAGCGCAAGGAGTTCGATGCCTATCTGGCGCTCTCCCTTGACCAACCCTCGGGACATTTGCGTCTCGGGCAGGACCTGGCCAACCGGGACAAGCTGCCCGAGGCCGAGAAGGAGATCGCGCAGGCGGCCAGGTGGGATCCGTTCTCCGCCGGCATCCAGGATGCGCACGGCATGGTGCTTTCCGCGATGGGACGAAAACAAGAGGCGGCGGAAAAGTTGGAACGCGCGGCGGAACTCCAGCCCAATGACGCGCCGTCGGCGTTGCGCGCCGGGCTGGCCCTGGCGGAGACGGGCAAGCTGGCGGAAGCCGAGCAGGCGTTCCGGCTCGCGGTCACCCGCGATCCGAAATTCGACCGCGCATGGTACAACCTGGGCCTGTTGCTCTCCCAGAAGGAACAACTGCCGGAGGCGGCGTCGGCCTTGTCAAAGGCGACGGCACTGGCACCGGGCGTGGCGGATTATCCCTACGCGCTAGCCACCGTATTGCTGCGGATGGGAGACCACGCCGGCGCCCGGGCGGCGGCCCAGCGCACGCTTTCGATCGATCCCGCCAATCAGGGCGCCCAACAGATCCTGCGTTCGACACCTTGACGGATATCCGGACGCGGCAGAGTGAACGCTTTTGCCGGGACGGGGTTGGAATAAAAAACGAGGGGCGGACGGCTGTAATAAAAAAGCCGCGTCGGGAGACGCGGCTTGGGAAAATGACGGCGCTGCGCTCCGGTCTTATTCGTCAGGGCGTTTGAATTCCTTGTGGGCTTCGCGCTGCACCGCGATGATTTCCTTGATCCGCGCGGTCGCAGCCGCGTTGTCATTGGCTTTGAAATCCGCGGCGAGCTGGTCGATCTTGCCGATGAACTTCTTCATTTCCTCCTTATACTTTTCCACATAAGCCGGGCGCTCGGCCTCGGGCAGGTCCTTGGCTTTGTCGGGTTGAAGCGTCAGGGCCTTGTCCGTCTCGGCCTTGATGGTGGCGACGAGTTCGAGGGAGGACGCGTTGCTGGCGGAATCGCCGGCCTGCTTGCGCAGTTTTCGCCAGGCTTTGTTGAGCGTCTCCATGGCCTTGCCCAATTCGGTATCCGGTTCGCCGCCGTGTCCGTGTTTTTCCCCTTTGGGGGCGGGGGAATTTTCAGCGGCGCGCACAAGGACGGCGGCCGGAAAAACCAGCGTTAAGGCGAGGGCGAGGGGCAGCAGGCGTATTTTCATAATGAGGATGGTCCGGGAGGCTAAGACGATGCGGCGGTTAAAAGCCAGTATGGAAGTGGGATAAAGGAGATGAGTCTGGCGGGTACGGTTAATTCGGCTGACTTTTCCGGTGACAATTGCGTCGGTTGACGCCGGCACCGGAACCTTGGTTTCATCCTTCCCGTAAATTTCCCCCGATTCCTTCCCATGACCAGCAACCGGCTCGTCCGCTCCCTGATTCCGTTCCTTGCGATCAGTTCCCTCCCGTTGCCGGCTGCGACCGTGACGGTCGATGTCGCCCATCCGGGCGCAGCCATCAATCCCGCGATGTGGGGCGTCTTTTTTGAAGACATCAACTTCGGCGCCGACGGAGGACTCTACGCCGAGCTTGTCAAGAACCGCGGTTTTGAGTTTCCCGATGCGCTGATGGGCTGGAACAAGCTAAGTCCCTCGAAGGCCAGGGGCGGGTTAACCGTGCGCGACGCCGCCCCGTTCAACGCCGCCAATCCGCATTACGTGCGGTTGGAGTCCGAAGGCACTGCGCCGTTCGGCTTGTCGAACGAAGGTTTTCGCGGCATTGGGGTGCGGCGGGGCGAGAACTATGATTTTTCCATCCGGGTGCGCGGCGTTGAGGGCTCGCCGAAGCTGACGGTCCGGCTTTATGGCGGCGACGGAGCGGTGTTGGATACGGTTGAACTGGACGGTTTCACCCGGGATTGGGCGAAATACACCGCCACCCTGCGTCCGAATGCCACCGATTCCAAAGGCTGGCTCGCGGTGCTCGTGGAGGGGCGGGGCAGTCTGGACCTCGATTTCGTTTCGCTCTTTCCGGAGCGCACGTGGAAAAACCGCCCGGGGGGATTGCGCGCCGACATGGTGCAGGCGCTGGCCGATCTGCACCCGGGATTTCTGCGCTTCCCCGGCGGCTGCATCGTCGAAGGCAGCGTCCTCGCGCGGCGCTACCAGTGGAAAACCACGATCGGTCCGGTCGAAGAGCGGAAACTGCTCGTCAATCGGTGGAATTACGAATTCCTCCACCGACCCGCTCCGGATTATTACCAGTCGTTCGGCCTCGGCTTTTTCGAGTACTTCCAATTGTGCGAGGACATCGGCGCGCAACCGCTGCCGATCCTGAACTGCGGCATGGCCTGCCAGTTCAACTCCGGCGAACTCTGCCCGATCGACGAACTCGGTCCCTACATCCAGGACGCGCTCGATCTCATCGAATTCGCCAACGGCCCGGCGACGAGCACCTGGGGCGCAAAACGCGCGGCGATGGGGCACCCCGCGCCGTTTAATATGAAGATGCTGGGCGTGGGCAATGAGCAGTGGGGGCAGGAATACGTCGATCGTTACACCCGGTTTGCGGAAGTGCTGAAGGAGAAACATCCCGGGATCGCCCTCGTTTCCGCCGCCGGGCCTTCGTCCGATGATGAACGCTTCCGGTTTCTCTGGTCGAAACTCCGCGCACTGCACGCCGACATCATCGACGAGCATTCCTACGCGAAGCCGGAGTGGTTTTTGGACAATGCGCACCGGTACGATGCCTATGACCGCAACGGCCCGAAGGTCTTCATGGGCGAATACGCCGCGCAAAGCGTGGGTGTCGTCAAGGTGAAGAATCGCAACGATTTCGAGTGTGCCCTCGCAGAGGCCGCTTTTCTGACCGGTTTGGAACGGAACGCCGACGTGGTCCGCATGGCCTCCTACGCGCCGCTCTTCGCCCACGCCGACGCCTGGCAGTGGACGCCGAATCTGATCTGGACCGACAACCTGCGCGTCATGCGCACGCCGAATTATCACGTGCAGGCCCTGTTCTCGCGCAATCGCGGCGATCATATCCTGCCGGTTTCCCTGAGCGGATTGTCGGCGGCGGAGGAGAAGCGATGGTATGCCTCCTCCTCGTTCGATGAATCCGCGGGCGAGGTGATTTTGAAACTCGTCAACGCCACCGCGGGGGCGTCGGTCGTCACGGTTGATCTGGCGGGAGCGGGTAGAATCGACCGGGGAAGTTTGACCGTATTGTATGCGGAGGACCCGGCGGCGGAGAACTCGTTGGACGACCCGGATCGCGTGGCGCCGCATCAAGTGGATTTCGCGCCGGCCGGAGCCAGGTTCGAACTGAACCTTCCGGCGAACTCGGTCAGTGTCGTCCGGGTGGGAATTACAAAATAGCGTCCGGAGCGACTCCGCTCCGGCGGGCGTCCACTTGACGGTCCCATTGACGGGCAATTGCGGGTTTGCGGTGTTTTATAAAGATCCTTCACCTTAGCCGTTCGCTCCACCTCCCCGGCGTCACCGACGCCTTACGCTTATGAAATCCATCTCCACGCTGAAATCCTTGTTCGTCGGGTTTGTCGTCGTCGCCGCCGTCCTGAGTTCCGCCGCCGACAAGAAACTCAAGATTGGTTTTGCTCAAACCGGCGCCGAGAGCGCCTGGCGCACGGCGAATTCCGAGTCCATGAAATCCGAAGCCGAAAAACGCGGCATCGACCTGAAGTTCTCCGACGGCCAGGGCAAGCAGGAGAATCAGATCCGCGCGATCCGATCGTTCGTCACCCAGCGCGTGGACGCCATCGTGCTCGCCCCGATCGTCGAGACGGGTTGGGATCCGGTTTTGCGCGAGGCCAGGCGCGCCCATATTCCGGTGATCATCACGGATCGTACAATTCAAACTTCCGACGAATCGCTTTACGTCTGCTTCATCGGTTCGGATTTCAACGAGGAAGGCCGCATGGCGGCCGACTGGCTGGCAAAGAAAGTCAACGGCAAGGGCAACATCGTCGAGTTGCAGGGCACGCCCGGTTCCGCCCCGGCCAACGACCGCCGCAAATCCTTCGCCGCCGCCATCGGAAAATATCCGGCCCTGAAGATCATCGACTCCCAAAGCGGCGATTTCCGCCGCACCGGCGGCAAGGAAGTCATGGAGGCCTTCATCAAGAAACACGGCAGGAACATCGACATTCTTTATGCGCACAACGACGACATGGCCCTGGGCGCGGTCCAGGCGATCGAGGAGGCGGGGCTGAAACCCGGCAAGGACATCATCATTGTCTCCATCGACGCCGTGCGCGAAGGCGTGCAGGCGGTCGTTGACGGCAGGATCAACTGCACCGTGGAATGCAATCCGCTCTTCGGTCCCAAGGTTTACGACACGATCAGCCGGGTGCTCGCCGGTGAAAAGGTGCCGCGCATGTCCTACAACAAGGACGAACTTTTCGACTCGACCAACGCGGCTTCGGTCATCGCGAGCCGGAAGTATTGAAGCGTGGTTTCCGATGGCCCATGAGTGTCATTCCGAACGAAGTGAAGAATCCACCTGATCGCAGGGCATGTTCTGAGCGCGGCCGTGGATCCTTCGCGTTGCTCAGGATGACAAACGGGCCGGATTGCGGGGTTTCCGCCGCATGAGCTCCCCGCTCCTCGAGATGCGCGGCATCGGGAAGAGGTTTCCCGGCGTCAAGGCATTGCAGGAGGTGGATTTCACCGTCCGGGCCGGAGAAATTCATGCGCTGCTGGGCGAAAACGGCGCGGGCAAGTCCACCCTGATCAAGGTGCTCACCGGCGTCCATCCCGCCGACGAGGGAGAAATTCATTTCGAAGGAAAGTTGATCCGGCCCGCGACGCCCAAGGAGGCGGGGCGATGCGGCATCAGCACGGTTTATCAGGAGGTGAACCTGGTCCCTTCGCTTTCGATCGCGGAAAACATCACGCTCGGTCGTCAGCCGGGAAAGCTGGGGTTGCTCAGCTGGCGGGCGATTCGCGGCCGGGCTCGCGCGGCGCTGGCCCGGTTGGAGGTGGACTGCGACGTCGATGCCGAGCTCGGCTCGCTGTCGGTGGCGCTCCAACAGATGGTCGCCATCGCCCGCGCGCTCGACACCGAGGCGCGCCTGCTCGTGCTCGACGAACCGACCGCCAGTCTCGATGAACGCGAGGTGGCCGAGCTGTTCGGCATCATGAGAAAATTGCGCGGCGACGGACTCGGGATTGTTTTTGTCACCCACTTCCTCGATCAGGTTTATGCGGTGACCGATCGCCTGACGGTATTGCGCAACGGCCGGTTGGTCGGCGAGTACGCCACCGCCGGGCTCGACCGGCTGCAACTCGTGGGCAGGATGCTCGGCCGCGAGGTGAATGCGGCGGATTTTTCGCCGGGCGCGGCGGCGATCCGGAAGGATTCGGCGCCGCCGGTGCTGGCCGCGCAACAGCTCGGCCGGCGTGGCGCGATTGCTCCGCTGGATGTCGCGCTCCATCCGGGCGAGGTGGTCGGTCTCGGCGGATTGCTCGGATCCGGGCGGACCGAGACGGCCCGGTTGTTGTTTGGAATCGATGCGGCCGACAGCGGGAAGTTGAGTGTCGGCGGTGTCGCGATGAAGATCGATTCCCCGCGGGATGCGGTTCGCCATGGGCTCGCGTTCTGTTCAGAGGATCGGAAATCCGAGGGCATACTGCCGAACCTTTCCGTCCGGGAAAACCTCGTCCTTGCCTTCCAGGGCAAACGCGGTGTCCTGCGGGCGCTGTCGCGCGTGGAGCAGAACCGGCTCTGCGAGCATTACATCAAGGCGCTGCGGATCAAGACGGCCGACGCCGGGACCGCGATCAAGAACCTGTCCGGCGGCAACCAACAGAAGGTATTGCTCGCGCGCTGGCTCGCGGTTCAACCGACAGTCGTCATCCTGGACGAGCCGACCCGCGGCATCGATATCGGGGCGAAGCAGGAGATCGAGCAGTTGATTGCCAAGCTCCGTGACGACGGCCTGGCGGTTTTGTTCATCTCGTCGGAAGTGGAGGAGGTGGTGCGCAATTGTTCCCGCGTCCTGGTGTTGCGCGAACGACGTTTTGCCGGGGAGGTAACCGGGACGGATTTATCCACGGAGCATTTGATCCAAATGATGGCAGGTGCGCATGAATAGGCCGGGTGAAGCGACGGTTGGCGGCAATTGCGGGGAGGGCTGCGGATGAAGGCCAGGTCACCCCTTGTCTGGCCGCTCGCCGGGTTGGCGGCGTTGTTGCTGCTCAATGCCGTTTTTAATCCGGGATTTCTCAGGATCACACTGCTCGGCGGGCATCTTTACGGCGTGCCGGTGGACATCCTCGCGCAAGGCTCCCGCACGATGCTTGTCGCGCTCGGCATGACGCTGGTCATCGCGACCGGCGGCATTGATTTGTCGGTCGGTTCGGTGGTGGCCATCGCGGGGGCGGTCTGCGCGGTTTTGTTGGAAGGCGGACACTCGCTGGGGTTGACGCTGACGGCGGCGGTCGGCGCCGGATTGCTCGCGGGCACGACGAACGGCGTGCTCGTGGCGCGGGCGGGCGTCCAGCCCATCGTGGCGACACTGATCCTGATGGTGGCCGGTCGTGGAATCGCCCAACTCATCGTGGGCGGACAGGTCGTCATTATCTCCAGTCCGTCCTTCGATTATCTGGCCAACGGTTTCCTGTTCGGTTTTCCCGTCGCGCCGCTGTTGGTGGCCGCCCTCTACCTGATCACTCATTTTGCGGTGCGGCGCACGGCGGCGGGTTTGTTTATCGAGGCGGTGGGAGACAACGAGACGGCCGCGCGCTTCGCCGGGCTGGCGGCGACGCGCATCAAGACCTGCACCTATGTTTTTTGCGGCGCCTGCGCCGGGTTCGCCGGCATTCTGTCCGCCGCCAACATCCGGGCGGCGGACGCCTATCGCGCCGGCGAAAACATGGAGCTCGATGCGATCTTCGCGGTGGTCGTGGGCGGCACCGCGCTGACCGGCGGGCGGTTTTTGATCCTGGGTTCGGCGATCGGGGCGCTGCTGATTCAGACCCTGACGACGACGATGTATAACCTCGGCATGCCCCCCGCGATCGCCCCGGTGCCAAAGGCGATCGTCATTGTGTTCGCGTGCCTGCTGCAATCGTCGGCCTTCCGCGCGCAGATGGGTGGACTATTCAAAACGAGGACAGTCGCGTGAAGTTGCGAGGCGTTCGATTTCGCAACGGAAAAAGGGAGCGCATGGAGCTCGCGCGCGCAGATGAGCGGGCTGTTCTGAAACAAGACCGGAGCAGGGA
>Ga0164241_10002768_pt1 | contig 18489 bp, 12 predicted proteins | sample OricomyardsoilBY_FD_108780 | JGI IMG/M metagenome (GOLD analysis project Ga0164241, IMG submission 108780) | Backyard soil microbial communities from Emeryville, California, USA - Original compost - Back yard soil (BY) | ecosystem: Environmental > Terrestrial > Soil > Unclassified | place: USA...
CCTTCAGTGCCGAAAGACTGGCACGGTGTGCTCAACAAAGACCGTGGCACCGTCGTCTACGTACACCCATGAGGCGGGGTTGGGGCCCCGCCGACCCACGCGACAGAGCACGTTGTGCTCAACAAAGACCGTGGCACCGTCGTCTACGTACACCCATGAGGCGGGGTTGGGGCCCCGCCGACCCACGCGACAGAGCACGGTGTGCTCAACAATGACCGTGGCGCCGTCGTTTACATACACCCGTAATCCTTGCCATACTCGCGGATCGTTCTGGGACGAAGCGAGAAGAGTATGAGCCATCCGATTGCCGATCTGTTGAAGCGCGCACTGTTGGTCGGGGCAACGGAGGTTCGGCTGGTGCCGGGCCGTCGCACGATCGTGGTCATGGCGCAGGGCGAGAGCGAGGTGAAAGGCGACCCGCAGACGCCGGAGAAGATCACCGGCCTGCTCGCGCCGATCCTCACGCCGGCCGCCAAGCAACACTTGACCAACGGTTTTGCCGAATGGGACTTCGAGCTCGAGGGACGCGGACCGGTTCGCGCTTGTGCCCAAGTGAAAATGGGGCTCGTCAACGTGTCGTTCTTTTTGGATCGCTGCGAGACGCTCGCCAAGCAGGCCGAGCGTCAGGCGCCGCCGCCGCCGCCCGTTCGCCCGCCGTTCGTTCCCACTGCGCCGTCGATGGGCGCGGTGCCGTCGATGGGGGTACCCTCGGTGCCGTCGATGCCCGCGATCGGGTCGATGGGGTCAGGCCTCGAGACCTCGGACGATGACTTCGACATTCGGCGGCCCGCGCTGCGCACCCAGCCGCCGATCACCTCCTCGAAGCTGGCCTACGACAACCCGTTGTCGGACGGCTCGACCACCGGCATCGACGGCCTGTTGGCGCGGCTAGTCGAGGTAAAAGGCTCCGATTTGCACGTCTCCACCAACTCGGTGCCGATCATGCGCATCGACGGCGAGATGAAGCCGGTGCCGGGGTTCTCGGTATTGAAGGCGGAAGACGTGCAGCGCTTGCTGATGCCGATCGTGCCGCCGCGCAATCGTGAAGAGTTCGAGAGCACGCACGATACCGATTTTGCCTACGAGCTGCCGGGCAAGGCCCGCTTTCGCGCCAACCTGTTCGTCGATTTACGCGGCATGGGCGCGGTCATGCGCGTCATTCCGAGCAAAATTTTGACGACCGACGATCTGAACCTACCCAAAGAGCTGCTCAGCCTTTGCCATTTGCCCAAGGGCTTGGTGCTGGTGACGGGGCCGACCGGCTCCGGCAAATCGACCACGCTGGCCGCGCTCGACGACTACATCAATCGCACGCGCGAAGATCACATCATCACCATCGAAGACCCGGTCGAGTTCGTGCACCCGAACAAAAAGTGCCTGGTCAATCAACGCCAGGTGGGGGAGCACACCGACTCTTTCAAAAAAGCCTTGCGCGCCGCGCTACGCGAAGACCCGGACATCGTCTTGTTGGGTGAAATGCGCGATCTCGAGACGATCGCGATCGCGCTCGAGACGGCCGAGACCGGCCACTTGGTCTTCGGCACGCTGCACACCTCGTCGGCGCCCAGCACCATCGACCGCATCATCGATCAATATCCGCCCGCGCAGCAGGAGCAGATCCGCGTCATGCTCGCCAACAGCTTGAAGGGCGTGATCGCGCAGATGCTGTGCCGCAAGGTCGGCGGCGGTCGCGTCGCCGCCCTCGAGGTCATGTTCGGCGTGCCCGCGATCGCCAACCTGATCCGCGAATCGAAGGTGTTTCAAATCCCGAGCATCATGCAAACGGGCCGCAAGCTGGGCATGTGCCTGATGAACGACAGCCTGTTCAAGTTAGCCAAAGACGGCATCGTCGCCCCCGAAGAAGCCCTCGCCAAAGCCAACGACAAACCGGGCCTGCTCGCCGCTTTTCAAAGCGCCGGCATCAAAGTCGAGCCCCTGGTCGTCTCGTAACCGCGATCGCGACGCCAGACTGAGCTCAGGCTCATCACATCGAGGGCGTGCGAGTAACCTGGACGTCGCGACTCACCCTTCTGCGGCGCCAACTCGACTTGGCGACCCAATCCAAGAGGGCGCAGGGCAAGGGGCTATAAACGCGTGTATCGCGTTCGGCAGAGCCTCTTGGATTGGGTCGCCAAGTCGAGTTGCGAAAAGGGTAGACGGTGCGACGGCTGCCGCCGCCCTCCGAGGTTGTGTGTACGCGGGTGGGGAAAAATGGAGGCTATTCGTTTCAGCGCGAATGCGAAGTTTCGTGGGGGCGGGAAGGGGTGCCGGTGGGTGTCGCATAAGGGCGGTCGGTGTCCCACGCATTTGTGGGGAAAATGGCGGCCGGGGCGTGACGTGGAGTCGGGCTGCGACAAACATTGTCGGTGTGCAGGGCTTCAAAGGTGCGTTAGCGCTCACGTGCTCGGCGGCGTTCGGGCTTTGGGCTTGCGGCAACGACGATGTTGGCGCGCTCGCGCCCGGTGCCGGTGCGTCGAGCGGTGGCAGCGTCACGAGCGGTGGTAGCGGCGTGGCGGGCAATGCGACCGGCGGCAACGGCGCCGGCAATAGTGGTGGCGGCGCAGCTAGCAGCGGTGGCGCGTCGAGCGGTGGCGCGTCGAGCGGTGGCGTGGCCAACGGCGGCGCCAATACGACGGCGGGAAGCGCGGGCACGGCGAGCGCGGGCGCGGGGCCGGGCGGCGCGCAGGCGTTTCCGGCAAGCTCGCCATTTTACCAGGATATTTCCAAGGCCAAGCTCGACGACCAATCGGCGACGTTGATCGCCGCGCTCGACGCGATCGGCTGGGGTGACGCCGGCAAGCGCACCACGCTCGGCATCGATTTTTCGTTCAACATCAACTCAGCCGACGCAGGGCTGGCGCCGCGCGCGTTCACGAAGGCGGCCGGTTTCTATTCGCCTGACTGTGACACCGCGCCGGTGCCGTTACCGACCGGTGGCAAGGGTGAAGGCGTCGACGACTACACTTGCGGTGGGGGTGAGGACTGCCACTTGTTCGTCTACCAGAGCAAGCGCTTGTACGAGCTCTATCAATCGAGCATCACCGGCGGCTTGCCCATCGGCGGCACCTTCACCGCCAAGTGCTTGGTGGTGTGGGATTTGACCAAAGACTATTGGGTCGCCCAAGCGCCGCCCAATTTCAGCCGCGGGGACGGCTGCACCGGCGCCGATGCGGCGGGCTTGCCGATGGCGCCGCTGGTGTTGACGAAGCAAGAAATCGCCTCCGGCACCGTCAAGCATGCGCTCCGCTTCACCATCGACAACAACCGCATCGCGGCGACCGTGTACGTGCACCCGGCGACGCACCTGGGCGGTCCTACCGGTGGCAGCAACATGCTGCCGTACGGCGCGCGCCTGCGCTTGCGCGGCAATTACGACCTGGCTAGCTTGCCCAACGCCAACGCTCGCACCGTGGCCAAGGCGCTGCAGACCTATGGCATGTACTTGGCGGACGGCGGCAACATCTACATTTCGGCCACCAGCGACGCGGTCGACCTGATCAACAACTCGATCCTCGGCGCGCTGAAGCCGAGCGACTTCGAGATGGTCGACGGCGGCGCCCGCATCGCCGCTGGCAGCCAAGACTGTCAGCACGTGCCCGTCACGCAGTAGCGGCTTGCGGGCACGCGTCGGCGGGCGTGAGGTGTCTGGTGGGGCCTGGGGGGCCGTGATAGGTTCGCGCGCCCATGGCCGCCAAGAAATCATCGTCTTTTGCCCAGCCCGCCGATGGCGAGGCGATGGCGGCACGCCTGGCGTCCGGCGCCGTGTTCGGCGAAGAAGAGCGCTTCGATCGCATCTTTAGGCCCGGAACCCTCGACGAGTTCGTCGGCCAAGAGCAGCACAAGCAAAACCTGCGCGTGTACGTCGAAGCCGCGCGCCGCCGCAAAGAGCCGCTCGATCATATTTTGCTGTGCGGCCCGCCCGGCCTCGGCAAAACGACGCTGGCGCACATTCTGGCCAAAGAGATGGGCGCGGAGCTGTTCGTGACCAGCGGCCCCGCGGTCGAGCACAAGGGCGTGCTGACCGGCCTTTTGACCCGCGTCGCGCGCGCCGACATTCTATTCATCGACGAGATTCATCGCCTCAGCGCCACCGTCGAAGAAGCGCTCTACCCGGCGATCGAAGACTTTCGCATCGACGTGATGATGGGTGACGGCGCGTACGCAGAGAGCATTCAGCTCGACATCAAGCCGTTCACGCTGGTTGGCGCTACTACTCGGACGGGGCTGTTGACCAAGCCCTTGCAAGAGCGCTTTGGCGTCACGCTGCGGCTCGATTTTTACCCGGTTTCGGACTTGGAGCAGATTGTCGCGCGCAGCGCCAAGCTGCTCGAAATTGGCTGCGATAAAGACGGCGCGCGGGCCCTGGCCGAACGCGCGCGCGGCACGCCACGTATCGCCAATCGCTTGGTGCGCCGCGTGCGCGATTTTGCGCAGGTCGAAGGCGACGGCAAAATCGACCGCAAGATCGTCGACATTGCCTGCGATCGCCTCGGCATCGATCACGCGGGCCTCGACGAAATGGATCGTCGCCTGTTGCTGATGCTGATCGAGACGTACGACGGCGGCCCGGTGGGCGTCGAGACCATTGCCGCCGCGCTGGCGGAGCCGCGCGACACCATCGAAGACGTGTACGAGCCGTACCTACTGCAGCAGGGCTACCTGGGTCGCACCCCGCGCGGCCGCATTGCCACCAAGAAAGCCTACGAGCACTTGGGCCAACCCTTGCCCGCCAAGCCCGCCGGCAACCAAGGGAGCCTATTTTGAGCGCTCCGGTACGGCCCGGTGCCGAGCCGCTGTCGGCCGACGGCCACGGTGACTTGGCCAAGCTCGGCATCTTGGTCCTGCACGGCTTCACCGGCAGCCCCGTCTCGGTGCGCCCGCTGGCGGAGCTGTTGTCGAAGCGCGGCTTCGCCGTCGAGATGCCGCGGCTGCCCGGTCACGGCACGCAACCGCGTGACCTTTTGCCCACGCGCTACCCTGATTGGCGCGCCGAAGCGCTGGCGGCGTTGACGCGCTTGCGGGCCCGCACCCAGCAGGTGTTCGTGGTCGGCTTGTCGATGGGCGGCACGTTGGCGCTCGACTTGGCCACCACCGAGCCGGTCGACGGTGTCGTCACCATCAACGCGCAGATCCTCGAGCGCGGCGGCTTGATCGTAAAGCTTGGGCCGATCATCGAAAAGCTCATTCCGATCGTGCCTGCCAGCGCCGCGGGCCTGACCAAGAACGACATCAAGAAGGGCGGCGATGAAGACGCCTATGATTGGGTAGCGGCCGCCGCCGGTAACTCGTTGGTGCGCGCGTTGTCCGACGTGCGTGGTCGCCTAAAGAGCCTGACCTGCCCGCTGCTGGTCATCTACTCGCGGGACGATCACAGCGTGCCGCCTGATAACTCCAAGGCGTTGCCAGGCTTGGTCGGCACCGTCAGCGCCAACGTCACGGTGCTCGAGCTGCAAGATTCGTATCACGTTGCCACGCTCGACAACGACCTGCCCCTGATCGACAGCCGCGTCGCGTCGTTCGCCGAAAGCTTGGCGAAAAGGTCCTGAAACACGCGACGTGGTTGCCTGCTCAGGCATCGTGCGGTCGTGCGCTTTCATCTTGGGGTAGCGCAAGGCGGTGCGGTCGGGCACCCCGGATGAATCCTGAGCATCCGGGGTGCTTTTATTTCTGTTCGGAAGACCGGTAACGAGTCGTGCGCTCGGCTCGGCTTCAGGGGCCCAGGCTGGGGCGCACCGGACGATCGACGGGGATGCGCGCCACGCGGACGGGGCCGTCCAGCCCCTTGAGCACCGCGTCGAAGCGCTCCGCCGGCGCGTGCGCGCCGAGCCAGCCCTGCTGATGGGCTTCGTCGGCGACGGCGTCGACGAGGATGATCTCTCCGGCGCCCGCCGCCCCTTGCAAGCGAGCGGCTAGGTTCACCGTCTGGCCGAAGTAGTCGAGGATGCCGTTTGCGGTGACGACGTAACAGGGTCCGGCGTACACGCCGACCTTGAGGAAGGTGCGGTCCGCCTCGGGCAGGCCACCACGAAATGTTGGAAAGCGTTCGAGCATCTCGACGGCCGCGGCGATGGCGTCGCGCTCTTCGACGAAGGCGGCCATGACCGCGTCGCCGATGGTTTTGACCAGCGTACCGCGACGGCGGGTGATGATCTCCAAAAGCAGATCGAAGTGCTCGTGCACGACCTTGAAGGCTTTGGCGTCGCCCACGCGCGAATAAAGCGCCGTAGAATCGGTCAAATCCGTGAACAACAGCGCCACGCGCGCGACGCGCAGCGTGGTGCCCGGCCGCAAGAGATCGCCCGAGAACTCTCGGCGGAATTCCGGCAGGGTGCTGACGACGTGCGCGGTGGCAGCGCGCGAGGCGTACAGCAGCCGCTCGAGCTTGACGTGCGTCTGGTTCTCGCCCGTGTGAACGACGCGAATGGTAGCCCCGGGGGCGACCTGCGCCTTCGCCGGCACGAGCGCGCCGGCGCTGGCTTGCACGGTCAGCTCGGTCACGCCCCCTTCGGCGATCTCCAGCGCGCACGTGCTGCCGCCGCGCACGAACAAACGGTAGCGGCCCGGCTCGTCCGGCGCTTTGAGCTCGGCGCTGGCGTTGGGGTCCAACAGGGCTTGGGCGACGACGTGGGGCGTGCGGCGCGGACCGCCAATGCAGTAAGGGCCGGTCGCCAACGTGCGCAGCGAGCTGCTCGGACGAAAGGTCGCTTCCACGGCGCGGTCGAGCTCGATCTCGAACGAGAGGTCGCACAGTTGGCAGTGACCGGCGGTGGGCAGCTCGGAAAGGGCTTCCGCGCTCTCGGTGCCGGTGCGGCAGCTGGGACATACCAGCTCCCAGCGCAGCTCCAAAAGGCCTGTTTTTACCGCGTGCAGGCAGACGGCCAGGGTTTCACGCTCGTCGGTGTGAAGCTCGTCGGCCAGATCGAACGGGCGGATGCGCACGACGTCGGCGTCGGGCGCGCTGCGGACGTGCTCGACCAGCTTCGTGCCCAGGTCGCGTCGCTCGGGCGCGAGCGAAGCGTCGAGCGCGCGGGCGGAACGCGCCAGTGACAGCTCGTCGACCTCCGAATAGCCGCTGCGAAAGCAGGCGGTCTGGCCGTTCTTCACGTCCGCCTCTACCTGGCGCAGCTCACGCACGATGCGACCGGCGAAGCGCCAGAGCTGAAGCTTCGCGATCGGCGCGAACAAGGACCAACGCGGCTCGACCGCGAGCCGGAAACGCACGCTGGTGCCGCCGTTGGGCGACGCCGTGAGCCAGAACTCGTTCGTCATGCTGCGCACGACGCCGCGGCGCATGTTGCGGTGGATGCGAAAGCGTTCATTTTCGACCCACTCGAACGGCCGCTCTTCGTATTCGAGAGCGAAGCCGGCGCTCACGGTGCGCACGACGTAGCGAGCCGCCGACGTATCGGCGTTGGGGCTCACCTCGAGCGGCCCCAGCCCGACCGCCCGATTCATGCGCTCGGTATCGCCAATGGCGCACCAGAGTTGCCGGCGTTCGCTCGAAAGCTCGACGACGCGCTCCACGAAAACGGGCATTAGCCCCGGTTTATCACGTTTTTGGCCGCAAGCGCGGCTTCTATGGTTGCTGGCACCACGTAGACGGTGCACTACTCGCTCGCGAGCGCGCATGCGATTTCGGGCGATGGCCAAAAGTAGCGAGCGCAGCAACGCGGCCGGTGCCGTGGAGCTCGAGTGCGCACCGCAGGGCTTATTGCTCGGCTATCGGGGCGTGTTCGCGTTGACGGAGGGCTACGTGCCGGGGGCGGTCGCGACCGGCGCGGACCTCACCGTGCCTTGGCCGAACGTAACCGAGACTGCCCTCGAAGGCGACGAGCTGTTCATCGAGGTCGACGCCAGCCTCACGCCCCTCAATCGCCTGTGCCTGACCGCGTTCAGCGCCGGTGAAGAGCAGCTGCCGCTCGAAGAGTCGCGTCGGCGTCGGCTCGTGGTGCGCATTGCCAGCGTTGGCTTGGCGGTGACGGCGGGCTTGGCCGCCTTCGCGGGCGCGCGCGGCTCCGGTGCGACGCCTTCGCTTTCGTTGTCGGTGTCGGCGGCGATCTTGACGGCGCTGGCGGTGCTGGCAGTGGGCTTTTGGGCGGATCGCTTCGTGGCCACGCCGGTGCCGCAACTGACTGGCGACGCGGCGCGCGAGGCATTTCTTTCTCAGCTTGCCATGTATCGCCCGGCGTTGACGCGCGCGCCGGCTCCTCCACCCCCGGCGCGCCCACCGCTGGTCTTTTACTTCGAGCGGTTGATTCCGCGCACCACCGCCGCGGTGGTGATCACGTTGTCGGCGGCGTTGCTGGGCACGTTGTTGACGACGCGCGTGATCGTGCTGGACGAAGGCACCTCGCGGCGAAGCGCGCGCTCCGATGAGCGCGACGAACGCGACGAGCGCGGGCGTCGGTCGCCGGTCGACGAGACGGCGGAAAAGCCCGTCGCGCCCGCGGCCCTGCACAGCCCGTCGACCGGCAAGGCCGCGCCCCCGCCGCCCCCCGCCGGAGACGTGGTGCGGTTGGGCGAAAGCTGTCGCTGCGTGCGCTCGGATTCGGCGCTGTGGCAGGAGCCTATCCCTCGCTTGAGCTTGTTGGTCCTGAGTCAGCGCACGCGCAGGGGGCGTGGTGAGGACGAAAACAAGCGCAAGAAGTACCTCGAGGTCGAGCTGGGGGTCGTGAACAACGGCAAGACCGACGTGCCGGAAGTCTCGCTATTGGTGGAATTTTTCGAGCGCGACCCGCCACCTTCGAGCAAGCGTTACTCGGTGTCGACGCGGCCGCTCTTTTTCGAAGGGCCGCTTCGGCCGGCGCAGGCCATCAAATGGAGTGTGGAAGCGCAGGGCGTGGAGTTCGAGGTGCACAACCCCGTACCGGGCAACGTGGGCGCGTTCGGCGACGACGCGGCGCCCGCGAACCTATTCGCGGAGCTCTTATCGGCGAACCATCGGCCCGTGCGCTTGCACGCTGCCATGATGTTGACGTTTTTGGGTGACCCCCGCGCTCGCGATGCCGTGCTCGAGCTACGCGAAGCGCTGCGCGAAGACGAGGCGCCGTACCTGACTCGGCTGATCCAAGCCCAAGCGCCGGTGAAGGTGTGCAAGCTCCAAGTCGAGCCGGCGCGCCAAGCCGGCAGCGCCTGCATCTTCAACGGCAGCAATGAGCCCAAAAAAGATTTGGGCCTACGTGTCCGCGCCCTCGCCGCCGAGGTATCCCACGGCGACCCCGTCGGCCAACCTCCCGAAGTCAAAGTGGAGGCGAGCTTTCATGTGCCGGGCGAGCTGGGGGCCAATGAGGGCCACGTGGCCAGCTTCAGCGTCGACTTGCACGGGGAGCGCGTCGAGACGTTCGAAGCCTTCTCGGATCGCTTCGATTTGTTGCCTTGAGGCTTGGGGGTTAGGATGCTGATGAGCGCGATTGAGCGTGCTGTCGCTACTGTGCCACAAACCTCGGCCCACCAAACGAACGGGCCCAACGACTCATTACGGACCATCGGGCACGGGCACGTTTACGGGCACGCGCGAGCGAGCTCAATTCAGGGACACGCCCCAATCCCTCGCTCCTCACCCCTAAATACCGGGCATCTCCGGCAATAAGACCGACACCGCCGGCACCCCCCCGCGCTCACCGATCTCCACCGTGCCGCCGTGGAGCTCGACGACCGAGCGCGCCAAGCGGAGGCCCAACGCGAGCCCACGGTGCTGCGTCTCCGCACGTTTGGGATTCGGCCTGAGCAAGGTTTCGAGATCCGGATCCGGCCGCGGCAGCTCGATGTCGATGCGCACGCCGCCCGGTACGGCGCTGCCGTGCACGTGCAGCTCTCGTCCGTTGGTGCTGCGCAGGGAATGGGCGACGAACGTGGCCAGCGCCCGTGGAATGCGGACCGGATCGACGCGCACCAGCGGAAGGTTGGCATCCCACGACGGCACGACGACGGCTTCGGCCAAGCTCGCCAAATCTTTGCCCTTGACGCTGGCTTCTTCCAAAAGCGCCGGAACCTCGGCGGCATCCAACAGCAGGCTCAGCTGTCCAGCCTCGACGCGCGCGGCGTCCAAAATGGTCTCGATCAACGCCAAGAGCTCGCGCCCGCGCCGATCGATGAGCTCCAGGCTCTCCAGCTGGCCGGGCGAGAGCTCGGTGCGGCGCACCAGCTCCGTGAAACCCAAGACGGCGTTGAGGGGGCTCTTCAGGTCATGGCTCACGCTGGCGAAGAACAAGCCGCGCATGCGCGCGGCCGCCTGACGCGCGTCGATCGACCGCTCCTGAGCCTTGGCAAATACGCGAAAACGCCCCGCAAGTTGCTCGATCGCCTGGCCGAGCCGGGCCACCATGCGAAAGCGCGCGGCTCGCACCACCCGCGTGCCGCCGCTCAGCACGGCCTCGGTGCCTAGGTCGCGCACGTCGCGCGTCGCCGCGCGCAGGTCGCGCCCGAGCGCGGTGCCCAGCATCGTGCCGAGCCAGCCCGCCAACGCCGTCATCATCAACGCCAGGCCCACGAACGACAGCCCCAGCACGCCCTCGGTGGTGCCCAAAAAGCGCACCTCGGCGCTGCCATCGTCCAGCGGTGTGATCACGGTCACGATGCCGTCTTCGCCACGAGTCACGCCGTAGCCCTGGCGGTAGTCGCGAACCCGCGCGTCGAAGCCCAAGAGCCGCCCTTGCTCGATCGCGGCCTCTAGCCCGGCGCCCGCGACCGGACCCGGCCGTTCCTCGAGCGCGGCGCGAGCCAATACCCGCGCTGTCTCTTCGCGGCTGCGCTCGTCGGCGCGCCGCAGATGGGCGCCCACGATCAGAGCCGCGCCCAGCGACAAGAACGCGACCGGGGTGGTGACCGACGCGATCATGCGACGCGAGACGCGCTCGACGATCAAGCCGCGCTTTTCGGCGTCCTCGACGACGTCGCCCATTTTGTCGGGCGGCGCCAGCTCCAGGGCCTGAGAAAAGGCGGCGCGCAACAGCCCAAATAGCGGCAAAGCGGCGGCCGCGACGATCACCGCGCCGAGCAGGCACAAGGTAACGCCCGTCGTCAGGTCGACCAGCTTGGGGCTGAACAGCGTGGTCGAGACGAGCGCGCACAGCAGGGACGGCACCGTCCAGCCCGCCAGCACCTGTTTGGGCTCTTCGCTCATGTCCAGCAGCTCTTGCGGCTCCACCGCGCTCGAGCCCACCGCCAAGGCGCGCAAGGCAAAGCGCAGTCGGCGCAAGCGCCAGCCGCTGCGCACGACCCCCACGACGCCGCCAGCGGCGATGCCCAGGCTCAAGGTCTCGATGCCGTCGGCCGCAACCGGGCCGTTGAGCAGCAAAAAGTGCGGCGCGAGCGCGGCCAACAGCGCGATCGTTCCCAGCGTGAACGCCACCTGCCAGCCCAGCACGCGAGCGATCAAGCGCGCCGCTGCGGGGTTCATGTGACCGGCTCCGAGCGCGGTCGCGATTTGGCCGGCGGCGGCACGGGCTCGGGAGGCTTGGGCTCGGGCGGCGCCTGCGAGGGCAGCACGATCGTGAACAACGAGCCGCGTCCCAGTTGGCTGCGGAGATCGATGAAGCCGCGATGCATTTGCACCAGCCGGCGCGTGATGGCGAGGCCCAGGCCGGTGCCCACGCGCTGCCGTCGCACGTCGCCGGTCTGGAAAAATTCGCGGAAAATGGCCTCGTGATCCTTGGAAGCGATGCCCGGACCCGTGTCCGCAATCGCGATCGACACGCCACCGTCGCGCGGATCGACCCGCACCGTCACGCTGCCCTTGCTCGTGAACTTGATCGCGTTGCCGACGACGTTGCCGATGATTTGTCGCACCCGCCGTGGATCCGCGAATGCCATCGCCGGCTTGCCCGAAAGCTCCAACGACAGCCCCTTCGCGTTCGCGGCCAGGCCCGCTTCACGCACGACCTCTTGCGCGATCGGATAGACGTCGACGGGCCGCGAGCTCAGCCGTAGCTCCCCCGATTCGAGCGCCGACAGATCCAAAATGTCGTCGATCAGCGCGCGCAGGTGCTCGCCGCTGCCGCGGATGACGGACAGGTTTTCGCGCGCTTCCTCGCTGAGCGGGCCGTCCACTTCGGCCAAGAGCACGTCCGTAAAACCCAAAATCGCGTTCAAGGGCGTGCGCAGCTCGTGGCTGAGCGCGGCCAAGAACGCGCTCCGTTCGCGATCGTAGTTCTGCGCCCCGGTGAGATCTTGCCGGTACGCTTCTTCCGCCGCCGCGAAGCGATCGACCAGCACGTTGAATGACGCCGCCAGCAGCCCCACCTGATCGACCGAACGCACCGGCACCGGTTTGCCCGCCGGATCGGCGCCTTCCTGCGCCATTTCCTCGATCCGGCGCTCGACGAAGGTGACGTCCGAGTACACGTCGCGAGCGAGCGCGAGCGCGACCAACGCCGCCGCGCCCACGAGCAGCGTCGCCAGCAGCGCCACCGACACCACCAAGGAGCCACCCGCGAATGGCACCTCCGGCGCGACCACGAACGCCAGCACGCTCAGCGGCTCGGCCGCATCGACGGGGGCCGCAAAATACCGCGACCGCCCCAGCAACGTCCGGGTCTCACCGTCGCCCTTGACCAGCAGGTTCACGATCTGCGGCTTGGTTTGCACGCCTTGCGTGCCGTCGACCACGACGTCGCCGCTCTGCTCGACCAGCAGCAGCTCGGCCCCCGAACGGCGCGCGGCGCGCTCCACCAAAGCCGCGCGATCTTCCTCGGGCGTGGCGCGCAGCCGTTCGGCCATCGTCGTCGCCAACAACTTGGCACGCAGCGCCGCCGCCTGATCGCTCTGAATACCGAGCTCGCGCGTGCCCAGCGCCGCCATCAAAAACGCGGCCAGCACGCCGACCACCACCACCAGGCTCGGCGCCAGCACCAAGAACGGCACTTGCCTCCGCCGAGCGGCAAAATCGCTCATTCGTCCGAAGAAAGCTTGGCGAAAACGGCGTGGTCGAGCCAGCGCGACTGCACCAGCTCCGCCTGCCGGGCGATGCCTTCGAAGCGAAAGCCCAGCCGCTGAATCACGCGCAAGCTGGGAAAATTATCGGTGGCGGCCGCGCAGCGAATGCGGTGCATGGCCATGCGCGAGAAGGCGAACTCGACCGAAGCGTTGGCGGCTTCCGTCATCAAACCCTTGCCGGTGGCGTCACGCCGCAACCAGTAGCCCAGCTCGCACGAGCGATGCAGGTGCACGCACGAGTCGAGGCCGACCACGCCCAAAAGGTCGCGCGAAGAGCGATCGCGGATCGCGAACCGCACGGCCCGGCCGCCGTCCCAATCCGCCACGCACGCTTCGGCGTAGCGCATGCTGGCTTCGCGCGTGCTGTTGAACGGGACCCACGGCAGCCAACGCTCCAGATGCCAGCGCGACCCTTCGACGGCGTCCCACAGCTCGTCGCCGTCGGAAATTTCGATCGGCACCAGCAACAGCCGCGGCGTTTCGACGGGCAGGCGCCGTATCTGCGCGCGCGCCGGGATCGACAGCAGGTGCGGCACCGTGTGCGTCTCGTCTTGCTCGGCTCGGCTCATTGGCACTCCGCGCGCAGCCCAAACGCCTCGAAATGGGCGGATTCGTAGTCGCGGAACGCGACCAACCATTGTCCCGGCTTCTCGCCGCGGGTCACGTCGGGCTCGGGCTGAAAGCCGTTCACGCGGGCCAGCACGCTGGCTTTGCCCAAGCCGTCGCGGCCCAGCTCCGCCAGCTTGAGGCGCGAGTCTTCGTACCAAGCGACCAGCGCCTTGTCGGCGGTCGCGACCAGCGTGGGCCGGATGCCCTTGGGCGAAAAGTCACGGTGCCACAAGGGCTCGGTCTTGTCGTGCTCCAGGTAGGCCACGAACGCGCCGCCGCTGTCGTCGTCCCATACGACCGCGCAGGCCTTGGCCAAGCAAGCGATGCGCGGCGTGGTGTTCTTGCTGTTGGCGCGCGACAAAGGCACCAGCGTGCCGATGTTGAGGTCGATACCGCCCGGCTTCTTGCGCTTGTCGACGACCAAGCCCGTCGCCAACGCCGCGTCGTTCAACGGCACGCGCAGCAACATGATTTGATGGTGCTCGACGCCGCGGTCGACTGAAAACACGATCTGCAACGCGCCGCGGCTCACGACGGCGTCGGGGCTGGAGGCGGTGTTGGAGTTGCGGGGCGCGCTGGCGACCTGGGCGAGGCGGGTCGGCTTGCCCTTTGGCTCCAGCTTTTCGTCCAGTTGCCGCGCCATCAAATCGACGCGACCGCGCGCCGCATCTTCTTCCCAAATGACCCAATATCCTCCGTCGACGGCGGTGAAAGTCGGTTGCAGCTCGCCCTTCTTCACGTCGGAGACGCGCCGCGCCGGTCCCGCGATGCGGCCGTCGGCTTCCAGCCGGCGCACGTACACGCCCGCGCCATCACCGGTATCTTCCCAGTACAACAGGGCCGCGCCGCTGGCGCCGCTCAGCAGCTGCATGCTGCGCACCGACGACGCCTCGGGCGTCACCGGCACCGGCTCCGACACGCGGCGCATGGCGTTGTCGAGCAAGACCATGTGGGCTTGGCGACGCTTGCTGTCCAGGTGCGTATCCACCCACCCGTACAAGATACCGCGCTCGGTCTTGATCAACGTAGGGCGCGAGCTGGGCTCGGCGATGCCGAATGGCCGCGGCCGGGCCAGCGCGTCGACGCGACAAGGCCCGTTGGCTTCTTCGACGACCACGGTGGCCTGCGACAACAGCGAGCGCGCCGGCGGCTGCGCGCCCGCCGCGAACGCCGCCTTGAAGCTCTCGAGCGCGTCCTTGGCGGAGCCGTTCGTGAGCAAATCTTGGGCTTCGAACAACAGCCGCGCGAACGCGTCCGAGTCGGCGGCGTCGCCGCTTTTGGCGCCCGATTTGGCCGACTTCGTCGTCGTCGTGCCGCTCGGCCCCGACTTCGGCGTGCTCGCGGTGGTCGTGCCGCTCTTGCCGGGAGGATGCAGCACGTACAGCCACGCCGCGTAACCACCCAGGCACACCAGCGCGACGAACATCAGAATCGAAATCGCTTTACCCGACGACGCCTCGGCGGAGGCGGCCTGGCTCTGCGGAGCGCGCTGGCTCACCGGGGCGCTGGCGCCTTGGGCCAACGCGCGCACGGTCGCTGGCTGTCCATCGGACGACGACGTCAAGCCGTCGAGCCTGGGCAAGCGATCGCTCTTCTCGATCAGCTCGTCGACGACCATGCCCTCGTGGTCGCTCGACAACGACAGCGAGCGCGACGCCGGCGTCGCGGGCACGAGCGCCTTGGCCAGCGCGTCGGCCAGCTCACGAGCGGTCTGAAAGCGCTTGTCCGGATCGCGATCGAGCGCCTTCAAGAACCACGTCTCGAACGACGGCGGCAGATCCGGTCGCAGCTTGTTCGGACGCGGCAAGGGCGCGCTGGCGATCTGCGCCAGAATCATCGCCACCCCTTGGTCCACGCTCCACACGGTTTGGCCGGTCAGGCACTCGTACACGATGCAGCCCAAAGCCCACAAATCCGCGCGATGATCGACCTCGCCTTTGCCCTTGGCCTGCTCCGGGCTCATGTACGCGGGCGTGCCGAACAAGGCGCCCTCGCGCGTCAGGCGTGCGCTCACTTGATCGGGGCCGCTCGTCTGCTCGTAAAACTTGGCGAGGCCGAAGTCGACCAGCTTGGCCAGCAGGCGCCCCTCTTCGTCCTTGGTCAGAAAGATATTTTCGGGCTTCAGGTCGCGGTGCACGATATTCGACTCGTGCGCCTTTTGCAGGCCGCGCGCCGAGTGTGTCGAGATCCGCAACGTGGTCTCGAAGTCGAGCTGCCGCACGCGGGTCAGCATGTCGTACAGGCTCTCGCCCTCGAGCAGCTCCATGACCAGAAACGGGCGTTCCTCGTACATGCCCGAATCGTAGACGTCACAAATGTACGGGCTGCGCACGGCCGCGGCGGCACGCGCCTCGCGTAAGAACCGCTCGCGCACGATGCGCGACGTGATCAGCTCGGCGGCAAGGATCTTCACCGCGACGCGCTTGCCGATGTCGACGTTCTCGGCCTCGTACACCGCGGCCATTCCGCCCCGACCGATTTCCCGCGTGACTCGGAACTTACCCTCGAGCAGGGTTCCGTCCGGGACCTTGGACTGGTTCTGTGTGACCATTGGTAAAGAGCGGAGAGGTCCGGCGGGCGTGCGGTGCGACTAAGGGACGAAGCCGTGAACGGGAGCGGGCAGGGTAATACTACTGGCGACGGATTTCGGGCACTTTGGATGAACCGGCCCGTTGGCCTGGCTCGAAAAAAGCTCCGGCGCGTTTGGGGGGTCTGCCCCACCACCGTCCGGTCGAGATTTTCGCCAAAGTAGCGCGTCGTGTGGCGAGACTTCTATGCGAAACATTCGCGAAACACGGACCCCGCTACTCCCAGAGTCCGGGCACGCGCTGCGCGCCGTAGGAAACCTTCCCCGCCTCGCATTCGAGAGCGGGTTGAGACGAATGTCTGGGGCGATTGGCCCCCAACGGATGGAGAGCGAGATGAAGAAGGTCGAGGCAATCATCAAGCCTTTCAAGCTAGACGAAGTGAAGGACGCCCTGTCCGAGGTCGGCATCCAAGGCATGACCGTCACTGAAGTGAAGGGCTTTGGGCGAACCGGCGGCAAAAAAGAGGTCTACCGCGGCTCCGCCTACGTCGTGGATTTCGTGCCGAAGGTGAAGCTCGAGATCGTGGTCCCGGACAACATGGTCCATCAGGTCATCGACGCGATCGAGAAGAGCGCCAAGACCGGTCGCATCGGCGACGGCAAAATCTTCGTGATGCCCGTCGACGAAGCCGTGCGCATCCGCACCGGCGAGCGCGCCGAAGAAGCGATCTAGTCTCTCAAGGGGGAGGCCCTGTCACCGGCCGCCCAGCTGGGCGGCCCCCGCCTTACGGAGCCGTTGCCCCAGCTCCGTAACGGCTCGGATTTTCTCACAGGAAGATCAGAAGGGTAGAAGGGCGAGCAAAGCCGAGAATTTGGGGGTTCGAGCCGCTCGGTGATCATCGGTGCTGAAAAGGTGCCGCCAGACGCCGCGCGTCTCGAGACCCACAAACCTTCTGTTTTTCTGATCTTCCTGTGAAAAAATCTGGGTCCGTCTACAGCCGTGCCTACGACTACGGGCGCGTGTAGGCTCCGTTTGGAACGAGGAGGCGTCGTATGGATTCGAAGCACGCTATCGATCTGGGCAAGAAGCACTCTGCCGTGATGGTCGACCTGAAGTTCGTCGACTTGGTCGGCAAGTGGCAGCACACGTCCGTGCCGTTCCATCGCCTGAACGCCGAGGCGTTCGAAGATGGGTTCGGCTTCGATGGCTCGTCCGTTCGCGGCTTTCAACCGATCAATCAGAGCGACATGCTCTTGATTCCGGACGCGGCGACGGCCGTGATGGATCCGTTCACCAAGCATCCGACGCTGTCTTTGATCTGCACGATTCAAGACACCATTACCCGCCAAAATTATTCCCGTGATCCGCGGCAGATCGCGCTCAAAGCCGAGGCCTACCTCAAGAGCACTGGGTACGCCGACACCGCGTACTTCGGTCCCGAGGCGGAGTTCTTCATTTTCGACGACGTGCGCTTCGACGTGAAGGGGCACGAAGCGTTTTACGCCATCGATTCGGTGGAGGCGCATTGGAACAACGGTCGCGCCGAAGGCCCGAACCTGGCCCACAAGATTCGCCCGAAGGAAGGCTACTTTCCGGTGCCGCCGCAGGACACCCAGATGGATCTCCGCACCGAGATTTGCCTGGAGATGGAGAAGGTCGGCATCGAGGTAGAAGTGTCGCATCACGAGGTCGCGACCGCCGGCCAAGGCGAAATCGACATGCGCTACGACAGCTTGCTCAAGTGCGCGGACAAGCTGATGTGGTTCAAGTCGATCGTGAAGAACGTCGCGTTCCGCAACGGCAAGACGGCCACGTTCATGCCCAAGCCCATGTTCGGCGACAACGGTAACGGCATGCACTGCCATCAGTCGCTGTGGAAAGACGGCAAGCCGCTGTTCGCCGGCGACGGCTACGCCGGGCTCAGCGAGATGGCGCTCTATTACATCGGCGGCATCCTCAAGCACGCGCATGCGCTGGCCGCGCTCACCAACCCGACAACCAATAGCTACCGTCGCTTGGTGCCGGGCTACGAGGCACCGGTGAATTTGGCTTATTCGAGCGGGAATCGCTCGGCCGCCATTCGCATTTCCACCTACTCGCCCTCGCCGAAGTCACGGCGCTTGGAGCTGCGCTTTCCGGACCCTTCGACCAACCCGTACCTGGCGTTCAGCGCCATGATGATGGCGGGCCTCGACGGCATTCAAAACAAGATCGACCCCGGGCAGCCGCTCGATAAAGACATTTACTCACTTTCGGCTGAGGAGCTGAAAGACGTACCCCGCATGCCGGCGTCGCTCGAGCAATCGCTCGACGCGCTCGAGGCCGACCATGAATTTTTGCTCAAAGGCGACGTCTTCACCAAGGACGTGATCGAGATGTGGCTCGATTACAAGCGCGAGCACGAGGTCCAAGCGTCACG
>Ga0164241_10002769_pt1 | contig 18482 bp, 15 predicted proteins | sample OricomyardsoilBY_FD_108780 | JGI IMG/M metagenome (GOLD analysis project Ga0164241, IMG submission 108780) | Backyard soil microbial communities from Emeryville, California, USA - Original compost - Back yard soil (BY) | ecosystem: Environmental > Terrestrial > Soil > Unclassified | place: USA...
ACGGTGATCGGCCAGGTTCCGGAACCGCCGGTGCGATCCTTCGTCGATCGCCAGGTGAACATGTGCCCACAGGGCGGCTCGGCCTTCCAGTCGTAGTTCGGCGGAGGTGCGGATCCCGTTCCATCGCAGGTCGTGGACACCGCCGGGCCCGCCTCATACGGCCCGCCGGTCGCCGCCGGCTCACCCAACGTCCACGTCGTCGACGTCAACTCGGCCGTAGCCGTCACAGTCACTCCGCCGGCCGACACGGTGGCGGACACCGGTGCGGCCTCGTCCACCCACAGCCAGGTCCACAGGTTGACTGCAACCTTGGCCCGGTCGGGTCCGATGCTGATCGTCGGCATGGGAATGACGAGCTCGGCGATCGCCTGTCGGGCGAGCACCTCGGGGGAGGGTGGGGGCGGTGTGGTCGGCGAATTCGGAACAAAGTATGGCTCAAGTCTGTCCGGTGACAGGCCCGAACCAATCGGACAATGCTGATAGACGACCGTGCCCTCAGTCGAGTCGTGGCCATTCCAATAGGGTGATTCGGGTGCGGGAAGGTTCCTCAGCGGAACCTCGAAGCATGAAGGTGACAGCTCAGTCGTGCCTCGGTCGCCCGGGGCCAGCGGACCGACGGTTTCCGAGGGGGGCGAACCTGGAACCGGCACAGTCAAGTGACAGCTTGTTTGCCCATCGCACTGGACGGGTTCGGGAGGTGGAGGAGGGAGGCACCTGATGGTGCCACCACATGCCTGTGGAAGGTCTGCTATCCGGAGGTCGCTGGCCAAACCGTTGCCAACCACGGAGTGGGCCGGGAGTAAATGCAGCGCAACGAGCGAACAGACGGCAACGGACATCACTCCGAGCTTCAGCACGTCGCATTCCGATCGATATTGTCGACCGTCATGAGCCAGCGTCCACCGACAAATCGTCCTATCTGGGCGTTCGAGATGAAGCGTAGGTGGGAGCTTGGACTATCTGCGGCTCCCAGCGATCTGCCCTCCGCGTCGATCACCTCGGTCCCCGACACATCGATGCATGCGGATACGTGCATCAACGCTGGCTCGACCTTAGTCACCTGGGCTTCCACCGTAGTCAGTCCGACTATGTGGTACCCGTTTGTAACCAACAAATTGTCGTTCTCAGCAAAAAGTTGTGCGGCGTCATCGATCGCGACGCGGCTGATTTGCTCTGACCGGTTTATCCCCGGCGTGGAATTGGCCTCGTCCAGGAGCGCCCAGTACTGGCGATAGACCTCCAGCGCGGCCGTTGCATCCGTGATCTGCTCCTGCGTCAGGTCCGCGGGCAAGGGCGCCACGGTGAGCCCTCCCGCAGGCGTGGAGGCGAACGTCGACGGATCCACCACGCTCGGTGTCGGCCCCGCCGGCGAGGAAGACGGGCGCCCGGGGGTCTCGACGAAGGAACCCGAGGGAACCAACGGTTCGGTCGAGGTCGGCGACGGGCCCGCGTTCGAACTGCACGCAGCAAGGGTCGCGGCCAGCACGGCAGCGATCAAGAACCGGACCTGCCCGCGCATGCAGCCTCGCTCTCACTCGATGGGAGTCTGGCGCACGATATCTGTCGAACGCCCATGATCAGAAGTTCGATCGACCGCAATGTGGACAACTCGACCGCACCCGACCGATGGGAACCAGAGACCGATCCGGACCCAGAAGCGCACCCGCCGGTGTCACGTCCGACGTCCCCGAGCGGCCGGCGTCATCGCGGATCGGCTGGCCCACGGCCACCTGCTTGCTATCGACTGATCGAACGCCACGATCGAACGAACCACCCGTGCCACCCGCAACCACATCGCCTCCGGGCGGTTTCGAGCCACCACCGACGGAGCCTGGGCGGCGGTCATCGAGAGCCGCCTGGGCTCAGGCGCCCGGGAGGACCCGGGCGCGGTTGCGGATCAGCGCCCCGAACGCCAGCGCCAGCGGCAGCATCAACACGCCGTACACCGCCGCGGGCAGGGACAGCTCCTCCGAGTCGAGCACCGTCCGCGCCACCACGATGGCCAGGGTCGCGTTATGGATGCCGATCTCGAACGAGGTGGCGATCGCCTGCCGGTGCGGGGCGCCGAACCAGCGCGGAACCAGGAACCCGACGCCGAGGCTGATCAGGCAGAACACCACCGCGATCCCGGCGAGACGGCCGAACTCGGACGCGAGCAGGTCCCAGTTGGCGGCGATCGCGCCGGCCAGCACCAGCACCAGGATGCCCATGGAGGCCGCCCTGACCGGCCGGTCCATCCGTTGGGCCAAGCTCGGACGCCTGGACCGGATCAGCATGCCCAGGACGACCGGCAGCAGCACGATGACGAACACGTCCAGTGCGGTCTCGAACTGGGTGCCCATCCGGTCGGTCTGCGCACCGAAATAGTTGACGGACAAGTTCACCACGACCGGCAGCGTGAACAGCGACAACACCGAGTTGACGGCCGTCAGGCTGACGTTCAGCGCCACGTCGCCGCGGAACACATGACTCACCAGGTTCGCGGTCGTGCCGCCCGGCGCGGCCGCCAGCAGCAGCATGCCGACCGCGAGTTCGGGCGGCAGCGAGAATGCCAGGACCAACCCGAAACAGACGATCGGCAGGATCAGCACCTGACACACCAGGGCGATGACGCTGATCTTCGGGTTCCTGGCGATCCGCTCGAAGTCCTGCCTGGTCAGCCCGAGCCCGAGACCGAGCATCACGATGGCCAGGGCGATGGGCAACACGATCGTGGTGAAGGCCGATCCCATGCCGGTCAGTCTGCCCCATGAATCAGCGGAACCCGACAATCCGACAGGCGGTGACCGCGGCCGCGGGGGACCCCGCGCGGACGCGGTCGACCCGCGCGGGGTGGCAGCGGGTCAGTCGCGCTCGCCCAGGGTCAGCTCGACCCCGCCGGACATGGCTGCCGCCGCGTTGTAGATGAAGGCGGCCACCGTGGCCAGGGCGGTGAACAGCACGATGTTGATCGCCCCGATGATCGCCGTCACGCCGAACACCCGTCCGGCGGTGATCAGGTCGGTCCGGCCGGCCGCCTGGGTGTCCGGCGACGAGGTCAGGGTGGAGAAGGTGTCGTTGATCCGCGACCAGACGTCCATCGCGCCCATCGTCAGGTACAGGATGCCGATCGCGATCATCCACACGAAGAACATGACGATCGCCACGATCAGGCTGATCTTCAGCACCGTCCACGGGTCGACCCGCTTGAGCTGCAGCGAGGCCAGCCGCGGCGGCCGGCGGGGTGCCTTGGCCCGCCGGGCGGCCTCGGATCCGGCCCTCGGCGGTGGCTGCGACGGTCCCCCCGGTCGGGTTCCCACGTGCTGCGGGGAGGCCATCGACGAGCCGTCGTGGCCGCCCTGGCCCGGCCCCGGCCCGACCGGCGAGCCGGTGGGCGCCGAGCCCGGTCCGGATGGCGAGGTCACGACGACCCCCCGGCCGCGGGAGCACCGTCGCCGGTCTCGACATCGTCGGCGTTCCGCGCGATGGCCACCAGGCTGTCCCCTTCGGACAGGTTCATCAACCGCACTCCCATGGTCTGTCGTTTCGCCTTGCGCACTTCCCGCGCCTGGGTCCGGATGACCCCGGCGCCGGAGGTGATGGCGTACACCTCGGTGTCCAGATCGACGATGAGGGCGCCCACCAGCTTGCCACGCCGGCGGTCGTACTGAATCGTCAAGACGCCCTTCCCTCCGCGGCCCTGCACCGGGTACTCGTCGATGTCGGTGCGCTTGGCGTAGCCGCGTTCGGTGGCGACCAGCACCTGCGCCCCTTCATAGACGACCGACATGGACAGAAGTTCATCGCCGGCGTTGAACCGCATGCCCAGCACGCCCGAGGTGGCCCGGCCCATCGGGCGCAGTGTCTCGTCGGTGGCGTGGAACCGGATGGACTGCCCCTCGGCGGAGATGAGCAGCAGATCGGCATCTGCATCGCAGAGCACGGCGCCGACCAGCTCGTCATCGTCACGCAGGTTGATCGCCACGATCCCGCCGGCCCGGTTCGAGTCGAACGCGGCCAGCTCGCTCTTCTTCACCAACCCGCCCTGGGTGGCCAGCACCAGGTATGGCGCCGCCTGGTAGTGCGGGATCTGGATGACCTCGGCGATCTTCTCGTCCGGCTGGAAGGCCAGCAGGTTGGCCACGTGCTGGCCACGGGCGTTGCGGTTGGCCTCCGGCAGCTCGTACGCCTTGGCCCGATACACCCGGCCCTTGTTGGTGAAGAACAGGATCCAGTCGTGCGTCGAGCAGACGAAAAAGTGCGCGACGATGTCGTCCTGCTTGAGCGTGGCGCCCTGCACGCCCTTGCCGCCGCGCCGCTGCGCCCGGTACAGGTCGGTCTTGGTGCGCTTGGCGTAGCCGGTGCGCGTGATCGTGACCACCACGTCCTCGACCGCGATCAGGTCCTCGACCGAGACGTCCCCGTCGTACGGGATCAGCCTGGTCCGCCGGTCGTCGCCGTGCTTGTCGACCGCCTCGGTCAGCTCGTCCCTGATGATCGCCCGCTGTCGCTCCGGCTTGGCCAGGATGTCCCGCAGGTCGGCGATGATCCGCTCGAGCTCGGCCAGGTCGTCGACGATGCGCTGACGTTCCAGGGCGGCCAGTCGCCGCAGCTGCATGTCCAGGATCGCGGTGGCCTGGATGTCGTCGACGTCCAGCAACTCCATCAGGCCGGCCTTGGATTCCTCCGCCGACGGGGACCGGCGGATCAGCGCAATGACCTCGTCCAACATGTCCAGCGCCTTGACCAGGCCGCGCAGGATGTGCGCGCGTTCCTCGGCCTTGGTCAGCCGGTACTGGGTGCGCCGCTGGATGACCTCGACCTGGTGGGCGACGTAGAGGCTGATCATCTGGTCCAGTCGCAGGGTGCGGGGCACCCCGTCGACGATGGCCAGCATGTTCGCGCCGAACGAGGTCTGCAGCGCGGTGTGCTTGAACAGGTTGGCCAGCACGACCTTGGCCACCGCGTCCCGTTTGAGGGTGATGACGATGCGCATGCCGATCCGGTCGGACGACTCGTCCGCGATGTCGGCGATGCCGGCGATCTTGGCATCCTTGTGCAGCTGCGCGATCGCCTCGACCAGGTTGTCGGGGTTGACCTGGTAGGGCAGTTCGGTGACGACCAGGATGGTGCGGCCCTTGGCGTCCTCCTCGATGGCCACCACCGCGCGCATCCGGATCGAGCCGCGGCCGGTGCGGTAGGCGTCGGCGATGCCGTCCTTGCCGACGATCAGCGCGCCCGTCGGGAAGTCCGGTCCCTGGATCCGGCTCATCGCCGCGTCGAGCAGTTCCTCGGGGCCGGCCTCGGGGTTCTCCAGCGACCAGATCACCGCGGAGGCGACCTCCCGCAGGTTGTGCGGGGGGATGTTGGTGGCCATGCCGACCGCGATCCCGGAGGATCCGTTGACCAGCAGGTTCGGGATCCGGGCAGGCAGGACCGTCGGCTCGACGGTCTTGTTGTCGTAGTTGGGCACCATGTCGACGGTGTTCTCGCCGATGCCGTCGAGCATGAGCATCGCGAGCTGGGTCAGCCGGCACTCGGTATATCGCATGGCAGCGGGCGGGTCGTTGCCCATCGACCCGAAATTGCCCTGACCGTCGATCATCGGATAGCGCAGCGACCACGGCTGCGCCATCCGGACGACCGTGTCGTAGATCGGCGAGTCGCCGTGCGGGTGGTAGTTGCCCATCACGTCGCCGACCACCCGGGACGACTTGACCGTCGAGCGGTCGGGCCGGAATCCGGAGTCGTACATGCCGTAGAGCACCCGGCGGTGCACCGGCTTGAGCCCGTCCCGGACGTCCGGCAGCGCGCGGGACACGATGACGCTCATCGCATAGTCGATGAACGACCGCTGCATCTCCTGCTGGATATCGACAGGCTCGGTGCGATCGTGTTCGCCTGAGTTGGGTCCTGTCACCTGCGACCTCCGAATATCACGAAACCGTCACGCTGACGGGGGACATATCCACATGTGGATGATTGCTGTGCACAGCTCCGCGGTTGTCGATTCTTCCGCTCGGCAAGCCTCGCTATTGGAGTCGAACCGTGTGGCGCAGCTCTCATCAGGTGTGATGCCGCTCGCACGCTGTTCACGTATTCGACACATCGCCATCCCATGCAATTCACAGGTCGAGGAACCGCACGTCCTTGGCGTTCCGGGTGATGAACGCCCGCCGCGCCTCGACATCCTCACCCATCAACACCGAGAAAAGCTCGTCGGCGGTGGCCGCGTCCTCCAGGGTCACCTGGAGCAGCAACCGGTTGGCCGGATCCATGGTGGTCTCCCACAGCTCCTTGGCATTCATCTCGCCCAGGCCCTTGTAGCGCTGCACGCCCTCGTCCTTGATCATGCGCCGGCCGGCCCGCTCGCCCTCGGCGATCAACCCGTCCCGCTCGCGGTCGGAGTAGGCGAACTCGTGCGCACCCTTGCTCCACTTGATCTTGTACAACGGCGGTTGCGCCAGGTAGACGTGGCCGGCCTCGACCAGCGGCCGCATGAACCGGAACAGCAGGGTGAGCAACAGGGTGCGGATGTGCTGCCCGTCGACGTCGGCGTCGGCCATCAACACGATCTTGTGGTAGCGCAGCTTGGCCAGGTCGAAGTCGTCGTGGATGCCCGTGCCCAACGCGGTGATCAGCGACTGCACCTCGGTGTTGCGCAATACCCGGTCGATCCGGGCCTTCTCCACGTTGATGATCTTGCCGCGGATCGGCAGGATCGCCTGGAACATCGAGTCCCGGCCCGATTTCGCCGACCCGCCGGCCGAATCGCCCTCCACGATGTAGAGCTCCGAGCGGCTCGGATCCGTGGACCGGCAGTCGGCGAGTTTGCCCGGCAGGCCGCCGATCTCGAGTGCACCCTTGCGCCGCACCAGGTCTCGTGCCTTGCGCGCGGCGGCCCGCGCCTGGGCCGAGGAGACCGCCTTGCTGATGATGGTTTTCGCCTCGCTCGGATTTCTCTCGAACCAGTCGGCGATCCATTCGTTGCAGGCCTTCTGCACGAACGACTTCGCTTCGGTGTTGCCCAGCTTGCCCTTGGTCTGGCCCTCGAACTGGGGCTCGCGCAGCCGGATCGAAATGATCGCGGCCAGGCCCTCGCGGACGTCCTCACCGGAGAGCTTGTCGTCCTTTTCCTTGAGCAGCTTCTTGTCGGTGGCGTACTTGTTCACCACGGAGGTGAGCGATGACCGGAAGCCCTCCTCGTGCGTCCCGCCCTCATGCGTGTTGATGGTGTTGGCGAAGGAGTGCACGGACTCGTTGTACGACGAGTTCCACTGCATCGCGACCTCCACCTCCATCGTCTCGCCCTTGGATTCGAACCCGATGATCGTCGGGTGGATCGGGTCCTTGGTGTGGTTGAGGTGCTTGATGTAGTCGACCAGGCCGCCCGGGTAATGGAACGTCTTCTCCAGCGGCTTCCAGGCTTTCGCCGGTTCCGCGGCCACCGGTACGGCGGTCGACCCGCTCTCGGCCAGCTCCTCGAGTTCGATGTCGGTGCGGCGCTCGTCGCGCAGGGTGATGGTCAGGCCCTTGTTCAGGAAGGCCATCTCCTGCAGCCGGCGGGAGATCGTCTCCAGCTTGAACTCGACCGTCTCGAAGATCGCATCGTCCGGCCAGAACGTCACCGAGGATCCGGTCCGCGTGCTGGCGCCGATCGTCTCCAGCGGGCCCGGCTTGGCGTACCGGTAGGACTGTCGGAACGCCTTCCCGTCACGGTGGATCTCCACGTCCAGTCGGGTGGACAGGGCGTTGACCACCGACACACCGACCCCGTGCAGGCCGCCGGACACCGCGTACGACTCCGAGTCGAACTTGCCACCCGCATGCAGCACGGTCAGCACGACCTCGACGGTCGGCCGCTTCTCCTTGGGGTGCATCTCGACCGGGATGCCGCGGCCGTTGTCGATGACGGTGACCCCGCCGTCGGCCCGCAGGATCACCTCGACCCGGTCGGCGTAGCCGGCCATCGCCTCGTCGACCGAGTTGTCCACCACCTCCTGGACCAGGTGGTGCAGGCCGCGCTCACCGGTGGAGCCGATGTACATGCCGGGACGCTTGCGGACGGCCTCCAGGCCCTCCAATACGGTGATCGAGGACGCGCCGTAGTCGCTCTTCTTCGTCGTCACGGATCTACCCGTTGCTCCTGTGCTCGCTCGTTGCCCGGGCACGGGAGGACGGTCGACGTCGATGATCCGCCTCCGGACCACGGAGACGGTTTCGTTCGGCCGGCGCAAGCGCTCGGGAGGCGCCGCACGCGCCGGGTCCGGGTGCCGGCGGTCCGCCGACAACGGTCGGCCGGACCGGATCGAGGCGAACCGCTCGATCCGTCAGCGGCGATCTCAGAGCCCTTTGCGGACGAAACCCTCCCGAGTCTACCGGTAGGCGGGCCGTCAGGACGGCAATGCCGGCACCTGTGGATGCCGTGGCGGGTCCGGCGGAAGGCGCCGATAGTGACCGGCCGAACGTCGGCTCGAAGACGCCCCCTTGACGCGCCAGGAGAGGATCTCGGCGTATCAACGGTGCGCCTCCGGCCCTCCGAGACCCGGACCCAGTTACATCCCCGAACGACACGATGTCCGCCGGACGAGCGGACCGGACCGGCGGAAGGACCGCAGCAGACGTGAGCCTGGACCTGACCACGGAGTCGACGACCGCGCCGACCGCCATACCTTTCCCACCTGCGGCACCGGTCGCGCGACGAACGCGCAGCCAATGGCCGGCCCGATGCCCGGCCACCCTGACGGCCGTCGCCCGGGACCTGGACCGGCTCACCCGGGTGCTCACGGAACCGGTCACCTCGGTGCGCCGCGCGGCGTTGGTCGGACATGCGGGCTACCTGGTCGATCAACTCCGGGGCGCCGAGCCCGAACTCGCCGACCGGTGCGCCGGGACCCTGTCCCGGTTTCGGCACGAAGCCCGCCGGTGGTCACGCGATCCCGGGCGTCGCCCGGACCTGCTCGCGGCGACCGAGCAGTCGGTCACCGCGCTCGCCCCGTCGGTCGCCGCCGGCCGGGCAGTGCCGGTCGACCCGGGGGCCGGCACGCCGACCCGGTTGCTGGATCTGGCGGTGCGCCGGCCGACCACGCTCGCTTACCACCACTTCTGGCTGCTGGACAGCCTGCCGGCCCGGCTGGCGGACGCGGTGACCGCGGAGTTCACCGGCCCCGCCCGGTGGGTGCTGCGTAACGCGCTGAGCGGCGGCTACAACCGTCGGGCCCATCTGATGTGGTTCGGCGGCGGAACCGGCCCGGCGATCTGACCCGAGATCCGCACCGGCAGTCGAAGAAGGCTGCCCATGTGGATCTCGGCGACCGGCGGCACCCCGTCGCCGGGCTCGCGCCGATTTCCGGCTCGGTCGCGGCGGAGTCAGCCGTAGGTGTCCCGCGGGCCGCGGCCACGGACGTGCCGCTCGCCGAACCGCCAGGACGGGCCGGCCGGACCCCTGGCCCGGATCCGGACCACGGCCCGCTGACCGAGTTCGGCGTTGATCTTGGCCAGCAGTTGCGGGGCGAGCAGCCGGATCTGGGTGGCCCACGCGGTGGACTCGGCCTGCACCACCAGCTCGCGGTCGACCAGCGAGATCGGGGAGCACCGGCCGGCGACGTCCGCGCCGACGATCTTCTCCCAGCGGCCGAACAGGGTCGCCCTGGTCAGATCGGCGCCGGCCCCGGCCGCCGTCACCCAGGAGCGCATGGTCAGGCCGAGCGGTTGGGGGTCGCGGGCCGCGTCCGGGCCGGAGCCCGACCAGCGACGCCGACGCAGCTTGTTGGCCGAACCGGCCGAGGCGCGCGGAGATCGGCCGGCCGCCCTGCGCCGCGCCGCGTTGCTGGCCCGGGCCGCGGCCAGCGCCTCGCGGGCCAGGTCCGAGCCGCGCCCGGCCCGCGCATCGCTCCCCCGGTCGGCGGCACCGGGATTCGGGTCGGCCGGGTTGGCCGCGGGCGGCGCGGATTCGTCGGGCATCGGATCATTGTCGTCCGGGCGCCGAGCCCGCCGCCTCCCACCTGCTGTTGATCATGCAGTAGGTGTTCTTCCGAGGGGCCCAGAAGAACACCTGCTGCATGATCAACAACACCGGGTGGGGGCGACCGCGTCGTCGCCGACCACGAGCCGCACGCCGCCTAGCTCGGCCGGCACGTCGGCGTCGACCGCGGCGGTGATCAACACCTGCTCGGCGTCGGCGACCAGGCCGGCCAGCCGCCCGCGGCGCCCGGTGTCGAGCTCGGCGAACACGTCGTCCAGGATCAGCACCGGATCGACCCCGTCCGCGCGGAGCAGGGCGAACGAGGCCAGCCGCAGCGCCAGCGCGAACGACCACGACTCGCCGTGCGAGGCGTATCCCTTCGCCGGGTCGCCGCGCAGCAGCAGGTCCAGGTCGTCCCGGTGCGGCCCGACCAGGCTGATGCCCCGTTCCAGTTCCCGCGGCCGCACCCGCGCCAGTTCGGCCAGCATCGCCTCGGCCAGCGCGGCACGTTCGGGTACGGCCACCACCCCCGGTTGGTCGCCCCTCGGGATCGTGGACCGATACACCACGTCCACCTGCTGGTCGGCGCCGGCGACGTCGGCGTAGGCGGCGGCCACGTGCCGGCGCAGCTGCGCGACCAGGGACAACCGGGCGTGCACGAGTTCGGTGCCGGCGCCGACCAGATGCTCGTCCCAGGCGTCCAGGGTCGACAGGTCCCCGGTCCGCCGGGCCGCGCCGGCGCTCTTGAGCAGGGCGTTGCGCTGCTTGAGCACGCGGTCGTAGTCGGCGCGCACGCCGGCCAGGCGCGGGGCCCGCATGACGAGTACCTCGTCGAGAAACCGGCGCCGTTCGGTGGGGTCACCCCGCACCAGGGCCAGGTCCTCGGGGGCGAACAGCACCGTCCGCAACACGCCGAGCAGGTCCCGGGTCCGGGTCAGCGGGGCCCGGTTGATCCGGGCGGTGTTCCGCCGGTCCCGGGCGATCTCCATCTCCAGCAGCAGTTCCCGGCCGTCGGACACCACGGCCACCCGCAGGATCGCCCGGCCGGCCCCGGTCCGGATCAGCGGGGCGTCCGTGGCCACCCGGTGCGAGCCGAGCGTGGCCAGGTAGCCCAGCGCCTCCATCAGGTTCGTCTTGCCGGTGCCGTTGCGTCCCACCAGCACGTTGACCCCCCGCTGCAGGGGAACGTCGACGGCCGGCCACGAGCGGAAGTCGATCAGCGACAGGTACCGCACGTACACGCCGACACCCCTCTCGGCGCGGTCCCCGCCCATCGACCTGAGCCACCTGCAGGTTCACCGTGTCGTCGAACATGCATGTCGCTCAAGCGCGTCCCGCCGGGCGGGTGCTCAGGCAATCGGGACCGAGGCGTCGGAGCCTTCCGTGCCCACCGGGTGCCCGCCGAACTGGTTGCGCAGCGCCGCGACCACCTTCATGGTCGGCGAGTCCGTCTGCCGGGAGGCGAATCGGGCGAACAGGGCGGCCGTGATCACCGGCATCGGCACGGCGTTCTCGATGGCCGCCTCGATGGTCCAGCGGCCCTCACCGGAGTCCTGGGCGTAGCCGCGGATCTGGCTCAGCCCGGGATCCTCGTCCAGCGCGCGGACCAGCAGGTCCAGCAGCCAGGAGCGGATGACCGTGCCGTTCTGCCAGGACGCCATCACCTTGTCCGGGTCGGTCACCCAGTCGACGGCCTTCATCAGCTCGTAGCCCTCACCGTAGGCCTGCATTATGCCGTACTCGATACCGTTGTGGATCATCTTGACGAAGTGGCCGGAGCCGACCGGCCCGGCGTGCACGAACCCGCCGGTGGTCGGTTTGAGCGAGTCGAAGATCGGCATCGCGACGGCCACTGCTGCCGGATCGCCGCCGACCATCAGCGCATACCCCTCGGTGATGCCCCACACACCGCCGGACACTCCGCAGTCCAGGTAGTGGATGCCCTTGGGCGCCAGCGCCGCGGCGTGCTCCTTGTCGTCGACGTACTCGGAGTTGCCGCCGTCGACGATGATGTCCCCGGCCGACAGCAGGTCGCCCAGGGCGGTGACGGTCGCGCGGGTCGGCTCGCCGGCCGGCACCATCACCCAGACCACCCGCGGCGCGGACAAGGCGGCGACCAGCGCCGGCAGCGAGTCCACGTCACGCGGCGCCTGCGGGCTGCGATCGAAGCCGACCACCTGGTGGCCGGCCCGGCGCAGCCGTTCGGCCATGTTGGCGCCCATCTTGCCGAGACCGATCAGGCCGAGCTGCATGCGAGTTCCTCTCCCGGGGATGAATGGGTGGACGGGCCGGAGATCCGGCTCAGCCGGGCAGGCGGGCCGGCATGACCAGGTAGCGGTATGCGGGCGGGCCGGCCTCGACCCCGTCCGCGTCGATGTCCGGGGAACCCTGGTCGCCGGCGGCCTCGTCGGCACCGTCGGGGACGACCGGTACCAGCAGCGCCGGACGGGCGGACGTGGTGAAGGAGAGCCGGACGGTGTCGGCGTGCACCACCCCGAGCCCGTCCAGCAGGTAGGTCGGGTTGAACGCGATGAGCAGCTCGTCGCCGTCCACGTCCGCCGGCAGGTCCTCCTCCGCGCGGCCCTCGTCGTCGCCACCCGCGGTGAGGGTCAGCGAGCCGTCGCCGACCTGCACCCGCAGGTGGTGGCCGCGGTCCGTGACCAGCGCGACTCGCTTGATGGACTCGCCCAGGGCGGCCACCGGCACCTCGACGGTGGTGGTGTGCGAGGTCGGCAGGAGCGAGCGGTACTTGACGAACTCGACGTCCAGCAGGCGCACCGTGGTCCGGCGGTCGCCGGCGTCCAGGCCGAGCAAACCCTCACCGAGGGCGACGGTGACCTCCTTCGCCCCGCCCAGCGTCTTGGCCGCGTCGGCCAGGGTGCGGGCGGGCACCAGCACGGCGGTCGACAGGTTCTCCTGGTCGGGATGCCACCCGAGTTCGCGCACGGCCAGCCGGAACCGGTCGGTGGCGGCCAGGGTGAGCCGATGGCCGTCGATCTCCACCCGGATGCCGGTGAGCATGGGCAGCGTGTCGTCGCGGCCGGCGGCGATCGCGGTCTGGGCGACCGCTTCGGCGAACTCGCCACTGTCCACGGTGCCGGAGGCCGCCGGCATCTGCGGCAACGGCGGATAGTCCTCCACCGGCATGGTCGGCAGGGTGAAGCGGGCCGACCCGGCGACGATGCTGACCCTCGGTCCGTTCACCGCTACATCCACCGGCTTGGCCGGCAACGCCCGGGTGATCTCGGCGAGCAGCCGCCCGGAGACCAACACCCGGTTGCCGGCGGCCGTGCCGGCAGTCTCGTTCGAGTCGAGTTCGTCGAGCGAATCCACCGACAGGGTGGCCCGGGTCGACACCTCGTAGTCGAAACCGGCCACGGTCAACGTGGGGCCGTCGACTTCGAGCAGGATCCCGCCCAGGACCGGGACCGGGGGGCGGGCCGGGAGCGACTTGGCCACCCAGGCGACGGCGTCGGCGAGATCGTCGCGGGCGACGCGGAACTTCATCGGGACCTCCATGGGTCGAGTCCCAGCGGCCGAGGTGGTGGCGCGAGATCGCGGGTCGGGGCTTGCGGGGCGGCGAACGGACGGTGGATCGCGGGCGGGATCCCATCCGGCGTGCACCGGCGCAGGCAGGGGCGTCCACCGTACGACCACCGGGGAACCCCATCACCACCGGGTCCGGGCCAGGAACCGACCCGGTGCGGACCGCGACCGTTCATCCCCAGGCCTGTTGTGTGAAGGATCTCCTGAAGAGAGAAATCCAGTAGCAGTAGTAGGCGCTGTGGACACTGTGGATCCGTGTCCGTCGGTGCAGGCCGGGTCGCGTGTCGCGGTCGTGGACAGGTCGGGGATGGAAGGAGGGACATCGCCGGGCCGTTGTGGAGCGCGGACCGCAGATTCTTGTTGTCCCCCGCGCGGCCCGGCCTGTCCACAGAGTTGTCCACAGATTGTGCATGGTTGTCCGCGGCGTTTTCGGGGTGCGCGAAAGCACCATCCGGCGGGGGCGCCGGCCCGCGGTCGGGCCGGAGAGCGAGGAGCTGACAGGTCACCGACGGGCGCGTTCGCGGATCCGTGCGGTCAGTTCCTGGACATGGTCGTAGGTCTGCCGGCGCTCGGCGAGTTCGTTGCGGATCTTCTTGGTCGCGTGCATGACGGTGGTGTGGTCGCGGCCGCCGAACGTCGCGCCGATCTTGGGCAGGGTCAGGTCGGTCAGCTCGCGGCACAGGTACATGGCGATCTGCCGGGCGGTGGCGATCTGCTTGGTCTTGGTCGGCCCGCACAGCTCGTCGAGCGTGACGTTGAAGTACTCGGCGGTGACCGCCATGATCGTGGCCGCATCGATGTCGTTGGACACCGCATCGCTGATCAGGTCGCGCAGCACGATCTGGGCCAGCGCCAGATCGACGGCCTGCTTGTTCAGGGAGGCGAAGGCGGTCACCCGGATCAGGGCCCCCTCCAACTCGCGGATGTTGCGCTCGATGCGGCTGGCGATGAACTCCAGCACGTCGTCGGGCGCGTTCATCCGGTCCAGCGCCGCCTTCTTGCGCAGGATCGCGATCCGGGTCTCCAGCTCGGGGGGCTGGATGTCGGTGATCAGCCCCCATCCGAACCGGGTCCGCATCCGGTCCTCCAGCGTCTCCAGCCGCTTGGGCGGCCGGTCGGAGGAGATGACGATCTGCTTGTTGGCGTTGTAGAGCGTGTTGAAGGTGTGGAAGAACTCCTCCTGGGTTCCTTCCTTCCCCTCCAGGAACTGGATGTCGTCGACCAGCAGGACGTCAACGTCGCGGTAGCGGCGTTGGAAGGCGACCTTGCGGTCGTCGCGCAGCGAGTTGATGAAGTCGTTGGTGAACTCCTCGCTGGACACGTACCGCACCCGCATCCCGGGGAAGAGCCGCTGCGCGTAGTGCCCGATGCCATGCAGCAGGTGCGTCTTGCCCAGACCGGAGTCGCCCCAGATGAACAGGGGGTTGTACGCGACCGCCGGCGCCTCCGCGACCGCGACCGCGGCCGCGTGCGCGAACCGGTTGGAGGCGCCGATGACGAACGTCTCGAAGCTGTATTTCTCGTTGAGCCGACTCAACGCGGGGTTGGCCGGGGCTTGGTCGCGTCGGGCCGAGTAGGTCGGCCACATGGCGGTGACGGTGGCGACCGTGTCGCCGTCCTCGTCGTCGGTCTCGTCGGCGTCCAAGACGTCGGCCCGGCTCGATCCGGTGAAGCCCGCACCGTCGTCGAACCCGTCCGTCGGCCGTCCGTTGACGCCGTTGTGGCCGCCGGGGTAGTTGTTCGGCGCCGGACCGGACGGCCGTTCCCGGGGATAGCGACGATCGGGGGAAGGGGCGTCCGCGATGCCCGCCGTGTCTCTGGGGTCCTCCGAGACGGTGACCGCGAGTTTGATCGGTTGGCCGAGGTGCAACGACAGCGTGGAGGTGATCCCGTCACGCAGGCTGCGCTCGATGGCCTCCTTGGCGAACTCGGACGGGGCCGCCAGCAGGGCGGTGGCACCCAGTAGGCCGACCGGTTGGGTCAGTGACAGCCAGGCTCGCTGCTGCTGCGACAGCGTCGGTTCCAGGTCGGCCACGACGGATCGCCAGACCGGGAGCAGCTGATTGTCGGTGTTCTCGGAACTCACTCGTTGATCCTCGCCCCTGCGCCGCCCCCGTACGCCATCCACAGGGTTGTCCACAATTGTGGGTAACTCAGGGAGAACGGTAAACGGCCCGCACGACGCCTCGCCGCGGGGGATAGGTCTGCTCCGGGGGACCCGGTGATTCCGAGCCGTGCGGCAGGGACGCTAACAACTTTCCCGCTCTTCCCACAAGACCGAACGGGAAGCAAGGAGGCCCCACGGCGTGTCGCGATCTTGTGGGCGCGGTGGCTGTGTGGGCGATGCGGTGGTGCGGGTGACGCGGCGGTGTCGGCGGCGCGATGGGATGGTTTGACCCCTGACGGTGGCGGTCCGTACTGTGGAGGCCAACCGGTGATCGCCGGCCGGTTCGTGCTGCCCCCAGTCTGTCTCCCCTGAGTGCGGCGGGCGCCGCCCGCATCGCGGATCAGTAGTGGTCAGCAGCGCCACAGCCGTAGGAATGTAGGAGTAGATAGCCGTGAGCAAGCGTACGTACCAGCCGAACAATCGTCGCCGGGCCAAGACCCATGGCTTCAGGCTGCGGATGCGGACCAGGGCCGGCCGCACGATCCTGGCCGCCCGTCGTCGCAAGGGCCGCGCCGAACTCTCGGCCTGACCTCGGTCAGGCCGGACGCGCCATGCTCCCCGCTGGCAGCCGCCTGCACACCTCCGACGAATTCGCCACCGTGGTGCGTCTGGGTCGGCGCTCGGCGGCACCCCGACTGGTGGTGCATCTGCTGATCGAAGAACCTGGTGCCGGGTCGACACGGGCGCCTCGGGTGGGTTTCGTCGTGTCCGGAAAGGTCGGTAACGCGGTGGTCCGGCACCGGGTCACCCGGCGCCTGCGGGCGCTGGTGCGCTCGCAGCTGGCGGTGCTCCCGGTGGGAGCCGACGTGGTGGTGCGGGCGCTGCCCGCCGCGGCCGCGGCCACCAGCGCGGAACTCGGCGGCGACCTGCGGACCGCGTTGGCCGGCGCGATGCGCAAGGCCCGTGGTACCGCCGCGACCGGGTCGCGGGCCCGCGTGGTCGGAGCGGGCCGATGATGCCCATCACCCGGTGGCCGGCGGAGTTGCTGGTCGCACCGATCCGGTTCTACCAGCGGTTCATCACCCCCTACACGCCGGCGACCTGCCGGTACTACCCGACCTGCAGTGCGTACGCGGTGACCGCGTTGCGCACCCGCGGCGCCGTCGTCGGCACCCTGCTGACGATCTGGCGGCTGCTGCGCTGCAACCCGTGGAGTGACGGCGGGGTCGATCACGTCCCTGCCGTCGGCCTTCGCCGGGAACCGGCGCGGGCGCCCGGGCGTTCCACCGGGGCGGCGGATCCCGGAGCGGAGCCGTCAACGGGGCCGACTTCCGCCGGGGATCCGGCAGACTTGTCCAGCGGGCCGCCGTCGCGGGGCGCAGACACAACGATCAGGAGATTCGCCGCGTGACATTCAACTTCTGGTCCCTGGACTACATCTACTACCCGGTGTCCGGGATCATGTGGGTCTGGCACAAGATCTTCGGCGCCGTTCTGGGCCCCGACCAGGCGATCACCTGGGTGCTGAGCGTGATCTTCCTGATCTTCACCCTGCGCGCGATCCTGTTCAAGCCGTTCATGAAGCAGATGGACTCGCAGCTCAAGATGCAGGCCGTCCAGCCGGAGATGAAGAAGCTCCGGGAGAAGTACAAGGACGACAAGCAGCGCCTGTCCGAAGAGATGATGAAGCTGAACAAGGAGGCCGGGGTCAACCCCCTGGCATCCTGCCTGCCGGCGCTGATCCAGGCACCGGTCTTCATCGGCCTGTTCCACGTGCTGCGCATGTTCCAGCCGGTCAACGACGGCCCCGAGGGCACGGGCGTGTGGTTCTACCGGCAGAACGTCTATTTCTTCGACCATGCCGACGTGGTGTCGATGGGCGGCGCGAAGCTGCCGGGCGGCGCTCCGTTGGTCGGCTACATGACCATGCAGGCCGATCAGCTCGCCTTCATGGACGGTGTGCGCGAGGCGATCATCTGGTGGGGTGTCCCGCTGACCATTCTGGCCGGCATCGCCACCCACCTGACCAGCCGCCGGTCGGTGGCCCGCCAGGCGCAGATGAACATCGATGCCTCCGCCAACCCGCAGACGGCGATCATGAACAAGCTGATGCTGTACATGTTCCCGCTGTTCGTCGTGGTGGGTGGGCCGTTCTTCCCGCTGGCCATCCTGTTCTACTGGCTCGCCAACAACTCGTGGACGTTCGGTCAGCTGTACGTGGCGCACAAGATCCAGGACAAGCGGGCGCTGGCCAAGGCCCAGGTGGTCGAGGAGGCGAAGGAAGCCAACCGGTTCTCCACCCCCAGGCCCGGGGCCAAGCCCAAGTCGGCGTCGAATCGTCCGGTGGTCAATCCGTCCAACGTCACCGATACGGCGCGAGACACGGCCGGTGGCACCGCGGCCACCCCGGGCGCGCGTAACGGCTCCGCCGGCAACGGTGGCGTCTCGATGTCCAAGGGATCGGCGGACGGCCCACCCCCGAACAAGCCGGCCCCCGGGAGCAAGCCGGCGCCCGGCGCCAAGCCACGGGGCGGACCGAAGAAGAAGCGTTGAATGACGCCGGGCGTCGACGTCCCCGGCGGCCCTGAAACCCCGGCCGCGCGATGCGTCGCGGGCGATCCACCGACCCTGAACCAGAGGGAGAACCATGACCGACAACGTGACCACGCTGGAAACCGCCACCGCCACCGACACCGACACAGGTACCGACGCCGACGGCGCGGCTGTGGACGGCGGGTCGCCGACGTCCAAACACGACCAGCTGGTGGCCGAGGGCGACGCCGCCGGTGACTACCTGGAGCGGTTGCTCGACATTCTGGATTTCGACGGCGACATCGACCTGGACGTCGAGGGCGAGCGGGCCGTGGTGTCGATCATCGGCGAGGG
>Ga0164241_10002770_pt1 | contig 18472 bp, 16 predicted proteins | sample OricomyardsoilBY_FD_108780 | JGI IMG/M metagenome (GOLD analysis project Ga0164241, IMG submission 108780) | Backyard soil microbial communities from Emeryville, California, USA - Original compost - Back yard soil (BY) | ecosystem: Environmental > Terrestrial > Soil > Unclassified | place: USA...
AGCCGGTAACTCAAAAAAAGGCGCTCGAGGGAGCGCCTTTTTTTTTGACATCGATCGGGGTTGTACAGCCTTGCCATCGGATTAAAATTCTTTGGGCTGAACCCGCTAATCTTACTCTTGCCGGAATTGTGTAAAATCTTAACTTGGCTATTTAAAGTGATGGCATGAGCCTCGTTTTCAATAATTACGACGACACTATTGCCGATCCGGTGGCATTCAAACAGCTGGCAGTAAAGGATGCGCTTTTGCTACATTACAAGTGCCCTCAGGTCGACAAACACATTCAGCTTTTCTCTCATTACAACGAGATCATGTTTACGCTGGACGGGTCGAGGACGATGCACCACAACGGAAAGTCATTTACCGTCACGAAGCACTCCTGTCTGCTAACGCGAAAGACTGCATACCTTCAGGAACTTCCTGAATTGGTGGGCTGGGAAGTGCTCGCATTCTATTTTCAGGATAGTTTTTTTCGACAAGTGATCAATGAATATCATCAGTATCTCCCATTGAAAAACCTGCCTGAGCCGCCTCGCGACATGCTTATTGAAGTTCATGTCAGTGATACTACGCGTGCGTTCTTCTACAGCATACTGCCGTATTTCAATCAATCTGTGCAACCGGCCGAGGGGTTGTTGGAACTGAAGTTTAAGGAGCTTCTCTTCAATATTTTTCTCGACCCTGCGAATGCTGCCCTGCTGTCATATGCCAACAGTCTGCTGGACATGCACAAGACACCGTTATGGGAGATAATGGAGGCCAACTACATGTTCAATCTTACGCTCGATCAGTTTGCCCGGATGGCGCACCGCAGCGTATCGGCCTTTAAGAAGGAGTTCACCGAATACTATCGCACGAGTCCGGGCAAGTGGCTTACCGAAAAAAGGCTGGGACACGCCAAAGCATTGCTCGAGCGGGGAGGCCAGAGCGTGGGAGAAGTAGCTTTCAACAGCGGGTTTGAGAACCTGTCGCATTTTAGCAGAATCTTTAAGGAGAAGTATGGGATGCCACCCTTGCAGTACCAGAATCGATAGTGCAGGCCCGAATAGGGCGCTGCGAACCGTTAAGCAAAAAAGTAAGGCTTTTCAGCAAAGTCTGGCGGCACGATTTCCCGTTCTTTTGGGCATGGAAAATATCCTGACACTTTAAACATTTTAGCTCATGCCCACCCCTCTAGAAATCCTGCTTGATCCCATAAGCCTCATTGTTATTGCCCTGTATGCCGGACTCATGATATGGGAGGCGGTTTTTCCGGCCCGTCCGCTGCCGGAAGTAAAGTACTGGAGGCTTAAAGGCCTGATCTTTTTTGTGATCTATTTTTATCTGTCCAGCTACCTGCCGATGTTGTGGAACACGTATTTGTCTTCTTATCAGCTCCTGGATCTCACTGCATTGGGCACTGTTTGGGGTGCTATTGCAGGGGTATTGATCTATCAGTTCGGCGTATACGTCTGGCACTTGTCGATGCATAAGAACAACGTGCTGTGGAGGATCTTTCACCAGATGCATCACAGTGCCGAGCGCCTCGATACTTATGGCGCCTTCCTGTTTAGTCCGATGGACATGATCGGTTACACTGTGTTGGGCAGTCTCCTCCTGGTGTTGGTTGCCGGGTTTAGTCCTCAGGCGTCTACCATCATACTGCTGACCAATACTTTCTTCAGTATGTTCCAGCATGCCAATATTCGCACACCGGTTTGGCTGGGATACATTGTGCAGCGACCAGAGGCGCACGCGCTGCATCATGCAAAAGGAATTCATGCCTATAATTATTCCGACATATCCATCTATGACCAGCTGTTCGGCACATGGAAGAATCCGAAGACATTTGAACATGAGAACGGTTTTTATCATGGCGCATCGTCGCGCATGGTAGATATGCTGATGTTCAAAGATGTGGCTGAGCCAACAAATACGGACGTCGTCAAATAATGATGAGAAGACATACCACGATCTCAGCACTTAGTGGCACAAAACGAAGTTGTTAATGTCCCGGAGTCTACCCGCTCCGTTGCAAAGTGGTGAGGAATGAACTGATGGGGATTTTTCGGTATCTCTTTCGAAATAGTCAGTGATCCAGCATCCGATGGCGCGTGGCTTATCAGCATGCCGTATCCGCCCGAGTCTGTTTCCAGATATCTGTCTCTCGGGAACATGTCCTATATTGCTTGGCCATTCGGGGCAGCCATTTTATGAATAGAAGGGATTTTATCCAGGCGGGATCGGCAGCAGGATCCGCACTGATGTTAGACAGCCTTGGCGCTGGTGCCACACCGCCCAGGCACAGCGCTGCACCGGGATATCAACTTCTCATTTTTGCTACCAATTGGGGGTATCAGGGCAGCTGGGACGAGTTCTGCACGAAGATCAAACGCGAAGGATACGACGGCGCCGAGATCTGGCTGCCAGAAGAGAAGCAACGGACAGATTGCTTCAATACATTCCGGAAGCACAACCTGAAGTTCGGCCTGCTCATTGGCAGCGGAGAGAGCACGGCGCAGAAGCACTTTGCCCAATACAGTCAGAGTCTAGCGGCCGCAGTTCAGGCGGGGCCTGTTTATATTAACAGCCACTCTGGAAAAGATTTCTTTTCTTTTGATGAAAACAAACTATTTGTGGAGCTCACGATAAAGGTTTCAAAGGAGAGTGGGATTCCGGTGTATCATGAAACTCACCGCAGCCGGATTTTGTATTCTGCTCCCGTGGCAAAGAAGTTCATTGAAGCATATCCCGATATCAGGCTAACGTTGGATATCTCACACTGGTGTAACGTACATGAGTCATTGCTTGCTGATCAAAGTGCAACCATTTCACAAGTGCTTGAGAAAACAGGTCACATACATGCCAGGGTTGGCCATCCGGAGGGACCTCAGGTAAGCGACCCGCGTGCGCCGGAGTGGAAGAGTGCCGTGGATGCCCATTTTGCGTGGTGGGACACCGTTGTGCAGCGAAAGAAAAACAAAGGCGAGACAATGACGTTTCTGACAGAGTTCGGACCCCTGGATTACATGCCGTCGCTGCCTTACACACGACAGCCCGTAGCCAATCAGGATGAGATCAATGTGTATATGCTTCGGACATTACGGTCGCGATATACATAGAGGCGATGAGGCGGGACTGGTATGCTATGCCCTTCGCTTGTGGAGCGGCGTGATATCACCTGTTCAAGTCGCGATCAAGAACTAACTGGTCCTTTGTCTCAGAAATACTATTACAAAGGTTTGAATTTATTTGTGCTTAAACCTGAGGTTGCGCAGGCCCCGGCGCCTCTGCTTGCGGGCAATTGGCAGTGCCAAATACCCGTTGAAGCTAAAGTTATTTCTGGGACATAGCACTAGGAGTGGTCCTTTATATACTGTTGCCGGATGTCCCTGGCCAGGTGATAATCGCCCGTGTGACTCCATCCCGGAGGCTTCAACATGTACAAAATTTTGTTTTTAATCCCGGGTGCGCGGGCAACATCTTTCGCGAGGTAATAGATCTCTCCGAAGTATACATCGAAGAAGTTTCCTGGGTCCATTTGGCGGGTGATGCCATATTCAATCGGGATGTGCCTCATTTCAGGCTGGTACGTTTTGAATACACGATCCCAGATATTCAGCAGGTTGCAAAAGTTGGTATCCATATACAAGGGGTTGCGTGCGTGGTGAACCCGGTGGTGCGACGGTGTGAGGATGAATCGACCAAGAACGCCAAAGCGCGCATCCTTCATGAAGTTCTCACCAACGTGAATAAACCCTCCCCAGGTGCCGTCGATGAACATGATGGCGAACAGCATAACGGGAGGGACACCCGCCAGGATACAAATAGTAGTCCTGATAAAATCGGCGTAGGGCGCTTCCAGAAAGAAGTGAGCATAGGTAACGGATAAATTCATCTGCACCGGAGCGTGGTGAGACGAATGCAGACACCAGAACAGCCTTACCTTATGGGCGAGGAAGTGATAAATGAAGTGCGCAAGCTCCCATACAATGTAGCCATAGATAAACCAATACCACGTGAGTTCAACAGGAAGCAGCGCGTATGGCTCGAATAATCCCACACAAAATGCGATTACTCCGAACGAAATGAACTTTCCGACGATGCGATTAAAGACATAGATGAAGAACGGGATCTTGTATTCGGATCGATTGAAATTTTTATGGGCGAACGCCATCAACATCTCGATGATCACAATGAACGGGATGAGTGGACCGAGCGCAGTTTGAATTCCCTTCCAGGTACGGAGTGAATGATAGTCGCCGGAACGAATGATTTCGATAAGTCCGTTTACAGAGAAGAAGCCGGTAATCTCACTCCATAAGGTATCAACTACTTCCATAACAGGGCGTTTACAAAGTCAAACTTATGGATTTTAAGGAAGCGGAAAAACGTTCGACGCACGATCTGCCTGTCGGCGGCGCTATGTAAGGATAGATGGTCTTCAGCATGCTTTGAGCCCTCGGAATAGGCTGAAAACGGACTCAGCATTTCTTCAGGGTAAATGTATAATACTTCCAGCCGGGCTCATCCAGGAAAAGTCCTGCGTGCCGCAACTCGGTGCCATCGCGCTTATACGCTACTCCGCTAAATTCGTCCTGAAGCGTCCATTGCTGTCCGTCAAGGTCGGAGTAAGGCAGCTTCAGGAAGCACTGGCTTTGCGCGGAAGAATAGTTCACGACGATGATCACCTTATCGTGTTTATGTGACCACGCGAACCCCAGAAAGTTATTGTACGATGGATTTGCCTCGTGAACAGGCAGAGGTGACAACTGTTCCCAGTTGCCTGAGTGATAAATTTCTTGTTTAAGTGTGCCTAACAACTTTTTGTAGAACGCGTTCAGCGTAGCGTCGATATTTTCCCGGGGGCCACGAATGAGGTGTGGCGATATCTTCTTTTTATATCCTTGAAGCTGGCCTTGATGAAAGAAGCGAAGTCCGGGAATAAAGAATGAAATGATCGCGGCTGCTTCATGTTGCTCGTGCGAGAAGACACTGGCAGCGCGTGGCTCGTCGTGATTTTCAAGAAACCTCACGGACTTCACCTGGTAGTTCCAGTCAGCCATCAGATGTTCGCGTACAGGTCGGGCATAGTTCTCCAGAAGGCGATCGTATAAGCGTTTATCGTACGTATAATCAAAGCCCACTTGTTGCAGTGTCCATTCCATATCCCAATAAACCTCGGCCATGAATATAAAAGCAGGATGAAGTTTGCGCACTTGCGAAATCGCCTGTGGCCAGAACGGATCACTATCCATTCCCCAGGTGCGTTTGAAAACTTCCGGGACGACGAGCATGGCCATATCGCATCGAACACCATCGCATTGGGCGGCTATCTTAAGAAGAATAGTTGTCATCGCCTCTTGTAGTGCCGGATTTGCGTAATTCAATTGAAGCGTATCCGGCCAACCTGTGAAATACGGGTCTCGTCCATAGGCGAGGATCTTACAACCGGTTGTTGTATTCAGACGTGTATAGTTTAGCGGCTGACTTTTTATCAGGTCTTCATCTCCCCTGATAAAATAATCGGGATGCTGTGCCAGCCAGGAATGGTCGGGGGCCACGTGGTTGGGAACAAAATCCAGCATGAGCTTCAATCCTTTCGCCTGCAGTCTTTCGCGCAATCTCGCTAACGCTTCGTCCCCTCCGAGGTCGGTATGCACATCGTAGGAGTTTATCGCGAAACCTGAACCACCGATGTCGTCGCGCTGAAGGTCGGGCAGTGTCTCGCTAAATTCATGAAGCCATTCGGGATTTGTACGCGAGATCTCGCGGGCTTTGGATCCCGTTTGCCAGACACTGAGTAGCCAAAGCCATTGAAAGCCTGCATCAACAAGATAATCTAACTCAGCATCGGGGATATCGTCGAGCGTTGCCTTGCGACCTAGGGTCACTGACTGATCGGTAAGATATACGCGGGTATTTAGCTGGAATAGAACTGGAAAGCGCATGCTCGGTGCAGGCATTAATTGTTTGTAATTTCTTGCAGAATGTGTTCATCGCAACCACGCATGTTGATTGAGGCGCGACGCTCAATGGTCGCAAGATACACATCGTTGAGGGGCTCCGGATACGGCGCGTATATGCTTCGATGATTTTGCTGATCGCGGCCGCATAGACACAACTGAAACAGGCGGTGGAGATGTATGTTATCTTTTGTACTGGAGGTCCGACACGTGCTCCATCCAGTCAACGACCTTTCCATCTAATTGTTCCTGGGTAGCCACGTGACTCATGGCTACCGTTGCCGAGGCACCATGCCAGTGCTTTTCATGGGCAGCGAACCACACGACGTCTCCCGGATGCACTTCTTCTACAGGTCCTCCTTCTTTCTGCACCCATCCAACACCAGACACGATGATGAGCGTCTGTCCAAGTGGATGAGTATGCCACGCCGTTCTGGCGCCGGGCTCGAAGGTGACGAGCGCTGCTGCTGCGCGCCTGTGTTCATTCGGTTGAAAGAGCGGATCGATACGGACAGATCCGGTGAACCAGTCCTGTGGCCCTTTCCCCGAGGGTTGAGTGCCAATTCTGATAATATCCATGGTAGCTGGCGTTTGCTCTCTTAATATATAAAACAGATAACACTTATTTGACCTTAGTGGCTTTTTACCGCCAAACTGTACCCATAAGCAAAGAATCGAACCACTGCTGTGCGAGCGAATTGTCGGTGCAGACCTACAGAGATAATCTCCGGTGGACTACACGGTGTTCACCCATCGCGAGGCATAACCGCGACTATTGTGGAAATTTCGCCAATTAGTTTCTACAAATGAAAGGTATTTGTGGTACACCGCCACACGCATTTTTGCTTATTCAATGATGATGTATTCCCTTATGACAAACGATCCTGTCGCGACGATCGGTGGCGAATCCAACCTGGTGATGAGGTTTTTTAGAAACACCAACGATAGGCATGAAACTTGCCAAGCGCCTCCTGGACATCATACATTTTTTCGACGATATATGGCTACTTCATTTCTCGATTATTATAAGACGTTATTGACAAAAGTAAGCTTCGATCGCAACTTGTTCATTAAGGAGTTTAACAAGGCGATGAAGATGCTGGATGCAGAATCAAGGATGCATTTGCGGCAGTGGTTATCAAACAAGGGTTTAATATTGGACCTGGAAGTCAACGCACAGACGCGTGGGGACAAGACCGTTTCGGCTAATTCCCGATAGCGCCAAACAAAAGGAGCCACCTCATCGTTGAGGCGGCTCCGGCACTTAGTCTAGGTTAATAAAGTCTTTGTTCTTGGCGATGCGTCGGGCTGACTACCAGTCCGGGCGATCATCAGAGGAGATTAAAACACATTATAGCCAAGTGAAATGTAGTACATTCCACCAATCATCGGGTTTGCAATACCCGTTGAATAGTACTTATTGGTAAGGTTAGTGGCACCTAACTTAATGGTCGAGTGAGCCTTGATCAATTTATATCCGATCAATGCATCGATCACCGTAGAAGAAGGTACTGTTCCTTGGCCCAGACCTCCTGCAACCTGATAGAAATATCCGGGCTTGTAGCGCATGGTAGCATTAAACATGAACTCTTTCTTCTTGCCAAAGCCGGTGTTGCCAAACTCAAGGTTGAAGTGGTAGTTCGGTGTATTGAAACGGGTCACTCCTTCATTGTTGTTGTTCTTGATGTGATCGGAGTAGTAGTTCACTTTTGCCATGAAGTTCTTCGTCAGGTCGACGCTTACGCTGGCCGCGTAGCCGAAAGTATTTACAGACTCTGCTGCATTATACGCAATGTTGTACTTTACGTAGGTGCCGGGATCCAGGAACGCTGATGGATCCTGTGTTCCGGGTGTATTCGCGACGTCCGTATAAGATACAAAGTTCACCCACGTTGCATAATACCCGAGTACATCGACGAGTACACGTTTTCCCAGAACAGCGGCATAACCAAGCTCAAAGGAGTTAGCTGATTGCGCCTTCAGTTCGCCTACTGCGTACTTCTTCAATTGAGACTGGTCGCCAGATTGCTGATAGGCTTCTACACTCTTCAGTGTGTAAGGCGCGTATTGATCGAAGTGATATGTTCCGTTCAGCAAATATGAAGACCCTCCTGCGGAAAAGGAGAGGGGATTCGTTCCGTTGAGTGTATTCTGAAGCGCCTGGATGTTGGATGGGAAACTATAAGCATTCTGGTATGAGAACCGGAGATAGTTTTGGTTCGCCACTTCGTACACGGCAGAAAGTCTCAGTGTAGGTTTAGCTTCTTCAAAAAGCGAATTTTTGTCGAATCGGATCGATCCGGTCAGGGCCAGTTTGTCGGCCAGCAGCCTTTTGATAATCTGCGCGTAGCCGCTGTACTCGTACATGTTAATAGGTCCGTCGTAATCCGGGAACAGTGTACCCTTCGAATTCAGGTTATATATTCTGTAGTTCACCCCAGCAATGATCTCGGCCCATTTTACGATGTCGGAGAAATTGTATTGCGCGGCTACGTTGTACAGCTTGCTTCTGTCGAGGAATAACGTTCCGCCTTCAGTAACCGGTGTTTGTGAAATGCTGTTCTTTAGTGTATTGAATTCTGCTGATCCGAGTTGAGGACGTCCGGTGTCTGCATAAGAGCGCGCCATCAGGTGTGCGCTGTTGAGGTCAGCACCTGTAGCAAGGGCTTGAATAAGGGTTCCTGTGTATTCCGGATACCATCCGCCAGCACCACCGTCATAACTTACCTTCCAGCCTTCATTGAGCAATTGTGCAGTAGGACCGGCGATCAATGTGTTGCCTGAGTTTTCCTGCGTTGTATAAGCTCTGACAAACCAATTCCTGGCCAGCAGTTCAGCCCGGAACTGACCGATCTTGAAGTCATTGAGTTGATAGCGGGTGTCATTCGTATACACCAGACTTCCGGTGCCGTATGTTCCTGAGAAGATCGCCTGCACATTCGGGGATATCTTGTAGCGCAATTCCGCATTGGCTTTAATCATCTCGATTTTGTTGTTCAGGTAGCCATACTCCTGATAACCTGTGCGAGCGACTTTGTTTTCCTGACCCAGGAGCGGCTCGATTATGGGTGCCAGCGATTCATCCTGCGAAAGCGCGTACATGAGAAAAGGATTGATGTCCACAGACGTGGCGCTACCATACATGTTCACCCCGTTATAGTTGGGATCTGTGTAGCGTGTACCTGTACCGTTTTTGTTGGTGGTGTCTGTAGCGACCCAGTCATTGGCCCTGGTATATTGGAAATTGACTTTGAAAGCGAATTTTTCACCGAGCTTTTTTGCATAGCGCAAAGCAACGTCTGTGTACGGTGATGCGTCAACAGGATCATTGGCGTTTTTGTTTTTAACGTGATTCACCCCCTGATTCAATTGTGCGCTCAGGCCCTGATCTTGAAAAGGGTCTTTACTGGTCATGATCATAGCACCGTTCAGACCACGCGAACCATACAACGCCGAAGAGGCACCCGCCAGAAGTTCGATATTGTCTAAGTCAAGTTGTGTAGGACCCACTACGTTACCCAGCGGGAAGTTTAAGCCTGGTGCTTGGTTGTCCATGCCATCAACAAGCTGCAGGAAGTTCGTGTTACCGCTGGTGTTAAAGCCACGTGTGGTAACCGAAGTAAATCCAATACTGGATACCGTTACATCGACGCCTTTGAGACCTTGAATCATGTCGTAGTAGTTCACCTGGGGTGAATTGACGAGATCCTTCGTGCTTATGCGTTCGATGGTTACCGGCGATTCAATCTTGCGTTGTGCTGTTCGGCTCGCAGCGACGACCACTTCCTGCATAAGGAGGGAGGCAGGCATCATGGTTATTTTCAGGGTCGTTGCCGACGTTACTTCGATTTCCTGTGTTTCGAATCCAATGAAGGAAAAGATAAGCGTGGCGGGGACTTTATTCAGCCTCAGGTTAAATGTTCCGTCTGTCGATGTAAACTCTCCTTCCGTGTGATCTTTCACAGCGATGTTTACTCCGGGCAGTGCCGCTTGCGTGTCGTTGTCAATCACGGTTCCCGACACAACCGTCTGAGCATGCAATGCTCCGCTCACGGTCATCAGAAGTAGCACCATGACTTGGTAAAAATGTTTCATAGATTCGTGTTTGTGTTTGGTGAGGTCCTTAATAGATCTTTGATTATTTGGTTATCGACAGCATGTATTCCGCCACGGCCTTACGCGTCTCTTCACTGAGATAGTTCTGAGGAGGCATCTCAGGATAGTCGTCGCGCTTGTGAACCGGGTTAGCAATGAACTCGGCAATTCCATTTGGATTGTTCTTGTACAATGCCTGGATGATATTCACCGGGGGGCCTACCAGTCGTGCGCTATAAGAGTGACAACCCGAACAAACGCCATAGTAAGTCATTTTGCCTTTTTCAATCATGGCTGTTGTTCGTGGCATTACGGGCTTATCGAGCAGGTAAGTTTTTACAGCCCGTGTGTCGACCGACTGGCAAGTCGCATAAGCATCAACGCCGAAAGTTCTGTAGCGATTTGGATTGAGGATGCAACTTCCCACGCCTCCGCCAACGGCAATGATGTCGGGGCCAAGCTTCGAAAGTTTAGTCAGCATGATCGTCTTCACATCGGCGGTCGGATTATTCCCATTGTTGCTCATCACATTGTCGAGCAGCGTTATCCGGTCTGAGTTAGGTTCTGATTCCGGATCAGTAGCATGGTCGACTCCGGCATAACCGTAGTCCGTGATGGTAATACCGGCGTTGTCATTTCCGGTCACGATGTTGTTTTCGATCGTGATGTCGTCAGCCGCCATCACGAGTATTCCGGTGCCTGGCGGAATATGGGAAACGGTGGAGCCTACGGCGCCAAAGTTCGTCGTGTTGTTGTTGTAGATGTAGTTGTTTCGGATGATTACGTCGTAGCAGGTTTTAATGGGAAGACCCGGCGTAAGAAAGGCGAGGATGCCTCCGGTGTTGTCGTGGGCGTAGTTGTACTCGACGAGCGCATGCCGCGAGTTTTCGATTTCAATACCCGCTACATTTCCAAACACTTCATTGAAACGTACATCCACATTGTCGCACATGCCGATGTAGATGGCGGCATCTTCAATGCCAGTGAGGATGTTGCGCTCGACGATACCGTTCTTGCCAAACTGAGGAAAAATGCCGTATACGCCAGTATCAATGATCCAGTTATTACGAATCACGTAATTGTTGCCGGCCTGGCCCATGATCGCATTGCCTTTGTAATTGGTAATTTTTATGTTCTCGATCAACGTGCTGTTGCCCGAGTACAGAATGGCATCATTCATCGTTTTTTTACCATCGAGCGTCGGCCACTCTCCGTTGATGATTACGCCTTGCAGAGAAATGTTGTCTTTGTCGATGTAAACAGTTTCGTTGTAAACACCAGGATAGATCCGGATTAGATCGCCCGGTGCGGCTTCACCAACGGCCTCCTGAATGGATTGCCCGGGTTTTACATCAATTGTTTTTCCGGTAATGGTTCCGGCGCCGATCCCCACGGAATCTCCCTGGGCGGCCGACTGACTGAAGTAGGCGGGTGCAGGAGCGGGAACGTCTGATCCCTGACGGAAGAACAGCTTTCCACAATAAATACCTATCGCGAAGACGGCTGCTGCGAAGAGAGCGCGGTACATAATTTTCATGAAGGGTTTCAGTTTAGGTTGATGAAAAAGGTTAATGATTTATAGAAAGCCTGGGTTGTTGAGTTGATTGCTCAGTGCGCATACCCGAGGGCAACGTCTGGGGTACTGGCGGTGTAAAGCTTTCGTCGGTAAGTGTCTTGAGGAAATCAACCAGTCGATCCATTTCGTAGGCCGTGAGTTGTGGCTCCCAGATGTGCCAATGGATATGCAGCTTCTCATTTTTAGGTACATCGTGTCCCCGCCCGGCCGAATAGAAGGCGATCATCTCGCGTAACGACGAGAACTTGCCCGCGTGTGTGTAGGGCGCGGTGCGTTCGATGTTTCTTAAGCTGGGAACTTTAAATGCGCCACGCAGCGAAGCATCCTGAAAAGTCTCTTGTGCGCCTGGATCAAGGGGAAGGCCATCAGGCTCCCCCAGGCCAATGACTGCCACTTGCTGATTGGTGAACAAAGGTGGTGTGTGGCATTCGGCACATCGCGCGACGAACGATCTGAAAATATTAAGTCCCTCGATTTCTTTTTTGTTTAGCGCATCTGCGTATCCGTGCGCGTACTGATCGTAGCGACTATTCAGTGAGATCAGGGATGATTCGAATGCGGCAATGGCGGTATAGATATCGTTCAATTCAACAACCGATGTTGTTTTTGATGGGAAGGCCTGCCGGAACAATTCGCGATATGAGTCGATGCCATTGATGGTCTCGAGCAGTTTTTCACGCGTAGTCCCCATCTCGTTTTCGGCGTATAGCGGGCCCGTCATTTGGGCCTCCAGAGATGTCGCGCGTGCATCCCAAAAGAACTTTTTGTAGAAGGCGACATTCCACAGACTCGGCGCCGAACGTTTAAGTGATGTGTTTTGAACGCCTACGCTGGTCTTCAATCCATCGCTGAATCCTTTCGCGGGTTGATGACAACTTGCGCATGACACCGTTCCGTCTTTGGACAGCGCGGGATCGAAGAAAAGATATCGTCCAAGGTCAATTTGCTGAGGGGTGAAACCATCGCGAACGAGGGGGAGTGCCGTTTTCAATCCACCGACACCGGGATCATTGCCATCCTGAGATTCATATTGCTGGTACGGCGTCCTGAGTTTGCAGGTATTATCTGCCATCAATTCGAAACCAGGGGGGCACGTGTTGCACAGTATAAGCGACGGTGTTTTTTCAGGTGAACGCGAGGCAATAACCACCGCGATGGCGCCACACAATACAGCAAGAATCACCGTCCACTTCATTTTTCCGATGGTTGTGTCGTCGAACGGATGTAGGCAATCACGTCATCTATGGCTTGTTCGTCGGCCAACAGTGCCATCATCGGCACCATCTGCAAGCCAAACTTGTCGGCCGGATGTGCGCCTCGAACAGACGCTTTGAATTTTTTCATCTGTTGTTTCAGATACCAGTCGTCTAGTCCGTTTAGACGTGGCGCGTTCATCTTCTCGTTTCCTTTCGCGCCGGGCCCATGGCATGCGCCGCAAATGCTTTGGTAGGTACGCTCGCCTTTTCTAACGTCGCCTTGAATGAGGGCGGGTAAATCGGTTTCCGGTAGCGTTTTGATATAAGCGACCACATGGCTCATTGTGATTGAGTCTTTGAGCGCCTTTGCCATGGCCGCCATCTGAAGACCTGCGGTGTCTTCTGCGAGGTAGCCCCGAACGCCTTTCTGAAAATTGGTCAACTGTCGGTACAGATACCACGAGTCCGAATTAACCAGGGTCGGGGCGTTGAGTTCCTGATTGCCTTGTGCGGCTTCGCCATGACACGCGGCGCATGTTGTGTAAAGGACCTTACCCTCCACAGGATTTCCAACGGGCTGTTGCGCAACAGCGCCGTTCGTTGGCGTACTGCTTTTCGGTTCCTTAGACGAGCAACCAACCAGTAACATCAGCCCGACAGCGACCCAATAACTCCCTCGCGACATATGCTCCCAAACACGGATTAGTAGATCGCAAAGGTGTGGAAGCTACGCTTCAGTAAAATGCCGCAACCTTGAATTTGGGGTGAAATAGCAACCTGCGGGGTGAATTTGATTAAATCAGAAGACCTTTTGCGCGATCCGGTCTTCGAACGCTTGCTGATACTTTGCTGAAACCAGCAGTACCTGGTCTGATCCCGCCTCCATTCTTACGCGATAGCCTTGCCCCGTTCGCGATACCGCAACAAGGTTTTCTATGTTGATCATATAAGAGCGGTGTATACGTACAAAATGTTGCGGGCTTAGATCCAGTTCGAGCTTCTTTAGATTCGTTCTAATGAGCTCCTTTTTCAGCTCCTGATCATTTTTGTAGTACAGGAAAATGTAATTGTCCTCCGATTTAAAATACAAAATGTGACGCGTCGCCATGTGTACCGCAACCTTTCCGTTTTCATCGTTGATGGTAATGTAGTCGGTCGTTACCGGTTTGCTGGCCCTCAGGGTAAGCTCTTCAACCACCGAAACCTGTTGCCGTACATAGAGCAGCACGATGGACAGAAAATAGGGGATAACCAGGACCATGAGCGTATACTTTAATGTGACCAGGTATTCATGGAAGTCGAATAACGACAGCCCGAGTAGTGTAATGTTTACGCAGTGAATCGCTATGGAAATGATGATAAACTCAATAATCAACCAGCCAAGGAAACTAAACCGGGTAGTGAGGGCGATGTTAAAAATTGACCGGATAGCAAGCTGACTTAACGCCAGTGCTGCCATCCCTGCGGCTGAAAAAAAGGTAAGAATAACGTATAGCGGAGTTCTTATCTGGGGGAACCATTGGTTGATGTTGAACGGATGGAAAACGTTGAGGAACAAACACCCAAAAACGCCACAAAAAATAACAAGCTGCCAACGCGAACGTCGTGAATCCAGCAACTGGAAGGGCATCTGAAACCACGTAACCACACGATTCATGCAAAAATGTAACTATGACTTCGGATTTTAGCTTAGCTGCTGTGGGCCAAAAATGTCGGTATGTACCAAAAAATCTGTATTCTTAATTTTTGAAGCTTGAGCAAATGGAAATTTGCGATTCATTTCTGTCAAATCAAAAAAGACAATTTCCTTTTTTGCAATTTTCCGGAATAATGTCAGATGATGTGCGCGACCTGGCGATGGCGTCTGAAGGCTAAGCATAATAATTCCAAGGCGATAATGAATCTATCGCCGAAGGCATTATTTGATTTCATCACAATCTAATAACTACGCGGACCAGACGGTCCTGCATCGAAAGCATTACGCGGACAACCTGGTGTAGGGCTTCGTCACCAAAATGTAAGATCTCGTCATGAAGGAATTGATCAGTGAGCAAAGGCAATTTTTCAACAGCAACGCTACGAAACCCGTAGACTTCAGAATACAGCAATTGATAAAGCTGAAATCTGTCGTCAGGCAATATGAACCGAAATTGACGGAGGCAGTCTTCAAAGATTTCCAGAAGGGAAGTTTTAATACGCTCGTGACTGAATTCAGCACCGTTTACGACGAAGTGGACCATGCGATCAGTAAGGTTCGCAAGTGGTCGCGGAACAAGCGGGTGTCCACCAACCTGGCGAATCTACCGGGAGCGAGCTATGTGATTCCCGAGCCACTCGGCGTTTGCCTTATTATTGGTGCCTGGAATTACCCGATTAATCTGAATCTTGCGCCAACCATCGCTGCTATTGCTGCCGGTAATACGGTAGTGCTAAAACCGAGTGAATTAGCCGCGCACACGAGCTCTGTATTGAAGGAGATGATCGCCAGAAATTTCGATCCGCGTGTGCTGACCGTAGTGGAAGGAAGCGTGGAAGAAACAACAGAGTTGCTCGCGCAGTCGTTTGATAAAATTTTCTTTACCGGTAGCGTATCCGTTGGGAAGATCGTTTACCAGGCAGCGGCGAAGAATCTGACACCCGTTACGCTTGAGCTAGGTGGAAAGAGTCCGTTGATCGTTGCTGCTGATGCCAATCTGAAAATTTGCGTCAAGCGACTGGTGTGGGGAAAGTATGTGAATGCCGGTCAAACCTGTGTTGCCCCGGATTACGTGTTAGTGGACAAGTCCATTGAAGAGACGTTTCTGGCGGAGCTCAAAAAGGAGATTGAACTTAGCCAGTTCTCACTCGAGAAACAAAATTATGCGCAGATCATCAACGAAAGACATTTTGATCGCCTGATCAGACTGATCGATCCAAAGAAGGTGTATACAGGAGGAGGTTTTGATCGGTCAAAAAGATGGATCGCTCCTACGGTCCTTGCGAATGTCTCTGCGAGCGATGCCTGTATGGAGGATGAGATCTTTGGTCCGATATTACCCGTTCTGAATTATGAAAAACTGGATGATGCCATTTCCTTTGTCAAATCGAGGCCAAAGCCTTTGGCGTTATATCTATTTTCAGAAAGCAATAACATTCAGAGAAAAGTATTGGAAGAAATATCATTTGGCGGTGGAGCGGTGAATGATGTTGTCGTGCACCTGGGGAACAAATCACTGCCGTTCGGTGGAGTAGGGAACAGTGGTACAGGCAGCTATCATGGTGAAGCGGGATTCCTTGCGTTCTCACACCAGAAAAGTGTTATCCGGAGACCTACCTGGTTTGAACCATCGCTGAAATACTATCCGTATACAAGCTGGAAGCTCTCGATGATCAAGAAGGTATTGGGCATTTGATTGAACTGCATTGCCCCTAGAAGCGCTGCATCGTTGCGCGGGCAGATGAACTGTTTCCGTTTTTTGGGTATCTTCCCTCGTCTTGCTTCAAGTCTCATGCATCTTCAGCAGCTCGTAACACGGTATCTTCAGTTTAACGCCTGGGCTAATACACGACAGACGGACTGGGTGATGTTATTGGACCGGGATACGGTATACAAAGAAATCGGATCGGGTTCAGGGACGATTGATAAGACCCTTCAGCATATTCTAGCCGCTCAAACGTATTGGTGCGATATTCTTGTGCAGGGAGTGTTCAAAGAGTTTGATCGGACTTTGAAAGTTCATGCCATAGCTGAAGTTGTTGACGACCTGCTGAACAGCTCACAGCAGTTAGTTAATAACCTTTCCCTGCTCGATGACGAGAAATTGATCGAACGCATTGAAGTGACTGACAGTACGCAAAGCCGGTACGAATACATTCTACACCTGGTAAATCACGGCTCTTATCATCGCGGTCAGGTCGTTACAATAGCCCGTGCGCTTGGCGTCGTCGGCGAAATTCCGGTGACCGACTACGACGCCTACCTTTGGTGGATAGAAAATAAGTTATAGGCAGACGTGATTTACCGGTAAGTGCCCAGGGCTTTTTGCATGTGGAAAATGTGCTTGTTTATACAAGCCGATCATGAGTGAATGGATTGACGTCGACGGCACGCGATTGGTCCCGTCAGTGTTATCCATGGATAAGTCCCGAGCCAAGTTCAACCTCGCAAGGGAAGCACAATCAGGAGGTGCTATTTAATCTTCGAGAAGCTTGTTGGCGTCATGTAGACCGACGCTACTTTCTCGACAATTTTTCCATCTTTTTCCGAAGCATCTCTGGCAGCAACCCAAACCGGATCACTTCGGAAAGCTTCCCACGATTTAGTCGCTTCGTTCTGGCTCTTGTGTGCGAGCAGGTATACCAACTTCGGTTGCCCGCCATCTTTTTCGATCGTCGTGAAGTAGACGATGTTCTCCATGCCGTGTTTTTCGAAGAGTTTCGTCGTGTGGTCTTTGAACCGGGTAATCAGGTTAGGCAGACGACCCGGGAGACAGGTATACGTTCTCAATTCGAATACCCTTCCATTTCCTTTACCTGGTTTTATTTTGGGCATGATGTCTGCAGACACGTTCATGAATACTGAAGCCACGGAGTCGACAATCTTTCCGCTCTCTTCAGATTTGGATTGAACCTCCTTCCAATGCGGGTCAGCTGAAAATGCGGCCCACGATTTATCTCTTGCATCCTTATTGGGATATGCCAGGATATAATACAGGGTGTTTTGGTCCCCGGCAGGTACCCAGTAGCCAATGTTTTCCATGCCGTGCTGTTCAAAGATTTTGGTCGTGTGGTTCTGGAAACGCTCAAGCAGCGCGTCCATTCTACCCGGGTAAGTGTAATACACCCGCAGTTCGAAATATCGCTTGTCTGCTTTCTGTGCTGATACGCCCAGGGTGGACGCCAGGAGGAGGATGATAGTTAATGACTTCATGGGTATGGTTGCTAAGTTTGTAAATTATCATGTTCAGGGGAGTATATCAATAGGAACACGCGATCTGTCAGATATTTAACTTAGCTAGCGCTGAACCAGACAGGTTCAGCGCTAAAATAGCCTACGACGGTACGGTTACCGGCCGTCCTGAGGAAACGGCAGACTTTTTTCCCGCATTCCTGATTACGCTTAGGCCAATTACGAACGGCCATACCAGGCCAAGTACGATATAGAGATTCAATCCGATGTCCGCGATCAACGATACACCAAGCCACTCGCCAAGTCCATCCACCAGAGACGAAGCGCCGAGGCAAACGGTGACCCATCTGGTTAATCCTTTGTTGAAGACAGTCAGACCGAGGGCAAGCCACCAGACGCCACCAAGGACAACTTCAAGGTTGTTCCAAAGTCCATAGTAGACGATATCAGTAACGAGCAGAAAATCTGACTGTAGAATATTCTTCATCTCTCCGGTGGCGGCAACATTTCGCTCAAGAATCGAAGGCCATGCCACTGACAGAATAGACGCACCGGCCGCGCCGATGGCGACATACAGAAAGCCACACGCAGTAATGGCATTTGCCCAGGGAGAAATCATCTTTAATTGTTGATGTGCGTAGAACAGGATAGGAAGGAGTAGAAGGTAATAACCGAGGGCGTCCGTAATCATAAACCATTTGACGGCACTGAGGCTTACATCGGGCATGGCGAGCAACAAGGACGGATCAGCGAAGGCATCAAAGTTATAATG
>Ga0164241_10002771_pt1 | contig 18470 bp, 12 predicted proteins | sample OricomyardsoilBY_FD_108780 | JGI IMG/M metagenome (GOLD analysis project Ga0164241, IMG submission 108780) | Backyard soil microbial communities from Emeryville, California, USA - Original compost - Back yard soil (BY) | ecosystem: Environmental > Terrestrial > Soil > Unclassified | place: USA...
GCAGAGCCTTTGGGAGCTGGCTCTGGCTCTCGAGCGGCCTCGCCCGCGGCTCCGCCGATGCCGCCGATGCTGGGCGTCGGCTCAGGCTCGACGTCGCCGGGTGCACCACCGACTCCGCCGGCATCGCTCGCGCCGCCCGCTGCGGGCACGACCTCCGGCACCGGCTCACAATCGGCCGCCGCGAAGGCTTCGGCAATCAGCGCGTGGTAGGGCGGCACGTGCACCAGGTGCGAATGCACGGCTTGCGACGAGCAGCCGCCACCCCCTGCCAGCGAATACACGCCGAGCACCGCGCCGCTCGCCTGGGCCAATAACGGCCCCCCGCTGTCACCCACGCAACCCGACGGCCCGTCCAAGCTCAGCACGCGCGGCGGTGTATCGGTGACGCCATCGTCTATCGAATCCGGGCCTACCGCCATAACCTCCAGATCGCGCTTCTGCTGGCGCGGCTGCCGCGCGTAGTCGATGAAATCGGTGCTCGCGGCGGTGCCGTAACCAACCAGCACCGCCGTCTCGTGCGGCAATGCTGGTCGGTCGAGCCGCATTGGCACGACGGGTAGGTCCAGCGCCGTATCGAGCACCACGAAAGCGAGATCGTCTTGGCACACGTCCGTCGGCAGCGTGGAGATGACCTGAAGGCCGCGCGCGACGGGCGCTCTACGCGGCGTCTTGCCCGCGTACACCTCCAAGCTCCCCGCCGCGACTTGCAGGCCGAGGCGACCACCACCCGTCGCGTTTTGTATCAGCTCGCCGCGCACCGAGCATGAGAAATCGCCCTCGGTGATGTAGGTCACGCAGTGCGCCGCGGTCAGGATGAGGTTCGGACCGACCAGGCTGGCACTGCACAGAATCGCGCTGTCGTCTTCCAGTACGGCGCGCAGCAAGACGACGCCATCTTGCTCGGCTCCGGAAGGCTCGCCGGCGACGATGCGCTCGACCCGGGACTCACGCCGCTCGCCCGGCGTCGTACTGCCGCAGCCCAGCGCACAGCCGCCGAGCATGCCGGCAGCGAGCCAGCGCCGCCAGGTCATTCGAAAAAGCCGGAAAAGCAGGGAAAAGTACCGGCCAGCGCGCCCACGTCACGATCGTAGCGCAACACATTCCGGTGAGGCACGACATACGTGCCCAGGTTGTCGAAGCACAGCACGCTGGCTTCGACCGGTCTCACTCCGGTGGCGGGGTCGAAGTCAGGTGGCCCGAGCGTGCTGAGCACGTGGACGTTGGACCCCGCGCCCAACGCGCCGAACGTCGACTGAATGAGCTTCGGGCCAATAGCGTAGCTGGTGTCGCCGTCGAGCAAACGACGCATTCCTTTGGCAATGCTCGAACCGCTCAGGGGGCCGTCGGTGCCCGCGGCGTACATGGCATACGCCAAGAAATACATCGCGTCATAGTAGTTGGCACTATCGGGCTCGGCATTGGGGAACATCGGACGCAACCGGTCCTCATAGGCTTTCTGCAGTTTGTTGTCCCGCGCGTCTGCGACCGAGACGCCGACGAAGCGCAGCTCGGGGTTCGGATCGGTCGCGCTCTTGATGAAGCTGCCCATCAGCTTCGCGATGTTGCTGAGATCCCCCGTGTTGTAGGGCGAAAGAACGTAGAACGGCCGCGGCACGTCGGTCTGTTCGGCGTCCCATCCGAGCTCGATAGTTTCCAACAGGCCATTGTGCATCGAGAACAGGCCGCTTGCGGCGGAGAGGATCACGTCGGGTGCAAAGTCGATGATCTCTTGGGTGTGATCATCGAGCCGCGGCTCGTTGACGTCCAACTTGACGGCCAGGTAGTTGGCGCCGTTTTCTAGCGCTAGGGTGTCGTCGTTGAAGCGCACGACCGCTTCGACCGCGCTGGCGAGCTCGCCATCGAACGCGGCATTGGTGCTGACCAGCGCGACCTTGAGCTTTTCACCCGGGTGCTGGGCGGCCCAGCGCTTTTCCTGCAGCTTGAGCAGCGCGGCGTAGGCGGGCGCTAGATCAGCAGGTTGCCCGAGCAAGCCCCAAATCTTGTCGTCGTCGTCCCACGTGGCAACGACGTTCGTTACCGTGACCGGGGAGAGGTAGAAAATGTCCGGGTGGTCCTGGTAAGCTTTTCGCAGGGTGCCCGGCTGCAGGTTGGCAATCATGGCCGGTACCTGCAGCTCGTCCGCCAAGTGAGCAATGCCCTCCTCGACCGCATCGTCGCCGTTGTTACAGACGATCATGACCAGCGGCCGACGCGGGTCAGGCAGCCCGCCTAGGTTGTTCCCGCTGAGCTCGTCCAGAGCCAGCCGCTGCGACCAAATGACCGTGCTGTCGCCGGGCGCGCTGGGGCTGAACGGCGCAAAAGCCCCAAAATAAATGGCATTCGGATCCTTGTGACCTTCGCCATAGTTGAGCGTGCAAGTCGGACTGCGCAACTTCACGCACGTGTGGTCGGACGGACGACAGCGCGAAGGTTGCTCGTCGTTCTTCTTGAAGCATTCGAGATTGGTCTCGCACTCCCGGACGCTGCTCGACTCACCGGCGGTCCCGCCGTCACCAGCTTCGCCGGCGGCGGCGCCTCCGAACGAGCTACCGCTCGAATCGGACGGCATGCCCCCCGCGTGCTCGCCGCCCGGGCCGTTACCACCCGCGTTCGTGCCGCCCCCACCCGGCAGCTCGTCGAGTGGCGAGACCAGCAGGCACCCCGCAACCCCGCCCAGCGCGATGGCGAGCAAGAGCAAAAACCTCGAGACGCGTGCCTTCGCGAACATCGTTCAGAAGCCTCCCGACACCGAAAGCCCACCACCGTCCGGCGCCGCCCAAGGCAACACCCGAGCGCTCGCCGACGTAGCGCGCGCTGGGCGCGTGACGTAAAGATAGGTGGTGACGCCGGCGCCAACCGCGGTGGCCGCCCACAACCCGGCGTTGAGGTAACCGTAGCGCAGGGCCGACTTGCGGCGCGCCTCGGCGTCAGGCTCGAGCTTGCGCTGGTCGTAGTCGTCGCGCTTGCTCAGGTAAGCGAGCCCGCTTACGCCCGCCCCCGCCGCAAACGCCAGTGTCATGCCGGCCGCCACGTACACCGAGCTCGGAACCGGCCGTGTCATCAGCTCATCGCTGGGAGGTGCGGACGACGAGCCAGTCGAAGCCGGCTCCACCTTCGCAGGCGCGACCGCTTCTGGCGGAGCCGCCTCCAGCGCCGGAATTATTACCGATTGCTGATCGGCGCTCGCGCCAATCTGTACACTCGCGCTCCACGGCTTTTTCCCCGGCGCGCTGACCCGAACCGTGTGCAGGCCGGGATCGACGGGGGTGGGTGCGCCTAGCACCGCGCGCCCCAAGCTCGCGCCGTCGAGCTCGATATTGAGCGCCGTGTCGTCCGCACCGTTGGCGAGCGAGAGCGTCAAGCGCGAGAGCTTGGGCTCCAGCTCGTGGGCGCGAGTGCGCGCGTACTCGACGCGATCTTCGCGCGCATCGCGACGCGCGGCCATTTGGGCGTCGGAATACTCGAGCCAAGCCGTCGCCAGCCGACCCTGCTTCTCGTGGCACGCCGCCAAGTTGAGCAAGGTGCCCGTCGCCGGATCCAGTCGTTGACTCTCGGCGAACTTGGGGCAAGCCGCATCGTACTTGCCAGCCGCCATCAAATCGCGCGCCTGTCGATAGAGCGCCTCGGCAACGGCGGCGCGGGTTTCGGTCTGCGCCGCAACCGGCGCCGGCAAAGCCAGCCCCAAGACAAGAGCGACCAGCGCGTAGCTCCGGCACGTCACAGCGTGTCCCCCACGCCTGCGACCGCGCCGCCCGCTCCGCCGGAGCCACCCGCATCGACGCCGCCGGTGCCGCCAGAGCCGGCCGCGTTGACGCCGCCCGTTCCGGCCGAGCCACCGCTGCCCGCCCCGCCCGCCGCGCACGCCGGCTTCGACGGCTCGAGCGACGGCTCCACAATCAACGAGCTCGATAGACGAATCAAGGCGGCCTGCATGTCTTGGCGCTCGAGAGAGGTCAAATCGACCGCAGCTTGCGCGGCCACCAAGTAGTGGTCGATGAGCAAATTCGCATCACCTTGTGAAAGCGCGGGCGTCCCCGACACGAGCGCGAACGTGTAAACACGGGGCGTCCCTGGACAACCCCAAAACTGGAAGTTGAAGCGCCGCAACTGGTTGGCCAGGTCAAGAAAGGCCTGGCCGCTCGGGAAGAGCCAGCGCACTCGACAGTCCTCGTAAAGGGCGGAGGTGTAGTCGCTCTGAACCGTGAGGGCGTCATCCGCGCCGTTGGCAAGTCGCGCGCAAATTCGAAGTTGCTCCCCGTCGTCGCCGCTGCTCGCGCCGCCGCCGGCCTCACCACCGATCGTGCCGACACCTGCCGTGCCGCCCTCCCCGCCAACGAGGTCGTTCGTCCCTGCGCTGCCGGGGGCAGCGCCGCCCGCCGACGCACCCGCGCCGCCGCGAGGTTGCATCGAGCTGCCGCTCACGCTGACCGGATCACCGGCAACGCCGGCGCCGCTGCCGCTGCCGCCTTCGCCGCCGCACTCGCTGCAGTTGGTCCCCGACGACGTTTCGTCTGCCCCGCAGCCGGCTGCGCTCGCGCCGACCAATGCCAAGACGGCGAGCGCAACCAACGCGCGGATCCGTGTCGCGTGCATGAAGTGGGGATACTAGTTGAGAAGTGAAAAGTGTTCTATGCGGCGGGTGGCGCCCGCATATGTCGATGAAATCAAGCCGCTTTCGGCGCAAGCGACGAGCTGCATAGGTAGATTGTCACGAGTCCAATGGCCGCTGACGATTGAACTTCGGGAAGAACAAAGCTACGAGAACGGGGTCTGCATTTGGTAGTAGGAAACCGTAACCGGCGGGGGTTTAGGGAGCACAGCATGGCCATCGTGAAGACGACGCTCGGACTTCTCACCGCAATGACGCTCACGAGCGCCGCCGCCTCGCTGGTCGGCTGCCAAGATACCGAGGACCGCGTGGGTTCGCCGGCTTCGAACGACCCCGTCGGCACGATCGGCCTCTCCCTGCAAGCCGCGCCAGGCTTCGTCCTGAACACCGTGAGCTACACGATCACGGGGCCGTCCGGCTTCACGAAGACGGGGACGATCGACGTGAGCAACAGCACGAAGATCACGGCGCTGATCGGCTCTCTGCCCGTCGGCAAGGGGTTCTCGATCACGCTGACCGGCAATGCCGTCGGCGGCGCGGGTAGCTGCACCGGCTCGGCCTCGTTCGACATCGTTGCCCGCCAGACCACGGCCGTCACCGTGGGCGTGACTTGCCACGAGGGGGGCAAGACGGGCAGCGTGCTCATCAACGGCGTGTTGAACGTCTGCCCGATGATCGACGGCACGTCGGCCAACCCGGCAGAAGTGGCCGTCGGCGGTAAGATCACCCTAGGCGTGGTGGCACACGACAGGGACGCGGCCCCCAAGGCGCTCAAGTACAAGTGGTCGGCGAGCTCCGGCACCTTGAGCAACAGCGCCGTTGCGAGCCCCACGTTCACTTGCACCGCCCCCGGCCCCGTGGCCCTCAAGGTAAGCGTCACCGACGGCGACTCCGCGGCGGGCTGCGCGGACAGCAGCAGCCTGATCGTCGAGTGCACGGAGTCTTGCCAAGGCTTCAACCGCATCACGGCCGCCCTCGGGGAGCTGGCAGCAGACTGCCGCGGCACCGTCGACCCGCGCGACTTCGTCATCGACGACGCGGGACGCATCGCGCTCAACTTCCAGGACTGTCCTGCGGACCCCACCAACGAGCGGGGCGCGCTGCTTCACCTCAAGCAGCTGCTAGCCATCCAGCGCGCGGACGTACCAAACGTGCTCCAGTGCACGGCCGGACGCTTCAAACAGGCCCTTGAGACGTTCCGCACGCGGGGCATCGAAGTGTGCCCAACGTGGTCGAAGAAAAACGTCCTCAATCCTCCGACGCCCGAGCTGATCAAAAACCTCACGCCTCTGTTGCCAGTGCTGGCCGAGGAAGAGCAGGAAACGGTGCTCAAAGGGCCGTTCGTTCCCCCGCCGGAGCTCGACCAGCTCAAGATCAAGAGCACGTACACGGTCACGCTGCCGCCGGGTACCAGCCAACAGTGCAGCTCGCCGGCGGACTGCGCTACGGCCTGCGCCGAAGCCTTCCCCGGCTTTGTCCTGCCCAACGTCCCTGGCGTTCCCGTGCCGGAAGACACCGTCTTGGTGGATCCCGACTCTTGGTGGAGCCAAGAGTTCTACGGCGTCAGCGGCAGCGGTGAGCCCGATCCGAACAACCTGAACACGGCGTTCTACCATCAGATGGGCTTCGTGCTGCCCACCCCGGGCGACACGTACGGAGCGCTGGCACGTTGGAACCCGTGCAATGCGACGGTCGTGAACACGGACGCCATGGGGCAGCCCTTCAAGGCGTCGCTCACGACGTCGACCTCGCCCGCCCTCGCCTCCCTCCCGCCTTCGTCGAACGGTTCAACGGCCATTACGACCGAGTGCCAATCCGAGAAGTGCAACTATTACATCGGCGGCTACCCCGACGCCCCCATCTACGTGAAGACGAAGCTGCAAAGGTGGTGCGCGGACACCACGTACCGCGACCAATCGACGTGCCTCGCCTTCTGCGGCAAGAAGCTGCCGTAACGCAATCTCGAAGCGGGCCGGAGAGCTACTCGCCCTTCGGCCCTTCATCGTAAGAACGCGGGCGGTACTTCTTCTGTACGCCCCCGTTCTTTTCGCCGTTTTCGAGGATATCACTGACCAAGAACGCCAGCCACGAGCCGGGGTGCTCGTCGGCCAGGTCGCTCAGCTGTTGCCGATGCGGCAGGACGATTTTCTCCTCCCACATGCACTGCATGGCGAGCGCAATCAGGTTCGGGTCGTTGGGCGCGAGCGCAAAGCCCTTCAGGTAGTGGGGCAGCGCACGCTCGGCGGCGGCTAGTCGCTTTTCAGGCGTGGGTGCGGGGGAGCCAGTGCCGGCCAAACGGCACAGCGTGTCACCGTAGTAGACGTGGGCCATCGCCCAGTTGGGCGCGAGCTTACGAGCGATGTCGTTGTAGTGCAGACGCTCTTTCAGTTGTCCGCGCGCGCCCAGCATGACCGAATAGTTCAGCTGCGCTTTGGCGCTGAGCGGCACCGCTCGTCGCGTCGCGTCCCAAAAGCTCAAGTCGTCCATGTAGTCGAGCGCGTGCGAGCGCGCCTGAAACGCCTGCACGCCAAAGAACGCACCCAGTAACGCCGCCGTGAAGCGCTCACGCCCGCCGCTCAGCAGCTTGGCCGCCACCAGCGCGAGCACGAGCGACGTACCCACCACCGGCAGGTACCAAAAGCGCTCGGCCCGCACCGTGGGCAGCAGCACCGCGATATTGGAATGGGGGAAATACGCCAGCGGAAACCACAGCAGCCCGGTCGCGAGCAAGGCCGCCGGCGCCAACCGCTGCTGGCGAAGGCCGACGTCCGCGCGCCGCAATCGAAAGCTCAGCCAGCAGTTGTGCAGCAGCACGCCCACGCCCGCCAGCAGCGGTCCGACCGCCAACAGCGCGCCCATGACGCTGCCAAAGAACACGCGGCGGTCCGGCACGGGCTCGGCGCGGTACGAGTAGTCGCCGCTGAGCGTCCACGGGAACAGCACCTGACCGACGCCGCCCGCATAAACCCGCAACGCGGCCGCGATCCGCAACGGCCGCGGCGCATCGACCAGCGGGTTGTTGATCGGGTCGTGGGGCAGGCTCGGCTGCTGAAACCAAGCCAGAAATTTCAGTAGCTGCAGTTTGGGCCAGGGCGTGCCGGGCGGCGGTGCCTCGAAGGGCGGCCGCGGCTGGCTGTACCATTTGTGCAGCTTCAGCCGAAGAGCGTGGAACCAGTCGGTGCCGCGCGGTACGTCCCAAAAGCCGTCGGCATGCGTCACGAACGTCAGGCGGCGGAACTCGGTGTAGAAAACGAGGGCCGCGATCAGCGCCACCAGCGAAAGCGCGCTGCGCAGCAGTCGTAGCGGCCGTCGCGGGTGAAGCAACGGCGCGGTCGTGAACGCCGAAAGCGCGACCAGCGGCACCGCAACGATCGCGCTCTCTTTGCTGAAAAGGCCGAAGCTGGTGGCGGCCAGCACCGCGAACGGCATGCCCCAGAGCGGCAGGCGCAACGCATGCAAGGCCAGCAGCACTCCCAGGCCGCCCAGCACATCGGCGATCCCGACCACGCCCGAAATGGCCTCCGTCAAAACCGCGGCGGTCAGAAAAATCGCCCCCGCAAGCCAGGCCAGCTTACGGCGCCCCGACACCGCCAGCACGAACCCCGCCAGCAGCGCCCCGTTGACGGCGTGGCCAATGACGTTGACCCAATGGTGGATGAACGGCTGATGACTGACGTGCCAGAGCAACCGCCAGATCAAGTTGGGGATTGGCCGATACGAACCGATGCTGCGCTCGGGCGGCAACCCCCAGAAGTCACGCTCGAATGCGCTCAGAAACGGCAGCGACTTGTCGTTCACGTAGGGGTTGGCGAGCAGCGCCTCCTGCTCGTCGAAAATGTAGTTCGACAGCGGCGACCGGACGTACAGCACGATCGAGACGAGCAAGGCCGGCGCGAAGGCGATCGAGAACCGCGGGTCCTGCTCCTCGAAATAGCGGCGGCCCGCCGCAAACAGCCCGCGAACTGCCGTAAGAATCCGCTTCAGAAACGTCATCATCCCTGGTGGCGGCACGCGCCGCCCCCCTCCACCGAAGTGAATTCGGTGGAGCCTCCCCCCACGCGGCGATGATGGGCGAACCGATTTTTCGAAATTCGTTGGTCCACGCGGCCGCTGGCCGATCTAGCGCTATAAGCTGCGGGCAACAATGCCCGAGGCGGTAACCTTCGACGGCTGCGAAATCGTCCGCAAGCTATCCTCCGGGCCGGTTTGTGACCTTTACCTGGCCGTGCAAGAGCCTTTGGGCCGCACCGTGCTGATCAAGGCGCTGGGCCAGAACATCCTGCCCAGCTCGCCGTTCGCCTCCACGCTCGAGCGGGAGGCGCGGTTGCTCAGCGAGCTGACCCACCCCGGCATCGTCAAGGTCCACGACTTCGTGAAGCGTGGCGACCGTATGTGGCTGGTGCTGGAGCACGTCGACGGCGTCACCCTCGACGAGCTGTTGACCCGCGCCAAGCGCGTGGCCGACTCGGCTGCGGTGGCAATCGGTCTGCGACTGGCCGAGGCGCTGGGGCACGCCCACGCGCACAGCGTCGTTCACCGCGATCTCTCACCCAAGAACGTGTTCATCTCGAAGCGCGGCGAAATCAAGTTGCTCAACTTTGCGCTCGCCGTCGACGAGCGCATGCCCACCGCGCCCGAGCTGTTGGACGGCGGCACCGGTTACCTCGGGCCCGTCTACATGTCGCCCGAGCAGATCTTGGGCGAGCCCGCCGATCCGCGCTCCGACTTGTTCTCGCTCGGAGTCATGCTGTACGAGCTGGTCAGCGGCACGCGTCCGTTCGAAGGTCCGAACGAGCGCTCCACCTCGCTTCGTATCCGCCAGAATCCTCCGCCCCCCCTCACCCAGGGGGGCGTCAAAGTGAGCGGCAGCGTCGAGCGGGTGATCGCCCGTTGCCTCGAAAAGCTTCCCAGCGACCGCATCGGCAGCGCCCAAGAGCTGGCCGCCGAGCTGCGCCAAGCGCTGGCAGAAACGTGGGACGGCGCCCCCGAACAAGCCATCTTGAGCGCGCTCGCCAGCGCGGGCTTGGCGGAGGTCAACGCCGCACCACCCAAGCAGACGGTGCGCGTCGTCCGCCGCACCTCGCTCGGCGGTGTGGCTTGGGGTCTGTTGTTGATCGGCCTCGGAGCGGTGAGCAGCGGCTATGTCTTGCGGCGCGCTTTCGGGCCGATGGAGGCCAATCGACGCGCGGCCGCGCCGCTCTCCACCCCGGGGGCAGAAGCCGCGGAATTGCGGGTCGTCGCCCACCCCTGGGCCCACGTCTTCGTCGACGGCCAGCAGCGTGAAACCACGCCATTTGCCCGGCCTATTCGCCTCAGCCCGGGCACCCATTACATCCGGCTCGAGCACCCGAACGCGGTTGCCGAGCGCCGCACGGTAGCTATGGCAGCGGGCGAAGCGGTGCTGTTGGAAGTCGATATGAAGGTCGTGTCGCCGCAAAGCTCTGCACCTACACCAAACCCTTCCGCCTCGTCGGAATTAGCGAGCCCGTAGTAGTTCGATGTAGGTCCGCAAAAACGCCGGAATGTTCCGGTAGTTGTGCCTCGCTTGCCTACACGTTCCGTGGCATAAACTTAGCTGCGAAGCCGCGTTTTCGCGTGCGCTTCGCGTCGCATGCTCAGGGTGATTGCATGGCCGCGGAACTGAAGTCGGGCTCCACGCTCGGCCACTACGAGCTTCTCATCAGGCTCGGGCGCGGTGGCATGGCCAGCGTGTGGGTCGCCCGTGAGCGCGCGCCGGTCAGCGGCAAACAGCGCCTCGTCGCCGTCAAAGCCATGCTGCCCGAGCTCGCGCGCGACTCTGCGTTCCGCGCCATGTTCCTGGAAGAGGGGCAAATCGTGCGCAGCATCGACCACCAGCACGTGGTCAAGGTGCACGAGGTGTCGGAAGACCGCGGCATCCTGTACATGGCCATGGACTGGGTCGAAGGCGACTCGCTGCGCACGGTCATCAAAGAAGCCCGCCGTCGTCGCGCCATCCCCGCTGAAATCGCCGTCAAAATCATCGCCGACGCCGCCGCCGGTCTGCACGCCGCGCACGAGCTGCGCGGTTGGGATGGCGAGCTGCGCAACATCGTTCATTGCGATGTCTCACCGCACAACATCCTGGTCGGGCTCGACGGTCGCGCAAAATTGGTCGATTTCGGCGTAGCCAACGCCACCGCCCACAGCGACCTCGGCAACGAGGACAAAATCAAAGGCAAGTTCGGCTACATGTCGCCCGAGCAGGCACGCGCCGAGAGCCTGGATCGACGCAGCGACGTGTTCGCGCTGGGCATCGTGCTGTTCGAGCTCGTCACCGGTGAGCGCTTGTTCCGGGGTGAGAACGCAGCCCACTCGCTCGAGCTGGTCAAGCGCAGCAAAATCCCCGACCCCCGCGAGCTGAACCCGCGCTTGTCGCCGCAGCTCGCCGAGGTCGTGCAAAAGTCGCTCGCGCGCGACCTCGGTCGCCGCTTCCAAACCGCACGCGAAATGAGCGAAGCGCTCGAGCGCTACCTGGTCGAAGACCGCGTCATGGTCTCGTACGCCAGCGTGGGCCAGTTGGTGCGCCGCGTGCTGGGCTCACGAATCGAGGCGCAACGCCAATCGTTGCGCGAGGCGCTGACCGCCAGCGACGGCGTCGTCGCCTCCGGCTTGGTGCCAGATCATCCCGCCGCGCCCGAGCACTCGCACCCGCATTTTTCCTCGAGTGGGCGCTTCCCCGCCACTCCTTCCGAGCCGCCGACTTCCAGCTCCACCTCGTCCAAGTCGAGCACGCCGCACCCGCAAATCTTCGAGTTTACGCCAAAGCGGAAGTCGTCGCTCATGCCGCTGTTGGTGGCCACGTTTGGTCTGGCCGCGGCGGGCGCGGCGGTCTGGTTCGTCAACAACCAACAACCAGCGCCGTTGCCGGCATCCGGCGCCGAAGCCCCCGGCACCATCGTCGCCGCCAAGCATCACGACGACCACTACACGCAAGAGCCGGGCGCGTCGGGCGTGAACATCGACAGCATTCCGCTCGCTTCCGCCGCCGCTCAAGACGCCGCCGCGCCGGGTCGCCCCGGCCACCCCGGCCGGCCCATCGACAACGTTGCGCACGGCACCAAGCCCAGCAAGCCCGAAAAAGAAGAGCCGGCGGTCGAAAAAGAAGAGCCGGCGGTCGAAAAAGAAGAGCCGAAGCCCGAGCCGCAGGAGCCCGAGCTGCAGCCGCCGCCCGACGAAAAGCCGCCGCCCCCCGATCAGCGCGCGCCGCTCAATCGCGCTTCGGCCCTCACCGCGCTCAGCAAAGCCGCCAACTCGGCCATGAGCTGCAAGCGCGACGGCGGTCCATCCGGCACCGGCAGCGCCAGCATCACCTTCTCACCCGAAGGCCCCGTGGCCTCCGTCAGCTTGTCGGCCCCCTTCGCAGGCACGCCCGTCGGCAACTGCATCCAAACCGTCTTCCGCAGCGCGCACGTCCCCGCCTTCAGCGGCAGCTCCGTCACGCTCAGCAAAAGCTTCCGCATCCCCGAGTAACCTCGACGGTTCGGGCTGCCACCCCGCAGCTCCTTGGGATAGATCCATTCGACTGGCTCCACAGGAAGGTCAGAAGATCAGAAGGTTTGATTGCTCGCCGCGCCATTCGGCGCGCAACGCAGCACCAGACCCGCAGGCGGCAGCGCGCCCCCCCAAAATCTCTCCTCTTCTGTCCTTCTGACCTTCCTGTGAAAAAATTTCGATCGCCCGGAGTGGTCCGGAGCCGCTACGCGAAGTTACAAGACTTCTTCGCTGACGACGTGGGCGTGGACCATGCGGCGGGGGCGGGCCCCGAGATCGGCGGGGTCACCGGCAAGCGTCGCGTCGGGAAAGGGGAAGATAGAGAGATTGAGCCGGGTCGAGCGGGGGCCTTCGCCCTTCTTGAGCGGGACGCCTTGGGCGCCTATTTCGAAGCCGGGGTCGGCGCCGCTCGGTAGCTCGAGGTGCGAGGTGACGGCGACGGTGAGCTTGATGCCCTTGCCCTTGGGTACCGAAAGCTTGCGCACGGCGAACGCTTGAGCGGTTTTGCGCGCGATGCGCGCCCAAGCTTCGCGATCGGCGCTGGTATCGCCGAGCACGCCGGACACGAGCTTGCCCTCGCTGTCGATCGTGAAGACGAACGACGCGCTGCCGTTGAGCGGCACGTTCGAGGCGTACACGAACGCTTCGAGCGAGCGCAGCACGGGTCCACCCGCGCCACGTCCGCGCGCCACGTCCGCATCCGACAGGCCCTGGGCGAGCGCGTGATCGAGCCGGCGCTTGACCCGCGCCGCCTTGGCCGCGCGCGCGGCGGCCGGATCTCCACGATCGAGAAACGGATTGGATCCGTCGACGCCCAACTGCGCCAGGCTGAGATGCGGCTCCGATGCGGACGTGGCCGGGGCCGCGGTTGGCGGCGGCTCGACCGCGTCGTTCGTGGCTTCCGAAGTCTCCGTGCCCTCCGGGGTCGCTGCGCCCGTCGCCGCGTCGGCCGCAGCCGACCGGCGCGCAACGCCTGCACGAGCGAGCTCGACCTCACGCGTCTTCGTCGCCGCGACCGCGCCGATGTCGGGCACAGCTGGTGCGGCTTCGACCTCGACCTCGAGCTGGGCGTCGGCCGGGGTCGCTGCGGCGCTTGGCGCAACTGGCGGTTGGCGGTAGTGACGGCTCGCACCCACGCCCAAGAGGAGCGCGTGCAGCAGCAGCGAGCCCAACACCCACCGTGCCGGCCAGCGCTTCCAGTTTACGGGCCCAGCCACGGCCGAGGCTTAGCTTGGGGTGAGTGCGCAGGCCAGCCCAACGGCAAGTCTGGGCTATTCAAAGCTTTCGCTAGCCCAGCGTCCGCGGGGTCAAGTCGACGCTGGACCCCGGGCGACGCGCTCACCCTCGCGGAGCGCGCCCGCCGCCAACACGCACAGCAGCGGCGACAAGAACAAGTGATAGCGGTCTTCGCCGAAGAAGACGACGTGGGTGAGAGCGGTGACGAGCACCACCGCCATGGCAACGCGACCGAGGGCCCCCAAGTAGGGCCGGCCGGGAATCGGAAGGAAGGCCACGACAGGCGCGACCACCATCAGCCAATGAAACGGGTGCTGGTCGTCAGCGATTCCGTAAAAGATGAGGCCTGACAAAAGGATCAGCAGGCCAATCTGCCAATATTGCTCGTCGCGCCGGAGGCGACCCAACGGCAGCGCGACAATCGAAAGCGCGGCGGCCGCCAACAGTGCCAAGTGGGCGGTCGTGAGCAAGCCGCGCGCGGCCTCACGACGTGGCTCCGGCCACGCGCCGGGGTCCGCCTCGTGCACGTACTCGACCGCGAACGACTCGTGATCGAAGGTTTGCGCGAGCTTTTTGGGCGCCAGCGCCAGCCAGTGGCCGGGCGCGTCTTTGATTTTGCGCCACGCGACCTGCGCCCAGCAGTCGTCTTGCTGGACCTGGCCGGTGACGACGGGACAGCCGTCCTTGCCGTGCAAGGTTTGAAAACGACCCGTCTCGGTGATGGCGCCGATGGCCAGGTTCCAACCGCCATTGGTGGAGACCAGCGCGCAGCCATCCATGCGCGCGCAATTGCGCGCCGTCCACGGCAAAACCAAGACCAGGGCCACGCCTAGAGTCGCTAGCGCGCGCACGGCCGCGCGCCTCCAAGGTTGGGGCTCGCTGAGAGCAATCAGCGGCACCAAAAGGAGGCTGGCGGGGCGCATCAGCGTGAGCACGCCCAAGATCAAACCGCCGAAGATGGCGGCGTGCCATTGGCCACGGAAGCGCAGCAGCGTCCACACCAAGAGCACGAGCAGGAAGGCCGTCGGAATCTCGGTCATGACCAACGGGCAGTAGGCGATGAGGCCCGGATGCAGCGCCGCCATGCCGCCCGCCACGCGCGAACGAGTCGGCCCAACGTACGGCAACGCGATGCGGTGCACCAAAATCGCGGTCGCGGCGCCCAGCACCGCGTTGAGCAGCGGCGCCACCAGCAGGTGCTCGCCGACCACGCGATAGAACAAGCTCAACAGCGCGCTGTAGCCCACCGGGTAGTGGGTCCACGGCTTCCACACCAGCACGCCGTGGCTCAGCACGTCCTCCGAATAGCCCAAGCCGGCGGCGATGCGGCTCGCGCCCACGTGATAGTAGTGACCGTCCCACACCGGCTCGCGCGCCCACGCAATGGCCACGAACAGGCGCGGCAACAGCGCGACCATGCCGAGCGCCATCGAAAAGGCGACGTCTTCCGGCCGACGACGCGGCGCGGGTGCGGCCGTCAATGCGAGGCTTCTCCGTCGGTTTCAGCGCGCCACGCCCGCAAGCGGCGCAAATACGTTTTGGTGACCTGGGTCGGATCCAGCTTCAAGAATTTGGCGAATTGCTGAACGAAGCCGCGCGTGTACACCAACGCCGGCAAGTCGTCGAAGGCCTCCAGCTCGATCGCCGCGAGGTGGGTCACGGAGATTTTCGTCTCGCGAGCGATGTCCGAAAGCTCGACGCCCATCGCCTCGCGCACCTTGGTCAACAGGCGCCCCGTAAACTCGGTCTCGGCGTTGATCTCGCGCGACAGCTCGTCGCGCAACGCCGCGCGCTCCGCCAAGAGCGCGCTGTCGGTGGCCCGCGAGCGCGGCGCCTCCGCCTCGGTTTCGGGAAAGATGGACGCGTCGTACGCCTTGCGGCGCAGCGGGTCGAGCAAGGTGTCGTGCGCTTCTTCGATGCGCGCGCTCTCTCGGCGCTGTTCGGCTTCGCCCAACAATGACGTGAGGGGCAAGCTGTTGGGTTGGTACAAGTCGCGCTGGCGCTTGTAGGCCCGGCGCAGCTCTTCGTCGGTAGCGCCACGATGCGCCAGCAGCACTTCGTACAGGTTCAGGTGCACCGGTGACAGCGGCACCAGCTCGGCTTGACGCTCTTGATCACGACTGGCGGCGAGCGCCAAGATGCGCCGCGCGATGCGCTCCAGGTTGCGCGCGCCCTTGCTGGTCGGGCTGTCGATCAACACCGGACGCTGGTGCACCACGCTCAGCCACACCGCGTCGTCTTGCTCGATGTGCCCGACGTAATCGAAATTCACGCCCAAATGTCGACGCGCCAAATCGACCATGGAAAGGCCTAATTCGGTGTCGGCGCGCAGCCGGGCGCTGTTGATGACGAGCCGCGGGCGAATGCGCGACAGCTCCGCCGCCGCCAGCTGCCCCAAGCTGGTGTCGTAGCGGGCGATGGTGTGCACCAGCGCTTGCGGAGCCGGCAAGGGGCCGAGCTCGGCTTCGGCGCGCTCGACCAGCCGCAGCTTGAAGCGATCTTTGACGAGAGCTCGTCGTAACGCGCGCACGAAAGCGGCGCGCACGAAGCGATACGACGCCTCGATGCTGGGCGGCTCGGGCGCGCTGACGCAAATCCCGAAGTCAGCGGTCAAGAACAGGTCGAGGGTGGCCGGCTGCGTACCGGCTCCCAAGTCGAGCAGCACGTAGTCCGCTTCCAGATTCTTGAGATCACGCGCCCAGCGGGCTTTCCGTCCCGGCCGCAGAGGCACCGTCGAGCCGGCGCGGTAGACCTGCGGTACCAAAGAGAGGCCCGGAACCTGGGTGGGCACCGCGGTCAGGTCTTCGTCCTCGGCATCGTCACCCGATGCGGTCCCGGTTGGGCCCGGAGGCCCGACCGACAGCGAGGACAGCGGGCCGAGCCCGAGGGCCGTGTGCAGCTCCGCACCGGCAGGATCGGTATCGATGAGCAGAACCTTGCGGCCCAACTGCGCCAAGTACACCGCGAGATTGACGGAGACGATGCTTTTACCGACCCCGCCCCGGCCACCGCCAATGGCGATGACGTGCTTGACCCCCAGGGGGGGCGCCACGTTGGCCGAGGGCGGCGGTCCACCACTGAGACTGGGTGGCGGGGAGGACGGTATTGTCATCGGCCGGGGAACGTACTACGCTCCGCCGCGCAATGTTGAGCTTCCGAGCGGCTTCCGCCCTGGCGCTGTTTGCCTTTTTGAACACGAAGCTTACGACGTGTCGCTCCCCCGGGGAGAGCGCGGCCGACGCCTCCCCGACCCGAAGTGAGACGAAGGACGTCAACCTTTCGGGAGTCGACACCTCGAGCCTGACCAGCCGCGAAAAGTCCGAATGGTCACGCTTCGTGTCGGAGCTGCGCTCCCCCTGTGCAGACCAGCCGGTCAGCCTTGCGCAGTGCGTCTCGGAGTCCCGCGCCTGCAAAGCGTGCGTGCCCGCCGCCAAAGCCCTGGCCAAGCAGGTGCAACGCGGTCGGACCCGCCCCCAGGTCGAAGCCTTTTACAAGGCGCGCTTCGCCGCCGACCAGATCAAGAACATCGAGCTCGAGGACTCGCCATCCAAGGGCAACCCGGGCGCGCCCGTGCTGCTGGTCGAGTTCGCCGACTTTCAGTGCCCCGCCTGCCGCGCCGCCCGCCCCTTGGTCGAAGAAGCGCTCAAAAAACACGACGGGCAGACGCGCTTCGTGTTCAAGAACTTCCCGCTGAGCATCCACCAGTACGGCGAGAAGCTGGCCCGCAGCGCGCGCGCGGCCCAGCAGCAGGGCAAATTCTGGGAAATGTACGCTGCCCTCTTCGACAACCAAGATCGCATCAGCCCGCAAGTGGTCGACGAGCTGGCCAAGGGCCTTGGCCTCGACATGGCCAAATTCGCCAAAGATCTGGAGAGCGAAGCCGTCGCGGACGCCGTCTCGCGCGATCGCAAGCAGGGTGAGCGGCTCGACATTCAGAGCACCCCCACCCTCTACATCAACGGCCGCATCTTCCCGTCCACGCCCGATTTTGCAGAAGACCTGGAAGATTGGATCAACCTCGAAGTGGAGCTGACCGGCGGCGCGCCCGCCGCAGCCCCCGCCCCCGCTCCGGCGGCATCGGTTCCGGCGCCGGCGCCTAGCGCGGCACCGGCCGCGAGCGCGCCGAAGAAGCCATGAGAATCGTCGTCGACCTCGGGTGCTTCCCGACGGGCCGACACTACCCAGGCATCGCTCACCTGCTGCGGGTGGCGGCCCTCGGGCTAGCTGAAGGCTTTGCCGGCGAGCACATCGTCGCCCACCTGCCCATCGTCGCGATCGACACCGAGACGACCGGCCGTGACCCCGCCACCGACCGCGTGGTGGAGGTCGCGTGCGTGCGCTGGGAACGCGGGGAAATCACCCTGCGCAAAAGCTGGTTGGTGAATCCGGGACGCGCGATTCCGAAGGAAGCGTTCGACGTGCACGGCATCTCGGACGAAGCCGTCAAAGACGCGCCCGCCTTCGCCGCGATCGTGCCGGAGCTGCTCGAAGCCATGACGGGGGCGATCCCGCTCGCCTACAACGCCGAGTTCGACCGCAAGATGTTGACGTCGGAGCTCGCTCGCTTGGCGGCAACCCCGTCGCCACCGCCGGCCTTCCAAAAAAACGTCGAATGGATCGACCCGTTGGTGTGGGCGCGCGAGCTGCAGAAGCTCGAGAAGAGCCGCGCCCTCGGCGAAGTCGCGGCGCGCCTCGGCATCGAGATCTCGCAGGCCCACCGCGCCACCGACGACGCCGAGGCGGCGCTCAACGTCTTCGTCAGGTTTCAAGACGACACGCGGCTGCCCAAGAACTACGGCGCGTTCCTCAATGAACAGCGCCGCCTGGCCCGCGCGTTCGAGCAAGAGCGCGTGCGCTGGCGGGGCTAGGCGTCGCTAGGGCGTCGGACAAGCCAGCAGCGTGAATAGCTGCGCCTTGGGCGCGCCACGCAAAATTCGCAAGTCACGCCGGCCGCGGCCGGGGCAGTCACGAACGAGCTCGGGGTTGCCGACCGCAGGCTCGCCGGCGGTCGCGCTGATGTAACAAAAACCGCTCGAATCACCGCCGTTTTGGGCATTTTGGCAGGTCGACAGGGCCGCGCCCGAAAGCTGGGGCAACTCACAACGACAAAGGC
>Ga0164241_10002772_pt1 | contig 18467 bp, 14 predicted proteins | sample OricomyardsoilBY_FD_108780 | JGI IMG/M metagenome (GOLD analysis project Ga0164241, IMG submission 108780) | Backyard soil microbial communities from Emeryville, California, USA - Original compost - Back yard soil (BY) | ecosystem: Environmental > Terrestrial > Soil > Unclassified | place: USA...
AGCCCGAAGAGCTGCATCGCGTCGGGAACGGAAAAGGCGCGTTCATCGATGCCGCTGTCGCCGCGCAGGATGGTTTGCAGGATCAGTTGCGAGCGGCGGCTAAGCTGGTCGCGCACGATCGGCTCCTGCGCGAGCGCGGCGCATTCTCGCTGGGAAAAACGGTGGGGAGGGACGCGAGTAGCGAGGGCGTGGAGATACATGGAGTTATCCGTGGACGGCTTGAGTGAGGGCGCGCAAGGGCAGCAGACCCGTGCGTTGAGCCCAGCCAAAGAACCGTTGGCGGCGGGTGGAAAAAATAAATGGATGAAGTAGGCGGGCGAGTCGCAGCCGCCACGCGAAGCGCGAGCGCAGCACGCCGGCGATCGCCGCAGTGGTGCGGCTCCAATCGCTTTCGCCATGAGCCCATTGGACGAGCGGTGTGAGCGCGCAATCGGCCGATTCGAAGGCGAGCGCCATGCCGTGTCCGGTGTACGGCGGGATCGTCGCAAACGCGTCGCCCAGCGCGATGCGATCCGCTGCGGCCGGCGCGACGGAACCGCCGTAAGCGAGCCCGGCGACGGCGGAGAACGACGTCTCGTCGAGTTCGGCGCCGACCAGACGTTCGCCCAGCGCACGGAGTTGAGAGGCTTCGAGATAGCTGAGGAAAAGCGCCGCGCCGCGGCCGGTGGCTTCGCTCTGGCGGCGGAAAAGACCGCAGACGTTGACGGCATCGCCCGGGAGGCGGCAGAGCCCGACGTAGGCCGCGTGGCCGAGGTGAAATTCCAATTCGCTGACGAGGGGCAGGTGGCGCAGATGCAGCTTCAGCCCGAGCCAGTCGGAGCGCGCGCGCGCGCGGCCGCAGGTGAAAATGCGTCCCTCCCGAGACGTATCCGAAAGGTCCACACGCGTGTGGGTTTTCAAGGTGCCGCCGGCATCGACGAACGCGTTCGCCAGCCGCGCATCGAGTGTGTGGCGGGCGAGCGAAAGCGCCGGCGCTGGCAAGCGATGACGGCGGATGAGTTCGCCCTGGCGAAACCACGCCACGCTTTGATTGGGCACCGCGTCGGCGAGATACGGGCCGAGCCCGAGGCGACGCAGCGTGTCCGGTTTCAGCCCCGCCATGAACTCGCCGCACACACGATGGCGAGGGTAGTTTTCCGCTTCGAAGATAGTCGTTGGTACCCGGGCCTGACGCAGCGCGAGACCGAGGCTGAGTCCGGCCAGCCCGCCGCCGACGATCTCGATGGTGCGCGGTTCGGAAGTCATGGGCGGCGATGAGCGAGCAGACGGTAAGCGCCGAGCGGCGTGGTGCGCACCGTCCATTCCCATTGGTCGCGGTGGAGCCCGAGGCGGTCAGGCAACTCGTCGTGGCGGAAACCGGCACCGATGCTCAACCGACCGTCGTGAAGGCTGACGGAGTGGGCGCGGACGAGACGCGCGAAGAGCGCGAACAAAAGCTGGTGGCCGCGCCCGCGTCGCAGATCGCCGATGACGAGCATTTGGGCGTGACGAGAGATGCACGCGCCGAGCGCCAGCAAGTCGTCGTTGTTGAAATGGTGGAAAAAGAGATTGGCCGCGATGACCGGATATTCCGCCCAGCCGGCGAAGGTGTTCACATCGCAACGATGCCAGCGCGCATCGGACGGCCAGGAAGCGGGGCGAGGCGCACGATCGAGTCCGTCCCAACGCGCATGACGACGGTGAACCGCGCAGCCGAGTTCGCCGTCGCCCGCGCCGAGCTCGAGCACGGGCGTGTCGGCGCGGGTGTGACGCGAGACCTGACTGGCGATCCAGCGGGCGTTGCCGAGGACGTGATTGAAGACCCGCAAATCGCGACGCGACGCGATGGCGGCGGGATGCTCTGCGGGTAGCGAATCGAGAATTTCAGCCGGCAAGTGCCGTGGGCGAAATGGAAGCAGGTCGAACATTCAGGAGTTGGGAGCTGGAGCAGGAGGCGAGCGGCATGAGTCAGGAAGGCCGGACGCTCGCGCGGGAAGCCGATGCGCGTGAGGCAGGCCAGGCTAGCTCGTGGAAAGGCGACGTGCAGAGTTGTTCGGCTGCTTGCGCGAAAAAAAATCCGTTCCCGTGCGTTCGGGGAAAATCCCGGATACTGCCAAAGGGGAAAGCCCACTTCCAGGGAAGGAATCGGAACTATGGAGTGCGGCGGCTCGACGCCGCTTTGTCGGCCGCGCCTCGGCGCGGTTTGGCGGGGCTGGGCGGCGGCTGGGGGACGGATGGATTTTTTTTCGCGTGGTAGCGGCTCGAGTGGAGAGAAGCGTCGCGTCGTGGAAAATGCGGCAGGCCGCCGAGGCGGCCGGTCGAAAGCGGCGTCGAGCCGCCGCACTCCATGACGGAGCGCTCGCAAGGTTGCGATGCGAAGGAGACGGAAGTGCAGGCGATGCCGAACAGCGCGCTCGGGGCGCGCTCCGTCTCGGAGATTACCAACCAAAGCTGCGTTTCAGGCGGAGGGGTTCGTAGAGTGACGAATCGATCTCGGTGATGAAGCGGCTCGGCTGGAGCAGCATCCCGCCCGGGCCCGCACGCGTGGCGACTTTCGGATAGCAGAGATAGAGTTCGTTTTTCGCGCGCGTCACCGCGACGTAGAAGAGGCGGCGTTCTTCTTCGACGTCGCCGGCTTCGATCGCGCGGCGGCCGGGGAACATGCCGTCGGCGAGGCCGATCACGAAGACGACATCGTACTCCAAGCCCTTCGCTTGGTGAACCGTGGTGAGCTTGATCGCCTCGGCGTCGGGATCGACTTTGCGGTCACTGGTCTCGCCGTTCATGAGGACGATCTGCGCGAGGAGATCCTGCATTTCGTCGAAGCGTTGGGCGAAGCCGACCATCGCTTTCAACTCGTCGAGACGATCGATGTAGTCGGCGAAGGCGCCGCGCAAATAATCGCCGTACCAGCCATCCACCGCCATCTCGATGACCTTCGAGGGCTTGTCGTTTCTCATCGTCTCGGCGATCTCGGCGAGCGAGGAACAGAAGGAATCCCATTCGTCTTTCGCGTCTTTCGGCACCTTGGATTTCACGTCGTCGGTCGCGAGCGCGTCGATGAAGTCGCGCTGCATGAGCTTCGCGTGGTCGAGGGTGGAGGCGTAGATTTTTTGCGCGCCTTTTTCACCGATCTTCGGGAGGAGGACGGCGATGCGATTCCAGGCGGTTTGATTCGACGGATTGTAGATGAAGCTGATCAGGCCGACGAGGTCGCGGACGTGCTGGCGCTCGAAGAATTTCACGCCGCTGGTGATCTGGTAAGGCACGCCGGCTTTGGAGAGCGCGAGTTGGGTTTCGAGCGCGACGAAGTGCGAGCGGTAGAGGATGGCGATCTCGTTGGCGGAAACGCCGTCGTCTTCCAGGAGCGAGCGGATGCGCTTCACGATGAAGTCGCCTTGCTCGCGGTCGTCGATGCATTGGACGACGAGTGGCTTTTGCGCGTTGGCGCGGGAGGCGCGGAGCTCTTTGTCGAAGTGGCGGCCCTTCGGTTGCGCATCGAGCACGCCGTTGGCGAGGGCGAGGATCTGCGGCGTGGAGCGGTAGTTCGTTTCGATGCGATGGATGACGGTGCCCGGGTGGCGCTCGGGAAACGTCATGATGTTTTCGAAGTCCGCGCCGCGCCATGAGTAGATGCATTGGGCGTCGTCGCCGACGGCCATTACGCGGTGATGTGCGGCGATCTTGTCGATGATCTGGGCCTGGAGTGTATTCGTATCTTGATACTCATCGACGAGGACGTGGCGGAAACGGTGGGCGAAATACGCGGCTACCTCGGGCGCTTTGGTGAGCAGCGTGAGCCAGTGTTCGAGCAGATCGTCGTAGTCGCAGACGTTTTGTTCGCGCTTCTTGGCGGCGTAGGCCGAGGCGAAACGCGGGAAGGCCATCTTGATTTCGCTGTATTGGGGAAAGTACTGCACGACGGTTTCGTCGAGCGGGAGCTGCGTGTTGCGCGAGAGCGAGAGGACGTTGAAGAGCGGGCCGGGGCGCGGGTTGGTTTTGTCTTTGAAGAATAACTTGTCCTCGGATTCGACGACCTGTTTGAGGAGCGATTCAGATTCGTCGGCGTCGAGGATCGTGAAGTTGCGCGGGAGGTTGATCGCCTCGCCGTGGATGCGGAGCACGCGGTGGCCGATGGAGTGGAACGTGCCGCCCCAGAAGCGCGCGGGTTCGATGCCGGTGAGATCGTGCACGCGGTGGAGCATCTCCTTCGCGGCTTTATTGGTGAAGGTTAGCAGGAGAATTTCACCGGGTTTCACGCCTTGGGAGAGCAAGTAGGCGACGCGGTAAGTGAGCGTGCGGGTCTTGCCGGAGCCGGCGCCGGCGAGGACGAGGAGGGGGCCGGGCTCGGCGGTGACGGCGCTGAACTGCTCGTCGTTGAGGAGCGCGCGAAAGTCGATGGGCGGGATGGCCCCGGGCGTGGGCGCGCGGTCGTTGTCCAAGAGGAAATCCATGAGCGGCGCAGAGCGTCGGGGAAAGCGACGGCGGGGCAAAGCAGATTTGCGGCGGCTTTCGGCGGTCGTCGCGGGGCTGCTGCTCTCCGCTGTCGGAACGATTCAATTAAACCGCGATTGGACGCGAAGAAACGCGAATGAAAACCCGTCAGGTCTCGGGGTTTGCGGTGGTCGCGCGTAGGCGAAGGTGTTCAACGAGCCGGTCGAGGGTGACTTCGGCGAGCGATTCCAGACGCAGGCTCGCGTGAGGAAACGTGTGATGCCGCGTGGAGGGATTGGGCACGACCACGCAGAAAATACCGGCGCGGCTGGCGGCTTCGCTTCCCGGCAGCGAGTCTTCGAAAGCGACGGCATTTTCCGCCGCACAGCCGAGAGCGGCGAGGGCGGCGCGGTAGATTTCGGGCTCTGGCTTGCCGCGTGAAACATCGTCGCGGCAGCGGACGGCATCGAAGTACGACGTGAGACCCATGCGCTCGAGATGGCGGTCCACCCAGACGTGCGGGGAATTGGAGGCGATGCCGAGGCGCAGGCCGCGTTCGCGGGCGCTGGCGATCAAGTCGAGCACGCCGGGCAGCACGGGTTGTGTATGCAGAAGTTCGTGACGGAGACGGCGATGTTCCTCTTCCAGCGCGGCGCGGTCGGCGCCGGGGCCGAACGCGATCCAGGGATCGAAGGCGACATCGGCGTGGCCGACGATGCTGAGCGCATGGTCGCGCGAATACGCGATGCCGGCGCGTTCGTGCACGCGGACCCAGGCGTCCACGATCGGGGTTTCGGTGTCCACGATGAGTCCGTCGAAGTCGAAAACGAGGGCGCGGATCATCGAGTGGAAATCAAAGTCGTGGGCAGGCCATCGATGCTCGTGGCGTTTTTTTCCGCGCGATAATGCGCGAGGCCGTCGTCGCCTTTTTTCTCCGCCCAATCGATGAGCGTGTTGCGCGGGCCGGTGTGTTCGAAGAAGGACACGCCGAAACCGCAGGAGTTCTGCACCGACTCGATCTCGACGAGCACGAGTTGACGTTCGCCGGGGATGGGCGCGCCGAAGAGCGGGCGGAGTTGCGACCAGTCCGCGTCGTGCGGCTGCACGCTGCGGCCGCGACCATAAATGCGAAGGATCAACGGAGCGCTTTCAAAACCGCAGAACATGAGCGTGGCGCGGCCGTTTTGCGCGAGGTGGGCGGCGGTCTCGGAGCCGCTGCCGGTGAGGTCGAGGTATCCGACGCGCGATGACGAGAGGATGCGGAACGAGTCGTAGCCCTTGGGCGAAACGTTCACACGGCCGCTTTCGGGAGCGGTGGCGATGAAAAAGATTTTCTGCCGCGCGATGAAATCGATGTGCGACGAGGAGAGTTGCTCGAAAAATTTGCCCATGGCGCGGCGATGAGAGCAAAGCGGCGAAACCGGCGCAAGGTGCATGGGGCTTTCGCATGAGCGCAAAAAAAAATGTCACGTATTACGTGACACTCCTTTTTCGTATCGCTGCTAAAAAGCGCCGGAGCCGGGCGGATAAAATTGTCACGTAATACGTGACAATTCGCTCGTGGCGGGAATGGCGGATTCCGCGCGGGTGGGGGGCGAGGTGTCCGCTGGACGCGGCGGGACTTTCGAGTACGGTCCGCGCTCATGCGTCCTTTTATTCGTTCGCTCACCATCCCCGTTGCCTCCCTTGCCTTCATGACCGCTTCCGCTCACGCCAAACCTGAAACCCGCATCCGCGCCGAGATTCCCGCCGAGTATAAATGGGATTTCTCGCCCATCTATCCGAGCTGGGAGGCGTGGGACGCGGGCATCAAGGACATGGAAGCGAAGATGGAAGCATTCCCGGCGATGAAGGGAACGCTGTCGAACGGGCCGGATGCGGTCGTGAAGGCGTACAAGCTCTTCGACGAAATCGGCCAGCTTGAGTATCGGGTTTTTCGTTACCCGCAACTGCAGCGCGATGTGGACACGCGCAACAACGATGTCGCCGGCAAGCTCCAGCGCGTGCAGGCGATCTTCGCCAAGTTCGGCACGGCGACGTCGTGGTTCACGCCCGAGCTGCTGACGATCCCACAGGCGACGATGGAAAAGTGGATCGCGGAAACGCCCGCGCTCGCGCCGTACAAATTTCCGATCCTGGACAACTATCGCCAGCAGGAGCACGTGCTCGATGAGAAAGGGGAGAAGCTGCTGTCGTTCGCCTCGCGCTTGAGCCAGAATCCGACGGCGACATTTCAGGAACTCAGCACGAGTGACATCAAGTTTCCGAAAGTGACGTTAAGCGACGGGAAGGAAATCACCCTCTCGCCGGGAGCGTATCAGCAAGTTCTCCAGACGAACCGCGTGCAGGCGGACCGTGCGAAGGCGTTCGAGACGTATTACGAAACGTACCAGGCGACGATCAACACGTACGCGGCGATCTACAACGGCGTGCTGCAGCGCGACTGGTTTTCGGCGCAGGCGCGAAACTATCCGACCACGCTGGCGTCCGCGCTCGACGGCAACGCGATCCCGGCGGCGGTGGTGCAAAACTTGATCGCGACCACCCGCGCGGGGGTCGCGCCTTTTCAGCGCTACATGCGTTTGCGCAAGAAGCTGCTCGGGCTCGAAAACTATCACCCGTACGACAGTGCGATCCCGATCTATGACGTGGAAAAAAAGTACACGTACGAGGAGGCGAAGGAACTCGCAATCGCCTCGGTCGCGCCGCTCGGCGCGGAGTACGTGGACAAGTACAAGCAATTCGTCTCCAGCGGCCGGATCGATGTCTACGAAAACGACGGCAAGCGCAGCGGCGCTTATAGCGCCGGCGTTTACGGGGTGGGGCCGTATTTGCTTCTCAATCACAACGACACGCTCGACTCGGTGTTCACCTTCGCCCACGAGGCGGGCCACGCGATGCACACGGTGCTCTCCTACGAGAACCAGCCCTTCGTCACCGCGGACTACACGATCTTCGTGGCGGAGGTCGCCTCCACGACCAACGAACGTTTCCTGCTCAACCAATTGCTCGCGACGACCACCGATCCGAAGGAGCGCTTCGTGCTGCTGCAGCACGCGGTGGATGCGATCATGGGCACGTTTTTCACGCAGGTCATGTTCGCCGATTACGAGCTGCAGGCGCACCGGCTGGTTGAAGAAGGAAAGCCGGTCACGGCCGACGCGTTGAGCGGCATCTACAAGCAATTGCTCAAGGATTACTATGGCGACGCCGCGGAGGTGGACGATCTCTACCGCATCACGTGGGCGCGCATCCCGCACTTCTTCAATTCGCCGTATTACGTTTATCAGTACGCGACGTGCTTCGCGTCCTCGGCGCAGATTTTCAGGGCGCTGACCACGGGCGACGAGGCCTCGCGCCAGGCGGCGAAGGAACGTTATCTCACGCTGCTCAAGAGCGGTGGGAACGATCACCCGATGGAGCAGTTGCGGAAGGCGGGCGTGGATCTCACCAAGCCTCAAGCTGTGCAGGCGGTGCTGGATCAGATGAACGAACTCGTCGGCCAGTTGGAAACGGAAGCGGCGAAGATCGAACAGAATGAAGCCGCGGAGATCGAGCGGAAGTAAGGCACGGGCGCGCGACGGCGCGCGGACGTAAGACACGAGGCGCGATGACGCGTGGACGGTGATTGAGGTAGGGCGGGGCGTCCCGCCGAGCCGTTCGCGTTGCGCGTCGCCGACGCGCGGCGGCTCACCCGGAGGGTTCGCCCTACCTCGGTCCGAGGCTGCACTCGAGCCGTGGCCGGCGGGCCGCCGGGGACCACACGCGGGCCGCGTAGGGTCCCCGGATCGTCGAACCGCGTGTGGTTGCCGGATTGGTTCGGAGGGGCAGGCGAAGTCGCGTGCGGCGAGTTATGGCTTGGCGGCGGGGGGCGGGAGCTTGGACTTCAGTTGGGCGAAGCGCAGGTGGTCGTTGTCGTCGGTAGCGATTTTTTCGCCGTAGTTTGACAGCGCGCGCGCGGCCTCGTGATTGCCGAGTTTGAAGTTCAACACGGCGGTGTCGTACACGAGTTCGGAGTCGCGCGGGAAGAGTTTCAGCCCTTCCGCGAGCACGGCTTGGTTTTCGGGTTTAGGAGAACTGGCGGAGCGAATCCAGGTGGCGGCGATAAGGCGGTAAACGCCGGGCAGCGGGGGCGTGAGTTTGCGGGCGGCGAGGAGAGGATCGATGACGCTGGCGGTTTGTCCGGCGCTCAGGCGTTTGCCGGTGCCGGCGGGTTTGAGGTTGGCGGCGTCGAAGCGGAGGCGGGCGAGATCGAGCAGGGCGGATGCACGGGCGGCGCGGGGCTGCGACGCCTCGAGGAATTTTTGCGCGCGCTCGTTATTGCCCGCGGCCAGTTCGGACTGGCCGAGGGTGGCGAGAAAGAACGGATCGCGCTCACCGCGGATATAGGCGGCGAGGCTGAAGTCGCGGGCGGAGGCGGCCTTGCCGGCGAGGCGGAGGGCGTCGCCTTTAATGCGCTCGGACTCGCCTTCGGTGGCATCGCGCATCTCGGGCGGCGGCGTATTGAGAATCTCCTTACCTTTGATGCGGTATTCCTTGTACTCGAAGTTGGTGAAGTCGATGTAGCCACGCAGCTCGATCAGGAATTTCTTATACGGCTTCCCGAAACATTCGGCGAAAATCTCCTCGGTGGCGGGCGTCGTGCGGCAGCGGGCCACGAAGTTTTCGAAGGCTTTTTTATACTGCCCGCGCATGCCGTAGAGGCACATGTGGGTGAATGCGTAGGCCTGCTTGGCCCAGGGGTTGTTGCCGATCGTGTTCCGGGCGGTTTCGGAGTCGCGGGTGACGCCGAAAAACTCGTCGAACGAGAGGAGTTTCTTGCGGCGCAGCGCGAGGTTGAAGTCCTGGTCCTCGATGCCCATGCCGGCGAGATTCCCGGCGGTGTTAGCGTCTTGAATTTTGCCGAAGACGATCAGGCGGTCGGTGAAGTCCATTTTCATCACGATTTGCGCGATGCCTTCCTCGAGCCACACGGGCGTGCGTTCGCCGGACTGGCTGAAGAGCAAGCGAAGGTATTCGCGGTAGAGCTGCTTGTAGTGATCGACCTCGAAGGTGGCGTTGGCCTCGGGTGCGCTGTCGTCGTCTTCGGTCGCGACGTCGCGTGCGCCGGCGATGGAGTAGGTGAGGTTCATCTGGCCGGAGCTGGAGTCGGCGGCGATGGTGCTCGCGAGGATGTTTTTAAGGGCGAGATCGATGAGGATGAAGCCCTGCTCGTGGTTGTTGAGCAGCAGGCTCGCTTTGCCGCGGTCGGGCCCGGCTTCGGCGTCAGGCACGAACGCGTCGAAGGATTTTCCTTTTCCGCAAAGAATGAGTGCGGAAGGCGGCAGCGGCACTTTTTTCATCGGCCAGGCGATGTCGAGGGCCATGCGGAAGATCTCGAAATCGCGCACGAGGCGGCGGGTTTCGCGATCGGAGGCGTTCGAGATGACCTCGAAGCCGGGGATCGTGGTGTAGCGCCATTTATCGGGCGGGGGCAGTTCGCGTGTATCCGTTACTTGGAGCGTCGGAAGCTCGACCACGTCCGGCGGCGTCAGTGCTGGCGGGGTGTCGGCCGCGAAAATCCCGGGGCGGAAGGCTGCGGTGGAAAACAAAAGCGCGGTAAGCGCGATTGGGAATGCGGAACGGGTGACGCGTGCAATGCACATAAAATGGGGGAAAACAGGACCACTCCCGGAGCGGCAGGTCGAACGTGATGGAGGCGGCCCGCGGGTGGGCAATCGAGAAGAGACGGCGACGGGTGAAAACGGTTACGGGTGTGGCGGCCGGCCGGAGGGAAGCGGGCGTGCGAACTGGTTGATGTTTTAGGAGCGGCGGCCGCGGGCGGGCGGAGTATCGCTCAAGTCTCACGCCCATTATGTCCACCGTCACTGTTCGCCGCGATCCGGTCGTTTTCCCCACTTACCTGCCCGCGCCGGCGGACAAAAACCCGATGTTTCTGGAGAAGCGGGTTTATCAAGGCAGCAGTGGCAAAGTCTATCCGCTGCCGTTCACGGACCGGATCGCGCTGGAGGAAAAAGACCGCGCGTGGGACGCGGTGCACTTGGAGAACGCGTTTATCCGCGTGATGATTCTGCCGGAGTTGGGCGGGCGCGTTCATGTCGGGCGGGACAAGACGAACGGCTACGATTTTTTCTACCGGCAAAACGTGATCAAGCCTGCGCTGGTCGGTCTGGCGGGTCCGTGGATCTCGGGTGGCGTGGAGTTCAACTGGCCGCAGCATCACCGGCCATCGACGTTCATGCCCGCCGACGTGGAGATCGAGGAGCACGGGGACGGCTCTGTGACGGTATGGTTGAGCGAGCACGAGCCGATGAATCGCATGAAGGGCATGCACGGCGTCTGCCTGCATCCAGAAAAGGCCTACATCGAGCTGAAGGGGCGCGTGTACAACCGGACGCCGCAGGTGCAGACGTTTTTGTGGTGGGCGAATGTGGCGACGCGGGTGAACGAGCAGTATCAGTCGTTTTTCCCGCCGGACGCATCGTATGTGGCCGACCACGCGAAGCGGGCGATGAGCGCGTTTCCGCTATGCGGCGGCACGTATTATGGAATCGATTACGCGCGGCGGGCGAAAGCCGGCGTGCCGGTGGATGAGATGCCGGCGGAGTTCGTGCCGGGCGGGGATTATCCGGCGAACGATCTGAGCTGGTATGCGAACATTCCGGTGCCGACCTCGTACATGTGCATGGGCACGGCGGAGGATTTTTTCGGCGGCTACGATCACGCAGCGGAGGCGGGCGTGGTGCATGTGGCCAATCATCACATCGCGCCCGGCAAGAAACAGTGGACGTGGGGAAATCACGCGTTCGGCTACGCATGGGATCGCAATCTCACGGATGCGGATGGGCCGTACATCGAGCTGATGGCGGGCGTGTACACGGACAACCAGCCGGACTTTTCCTTTCTGATGCCCGGTGAGACGAAGACGTGGAGCCAGTTCTGGTATCCAATTCAGAAGATCGGGCCGGCGCAGCACGCGACGGTGGATGGCGCGGTGAGCCTGCGGGTGGAAAAATCGCGGGCGCGCGTGGGCGTATCGGTTTCTTCAGCACATGAAGACGTGGTCGTGCGATTGATGACGGGCAAACGTGTTCTCCGCGCGTGGACGCGCGATCTGGCGCCGGGGAAGCCGTTTGTGGAAGAGCTCACACTGCGCGCCGGAGTGAAGCAGGCGGATTTACGGCTCACAGTGTTGACGAAAGACGGGCGTGAGCTGGTGGCATATGCGCCGAAGCCGACGAAGCCGAAGCCGGTGCCGCCCGCCGCGACGGAACCGGCGATGCCCGGGGATGTGCGGAGCAATGACGAACTATTCATCACGGGCCTGCATCTGGAACAGTATCGCCACGCGACGCGTGCGCCCGACGCGTACTGGAGAGAGGCGTTGCGGCGCGACCCGGGCGACAGCCGTTGCGCGCATGCGCTGGGTCGCTGGCATTTGCGGCGGGGCGAGTTTGTGGAAGCGGAACGATTGATCCGCGTGGCGATCGAGCGGCTCACCTCGAGGAATCCGAATCCGTACGATGGCGAGCCACACTATAACCTCGGGCTCGCGCTTCGGTTTCTCGGGCGCGAGGACGAAGCGTACGCGGCGTTCTATAAAGCGACGTGGAATCATGCGTGGCAGGGCGCGGGTTATCACGCGCTGGCGGAGCTGGATTGTATCCGCAGCGATTGGACGACGGCGTGCGCGCACATCGAGCGGGCGTTGCGCGTGAATCTGGATAATTTGCGGGCGCGAAATTTGCGCGTCCTCGTGCTGCGGAAGCTGGGACGCGCGGATGACGCGGAGAAGGCGTTGAAGGAAACACGAACGCTCGATCCGCTCGATTGGTGGGCCCGTATTCTCGCGGGAGAGACGCTTACGTGCGACACGCAGGTGCGGCTCGATGTGGCGCTGGATTTCGCGCGCGCGGGATTCATGGCGGAGGCGCTGGAGCTGCTGGCGGCGGCGCAACCGGAAGCTGGCAGCGGGACGGCGCCGCTCGTCGCTTATTATCGCGCGTGGTGCTGCGCGCGACTGGGCCGGAGGACAGACATGCGCAATCACCTGCGAGCGGCGGCGAAGGCGTCGCCGGATTATTGTTTTCCAGCGCGGCTGGAGGAAATCGGGATTCTGGAGTTCGCCATCGCCCACAATCCGGCCGATGCGCGCGCGCCATATTATTTGGGTAATTTGTTCTACGACGGACGGCGTCATGCGGAGGCGATCCGGCTGTGGGAATCGGCGGCGAAACGAGACGGCGGATTCCCGGTGGTGTGGCGGAATCTCGGTATTGGTTATTTCAATATCGCGAAGAAACCGGCGAAAGCGCGGGCGGCCTATGAACGCGCGTTGCGGGCAAATCCGCGCGATGCGCGCCTGCTCTACGAACGCGATCAACTTTGGAAACGCCTCGGGGAAAAACCGTCGAAGCGGTTGCGGGAGCTGGAGAAATTTCCCGCGCTGGTCGCGGAGCGCGACGATCTCTCGGTGGAGCTGTGCGCTCTCTACAACCTCACGGGCCATCCGGAAAAAGCGCGCGAGATCCTGGCGACGCGGAAATTTCAGCCGTGGGAAGGCGGAGAAGGGCAGGCGCTCGGGCAGCACGTGCGCGCGCACCTGTTGCTCGGGCGCGCGGCGCTGGCGGCGGGCGATTACACGACGGCCATTTCGCTTTTCTCGGATGCGTTACGCGCGCCGGAAAACCTCGGCGAGGCGAAGCATTTGCTGGCGAATCAGAGCGATCGTTTTCTCTGGCTCGGCGAAGCGTACGCGGCGGCGGGGGATCGCGAGAAAGCGCGTACCGCGTGGACGCTGGCAGCCGCGGCGAGAGGCGATTTTCAAGACATGCGTGTGCGTCCGTTTTCCGAGATGACGTGGTATTCCGCGCGTGCGCTCGAGCGCCTCGGGAAAAAATCGGCGGCGAAGGCGATGTTGGGAGAATTGCTCGCACATGCGCGTGTGTTGGAAAAAGCGGAGGCGAAGATCGATTACTTCGCCACTTCGTTGCCGACGATGCTGCTCTTTGACGACGACCTTCAGAAGCGCCAGAAAATCACCGCGCGTTTCTTGCAAGCTCAGGCGCTCGACGGACTCGGCCGGAAGGCGGAGGCCGCGCGTTTGATCGAGGACGTTATCCGCCACGATCCGTCACACGCGCTCGCTGCGGATTTCGCGCAAGCTTGAGCGGGTCATTGGCGGCGGCGCGGGACCGGTTCCTGGGGCGATTTTCCTGATCGGGAAGACGGATGAACGACTATGCGCCCGTGCCTGACGCAGGCGACAAACGCGCGAACGTTGCGAAACGATTATTGCGCCCAGTGGATCGTGACGGGTTTTTCGACCGACGGATGCAAGCTGAGTGAAACGGGGCAAAGTTCAGCCGTCCGTTCGAGCAAGCCCGGGGGAACGGCGGTTTTAGGAATCGAAAGCCACACCTGCACGGCGAGCCGGGCGATCCGGCGCGGGGCCTCGGTGGACATTTCTTTGGTCACTTCGAAGCGTGTGTTGCTGAGCTCGACGCCGTGTCGGCGAGCAACAATCGCCAGCGTGGTGACGATGCACGTGGCGAGCGAAGTCGCGGTCAAATCGGTGGGAGAGAACGCGGCGCCCCGCCCTTGATTGTCCTTCGGCGCATCCGTTGTGAGGGAGTTGCCGGAGGGTTCGTGAAACGCAACCGTGTGGAGGTCGCCTTGATATTCGCCAGTGATTTTGACCATGAAGAAAGAGACGCAGGCAGAGGAAAAATGGTGCGGTGGAGGTGACTCGAACACCCGACCGGCGGTTTAGAAAACCGCTGCTCTATCCAGCTGAGCTACCACCGCAAAACGACACCGGTAGTAAGCGTCGAAGAACGTGGTACAAGTGGGAAAAAGGAGAGCGGAGGTTGGGGCCGGGGATTTTGGGGATTCCGCCAAAACACCGCTTGACTTGAAATGTTCGAATTCTACCGTCCGCCCTCTTTCCCCTCACGGGGTGGTAGCTCAGTTGGTTAGAGCGTCTGCCTGTCACGCAGAAGGTCGCGGGTTCGAGTCCCGTCCATCCCGCCAGTTTTGAAACCGGCTTCCAATCATAAGGAAGCGGGTTTTTTGTTTTAGGAATTGAGTGGAGTCACAGCGGCGGTAACAGCACGTCCAGCGACGTCATGGATGTAAATTAGCGTTTGCCTCTCTAAGGCTACGCTAAATCGTCCCTTGGGCGGCACATTCACCGTGATCACTGTGAGGGAAACCCCGAAATCAAGAACTGAATCTTAATCGACCTTGCGCACTTAACTTTTGAGTTAATATGTCGATATTCATCCGAACCCGGTCTATTCGAGAGGGGAAGGTTTGCCCAATTAGGGCCATAGCGTTCCCCAAGCCGGGGATACTTCCCGATCCATGTCCCACACTTCAATTTATCACAGAGCATCTCGCATCGGTCGAATGGACGAAAATGGCGCGCTTGCTAACTGAAACCGCAAAATCAGGCCCACCTCGAAACAAAGAAAAATTCAAACAATTGGAGGACACCGATGGTCTCTATGAATTCAAAACTTCCGGAGGTATGAGAATACTCTGCTTTTGGGACGACAACAGCCTCATCATTTGCAGTCACGAAGACGCCGTCCAAGGCCCGCATGTATCGCGGGACTTCGCGCAATCTAGCGTTACTGGCGAACGTGCTCCGGCGGGGCGAAGATCACGCGCGCAGAAAGCTTTCGCTCCACGTACTTCAACGCGAAGAAATTCAACACACTATCCCATGGTTAAGATCCTTCCCCTTGAAAATGACGACTCGATCGAAGCCCTCTTTGAAAAAGCGGAGCAACGGATTGAGTATGCAGTTGAAGGCGCAACTATTGAGCTAACCGAGGAAATCGTTCGCGAGATGGAAAAACAGGGAATCTCGCGGGCAGACCTTGCGCAGAAGCTGGGAGCCAAAGCGTCATACATCACGCGCATCTTAAAGGGTAATCACAACTTCACCCTCCGGAAAATGGTTGAGGTTGCGCGCGCTCTCGGATGCGAGCTACGCTTACACCTTCAACCGGACGGAGCAGATACGTGCTGGCACGATTACTTTGCTACAAGAGTGGCTGTAGACGCTAGCGTCGTCGCACTGCAAGCGACACCCGCCAACGTCGTCGAATTTGATCCCGGGGCTAAACAATACGAGAGATCATCGAGCGTAACCGTCCCCTCTGCATTGTTATGAAGTCATCACCTCTGCAATTGAAGCAGATCGTCAATCGCCGGTTCACGATCGAAGCAAAACCGGGCCCGAAATTTGGCGCCAACACGACGGTTAACGTCGAACATACTTTCCGCAGAAACGATGTAGAAACCAACAAGTGGGTGGTGGCGTTAACGGTCGAATTTAAGTCCCTGGAACCCCTGCCTCTTCACTACGAAGGCCTCGTAGAGCTAGTTGGTCAATTTGAGGTGGATAACGGTTTGGCCGAAGAAAAGCACCTTCTGATTGTCGCGACCACATGCCCCAGCATCCTCTATTCTGCAGCAAGGGAAATGGTCACCAACTTCTCCGCGCGAGGACCTAACGGAACCTTTTTGCTCCCCACGGTTTCGTTTGTGGATTTGCGATTGGAGACGATAAAGCTGGCTGAACCAGCAGCTGCTCCGTCTACCTAAAGTTGCCAACGGTCATTGATGTTCGCGCATTCCTCCCGGCGAGGTGACTCGAACACCCGAGCAGCGGTTTAGAAAACCGCTGCTCTGACTAGGTGAGTCAAAGTCACCTCCGCACCCAATATCTCCGGCCGGACTCCGGCTACGACGAACAATCGTTGCAGGACCTGCTGAGGCAGTTCGGTATTCAGCCTAAAGAAAAAACCCCGGCCAGACATAGCAGGACCGGGGTGAAAGGGGGCGAGAATCGATCTCTCGACTCTCCCGCCCTCCTTTGCGCGAGGGGGGCAGGCAAGAAAGACGCGAGCGCCGCGTCTGGAGCTCTCGCACTGGCGGTCTTCATTCCTCGGTATGTGCGGCCGTTCAAGCTTACGTGCCTCTTTTGGCATCCGCACACAGGCATTGTTGGCACCGGACCGATGGATGGAAAGGTTCATACAGTTCGGTTAGTTTGATCGAGTCGTCTCGCCTGCGGAAGGTCCGGAGGTTGGTGCCACTCATCGAAAGCCGGAGGGCTTATTGGTGACGGCAATTCATCCAACGTAATGCTAGTGTAAATACACCCCATGAATAAGATGATTCGCGCCATACTGGCGCTTGCATCGTTCGCGCTGTGCTCAGCGCTGTTTGCGGTATCTGCCGACGTCTATGTGGACACCGGAAATCCCATGTATCTCACGGTGAACGGAGACCGGGATGCGGATATCACCGTGGTAAATCTCGATACCAATCAGACCGTGGCCAACGTAACCGCGCTCACTTCGGGAGGCGGCTACAGTTACTATTACAACTATTACGGAAGCACCGCGTCCGGGGTCACTCTGACGAATAACGGAAACCTGAACGCGAGCCTGACCGGCCTACCGGCAGGCAACTACCGAATCACGGCTACCTCGTACGGCTTGCAGGATTTCAGCTCTTATAGCGGCGGGAACTGGGCTGAGATGGATCTCTATGACCCCTATTACGGCTCCTGGATAGATATCAATGTGAACACCTAACGTGAACCCATCGGCCCGCTCTCCGGAGCGGGCTTTTGGTGCTAGGATTTTGCCCATTTGGGGCTTTGCCCTCACGTTCGTTTCGGACGGAGCAAGGGGACATATTGAGAAATTGGATACGTGGTTAGAGCGCAAAACGGCTCTTCTTTTGTTCTTTGCGGGACTTCCATTTTTGAAGTTCCGAAGGGTCAAAGCGGAAGCAGCGGGCGTTGAGTTTCACCACCGGGATTCGGTCGCGGCGAACAGCGAGCATGAAAGACGAGCGGTCTTTGTATTTCATGGCCGTCATCGCCTCCTCAGGGGTGAGGAGGTCGGCGAAAGGAACCGACGCCGAGGGAGCCGGCGCAGGTTGCACGGCGGCCGTCAGCATCGTCTCGATGCGGTTGAGCCGAGGGCCGAGCCCGGTCAGTTCCGCGAACCTCGTCTCCATGCGATCAAGTTGGGCTTTCAGTTCGCGAGCCCATTGCGGAGGTTCGTCGTTCATAAATAAAGCCCGCCCCTTTCGAGGGGCGTTTTCTTTGCTTGAAGACGCAAGGGCTCACCCAGCCGTTGCGGCGCAACGCCGCAACTGGTTCCGCCGCGAGTTTGAAGTCGTCCAGCTTGGCGTCGTTGCTTAGTGATCGTCGGGCTAAAATGAGTGCCATCAGATACCTTTCGATTCTCGCGCTTCTTTTTGTCAGTGGATGCGCGCTCATCCCCCCTGGAAAATCCTCGCTCACGGGGACGCACGTCGCATCGATCGGCTTCAATGAAGGCACCTCGGTGACATTGAATCGCGATGGGACTTATCGCCGCAGCATTTCTCTTTCTTACTGCGAGCCCTTGGTTCTCGAAATGGAGGACGGGAGAAAAGAGGTGTACTCTGGTTGGGTGAATTCAGAAACCGGAACATGGACCGTTTCTGACCGGATCGTACTTCTCGAAGAGGGTGATCGCGAAATTCAGAATCCAAATGTTGAGAAGGAGTATTTCGACGATATCCGCGGTTATCCCATCACCTACAAATTTCCCCGGGGCTGGGTTCTTGTTTATCCGAGCTCGAAATGTGTATTAATGAAGAAAGTACCGAACCGGCCGCCGAAGCCGACGGTCTCGAGCGGCCGCGGCTCATCTTGAACGATCGCCCCACAAAGATGGGTTGCTCGATCCGAGTTCTACCCAAGAGGTGTGCGTCCCGATCGACGGCATCCAATCACCGATTTGATTCAGCACGTTGCTTCGCGACAGCGTTGCCCGACCGATTTGTCAGGAGGGCGCTCGTTGCTCTTTAGAGGACCGATACCTCGCAGCTACGGCGGAATGTTCTATAAACCAATCCGCTGCGCGCCCGCCTTTAACATCGCGCGCGAAGGTCGAAGCTGCATCCGCAAAAGTTCCTGCCGGCCCTTCCGCCTGCGTCTTTTCCCTCCGCAAAATGGGGCGGCCAACGGGATTCGAACC
>Ga0164241_10002773_pt1 | contig 18461 bp, 16 predicted proteins | sample OricomyardsoilBY_FD_108780 | JGI IMG/M metagenome (GOLD analysis project Ga0164241, IMG submission 108780) | Backyard soil microbial communities from Emeryville, California, USA - Original compost - Back yard soil (BY) | ecosystem: Environmental > Terrestrial > Soil > Unclassified | place: USA...
GCCCACCGGCAACAGGCCAGTGTGGGCGTACGCCAGTAGTGCAGAGAGCTCGTATGCTTCGCGCGCGCTGGCGACGGTTTCCGGTGTGGGCGATCGTTCCGAATCCATGCGGTACAGGAACTGCGGTGATTGCAGGATGGCTTGCATCGTCAGCTCGACCGCCGCGTAGTAGCCGCGCGTCGCGTTCAAGCCGCTGAACAGAGTATTGAACGCCTGGGCTTCATCGTCCTTGAGCGGGCGTCGAAACGCACGCTTGCCAAAGCTCTTGATGAAGGTCGCGCCACAGCTGGCTTGGTCGGTCGTGCTCGTGCCGGAACAGGGCGCGAGCGTACCGAGATTGGCTGCGACCGCGCGTGAAGCGAGGCCTTCCGCCGCGTCCATGAACTGCTCGACCAGCAGCGGATTGGCGATGTGCACTTCCGTATTGTTGTTGTACCCCGAGACCTCGTTCTCCGGCGGGAAGCTCGACGAGGGTTGGCTGTTGTCGCCCAGCAAATCGGAAACGGTCGCGTCGTATTGCACTCGCGTGAGGAGCGAGAGCGGAGCGACGGCGTGCTGGTCCGGTTTGCACACCAAACCATCCGCGGACGAGCCGGGTGGCGTCGAGGTAGCGGGCGCAGGGGCCGGCGGAGCGCTGGAGCAAGCCACGGCGAGGGATGCGACCCAAGCTGGAGCGAGCAATCGAAAGGCGGTGCGCATGGTGAGAATTTGGTGTCGCTTCCTGGCTTTATCAGTCGCCGACGAGGAAAAAGCGTGCCCTCCCAGCCGCACTCCGTCAAACCGTTCCGCGGGGCCGCGAACTTTTCTAGCGAGACATGAGAATTCCCTCACCCGGCGGCAGTCTCACGTACACATCGGTACCCGAGAACTGCCGTGAATTTGAGCGTGTTTTTTAATTAATGCACGCGCTGACCGGGTTTGGCGCCGCCGTCTGGGGCGAGCACGTAGATCTCGCTTGCTCCAGGGCCCGCGGCGATCACCATGCCCTCACTGGTCCCGAACTTCATCTTGCGCGGCGCTAGGTTGGCGACAATGACCACCAACCGCCCCACCAAAGCCTCCGGCGCATATGCCGATTTGATGCCGGCGAAGATCGTGCGCGTGGTGCCCCCACCCAAGCTCACCGTCAACTTGAGCAGCTTGTTGGCCTCCTTGATCGCCTCGGCGCTGAGGACGCGAGCAACCCGCAAATCGACCTTGGCAAAGTCGTCGATCGAACACTCGGCGGCGAGTGGTTCGCTCGCGAGCGCCGCGCCATCATCGACGGGTAGCTCGACATTCGCCACGGCGGAGCCGCCTGCTGGCGACGCGGCTGCGCCCGCTTTCGCGGCCTGCGCGTCCGTAACCGCGTCGCGCGTGGCAGCTACCACCGCCTCGAGCTTCTTCGGATCGACTCGCTGCATCAGGTGTTCGAACTCGCCGACAGGAGTTCCGACGAGCGGCTGCTGAGCCGCATCGAACGTGTCGAACGACGCGCCGAGCAACTTCGCGCTCTGCTCTGCAAGCTTGGGCAAAACCGGCGCGAGATAGACCACCAACTGCCGGTACAGGTTCAACGCCACCGTGCAAACATCGCGCAATTCGGCCGCTTTTTCCGGCTGCTTCTTGAGCTTCCACGGCTCTTCGCGATCGATGTATTCGTTGGCGCGATCGGCGAGCGTCATCACTTGGCGCATCGCGCGCGCGAAGTCGCAAGCCTCGTAGGCTTCGGCGATCTCCGCACCGCGCGCTGCCGCCTCGCGGAACATGCCCCCGTCGTCCGGATAGTGCGGGGAAAGGCCGCTCTCCTTCACGAAGCGCGCCGTGCGACTGGCCAGGTTGACGACCTTGCCGACCAAGTCCGAGTTCACCTTGGCCGCGAACTCCTCCAAATTGAGGTCTAAATCATCGACCTTGGGTCCGAGCTTGCTCGCATAGAAGTAGCGCAAATACGCCGGATCGAGATGCTCCAGATAGGTCGCCGCCTGCACGAACGTGCCCTTCGACTTGGACATCTTTTCGCCGTTCACCGTCAGGAAACCATGCACCTGCACGCGCTTCGGCAACGGAAAGCCCGAGGCGTGCAGCATGGCCGGCCAAAACAGCGTGTGGAAGTACACGATGTCCTTGCCGATGAAGTGGTAAATTTCGGTGTCGTCGGAGCGCCACCAATCGTCGAAGCGTTCGCCGTGCTGATCGCACCACTCTCGCGTAGCTGCCATGTAGCCGATCGGCGCGTCGAACCACACGTACCAGTAGTTGCCAGGTGCGTCGGGGATCTCGAACCCAAAGTAGGGCGCCGGACGCGACACGTCCCAGTCACGCAGTTCGTCGGACAGGAAATGGCCCTTGAGGTAGTTGGCGATTTCGGGCTGCAGGCGGCCGGGCTGCTGGGTCCAATCAGTCAAAAAAGTGCGAAGTTTTTCGATCTGCACGAATAGGTGCAGCGCGCTCTTGAGCTCGGGCCGAGCACCGCTGAGGGTGCTCACTGGATCTTTGAGATCGGTTGGGCTGTAAGTGCTCCCGCAAACATCGCAAGAGTCGCCGTATTGATCGGGCGTGGCGCATTTGGGGCAAATCCCCTTCACGAAGCGATCGGCCAAGAACACGCCCGCCTTGGGATCGAAGAGCTGCGTGATCTCGCGTTCGACGACGTAGCCATTCTTCCGGAGCGCGCTCCAGATCTCCGCGCAATACTCGCGATTGCGCTCGGAGTTGGTGCTGCCGTAGTGGTCGAACGCGATTTGAAAGCCGGCAAAGTCACGCTGATGCGCCGCGTTCATGTCCCGGATCAGCTCGACTTCACTGCGACCTTCTTGGCGCGCGCGAATCATGATCGCCGTGCCGTGCGTATCGTCCGCGCACATGTAGATGACGCGCACGCCACGCATGCGCTGAAAGCGCACCCAGATATCCGTCTGGATGTATTCGACCAGGTGCCCCAGGTGAATGTGCCCGTTCGCGTAGGGCAGCGCGCTCGTCACGAGGATGCGACGGCCAGCGGAGTGGCTAGAATGCGTGGGCAAGGTCGGGGAAGTCGTCATGGGATGTGACCGTTTTATGGGAGAAATCTTTGGCAACAATCAGCGCCGAAGCGGAGGTGAAACGGCGGGAGGGGGGACGAATCGCGAGAACCAGAGCTGAAATGCGAACGGGCGCGCGCGAGCGGGACGACAGATGCCACAGAAGGCGGACGTGCAGCGTAACATTCCTCTCTGAGTGGCGCTGAACGCTTCGCGCCGGTTGCGACGGCGCGCGCCCAGCGCTACATTTTGGCTCGCTTGAAAGCTCTACGGCACGCGCTCGCTGTCTCGGCCTTGGCTCTGGGCGCTATCGCGTGCGCGGGTGGCTCCGGCCCGAGCGAAGAGGCGAAAACCCGCGCGGTCGCGGCCTCGATCGTCGGCGGTCATCTCGACACCACGACCAACGGCGTGGTGGCTCTCGCCAGGGCTGCGCACGGCCAGGTCGGGGTGATCTGCAGTGGGTCCCTCCTGGCACCGAATTTGGTGCTGACCGCGCGCCACTGCGTCTCGCAAATTGGCGATGGTTCGAGCTCGGCGGTCCTGTGTGGCACGAGTCAGTTCACCGCTAAATACGATCCTCGCCAGCTGTTCATCTCGACCGATACGCAACCTCAGGGGGACAGCACGCTGTATTCGATCAAGGAAGTCCGCGAAGCACCCGGCAGCAGCGATGTGTGTGGCTTCGACCTTGCGCTCTTGATCTTGAAAGGCAGCGGTATTGCGGCAACCGAAGCCACGCCGATCGAACCGGTCCTCGACCACGCCCCCGGCGTCAAGCAGGCATTCGCTGCCGTCGGTTACGGGCTTCAGGATCCGAACGACGAGTACAGCTCCGGAACGCGCATGCGCTTCGACAAGTCTTCAGTCACCTGTGTCGGCTCGAAATGCCCTCGCCTATACGACACGGAAGATGACGAATGGGTCGGGAAAAGCCCGGTTTGTTCGGGTGATTCAGGAGGCCCTGCGCTCGACGCCGACGGTCGCGTGTTCGGCGTGACGTCGCGCGGTGACGACCAATGCACGTATGCCGTGTATTCGAACGTCGCTGATTGGGCAGACTTCGTGCGCAGCACGGCGCTCGCGGCGGCCACTTCGGGAAGCTACGAGCCGGCGAGCTGGGTCACCGACATGGGCACCGCCACAGGCGGCACAGGCGGCACCGCCAATGGCGGGAGCGGAGGCACCGCCACAGGCGGTGCGGGTACCGCGACTCCACCTGAAGGTCCGGTCGGACCGACCGTCGATCCGTTGGGCTCGTCGTGTACGGGTGATTGTCCCAGCGACTACAAATGCTACTCGGCCACCGGCACGCCGCCCGGGATTTGCGTGCCGGTGTGCAGCGCCAGCAACGACACCTGCCCGACGCGCTACGCCTGCTCTGAATCACTCGGGGTGTGCACGCCGACGCAATCGACCACCAAGACCGCTCACATCTCGGGAAGCTGCGCAGTCAGCCCCGGCGCCGAGTCCGCGGGTGGCGGTTCGGTAATCGCGCTGCTCGGCATGGCGCTCTCGTGGCTCGGGCGCCGTCGACGCCGAGTTGCATGATGTGGGCGCTCGCCGCGCCGCTCGCCCTCGCGCTCGCGGTGGTTTCGCGTCCAGCTGCGGCCGCAGAGCCCGATCCGTGGTTTGGACCGGACAAAGCGCTGCATTTTGGCGTCTCGATCGGACTGGCCGCAGGCGGCTACGCAGCCGCAAGCCCGTGGCTCGAGAGCCGTCCCCAGCGAGCGCTGGTCGGTGGTGCGTTCTCACTCACGTTGGGCGCGGGCAAGGAGCTGTGGGATTTGGCGGGCCACGGCGACCCATCCTGGCGTGACTTCACCTGGGACGTGCTCGGGACCGCGGCTGGCGTTGCGCTCGCGGTCGGAATCGATGCGCTCATCAGCACTAGCCGTAAAGACGCACCGGTCGAGCGAGCCGCGCAGGGCCTCGTGTTTCATTTCTAACTGACGCGATTAAAATCTACACTCGGCCGTATGGGACTCCTCGACGGCAAAGTGACGGTGATAACTGGCGCAGGGAATGGCATCGGCAAAGCCAGTGCGCTGCTCTTCGCGCGCGAAGGCGCGCACGTGCTCGTCAATGATTTGGGCGGCGCCCGCGACGGCGCTGGAAGCTCGACGTCTGCCGCCGATACCGTGGTCGCGGAGATACGTGCGGCAGGTGGCACCGCTGAACCCAACTACGACGATGTCGCCAGCAAAGAGGGCGCCGAAGCCGTCATCGGCAAGGCGATCTCTGCGTTTGGTCGCGTGGACGTGCTGCTGAGCAACGCCGGCATTCTGCGCGACAAAACCTTGCTGAAAATGAGCCGTGAAGAGTGGCAAGCCGTGCTCGATGTACATCTGAACGGCACTTTCTTCTGCACACAGGCGGCCGCACAAAAGATGAAAGAGCAAGGCAGCGGCTCGATCATCAACACCACTAGCGTGTCCGGCATGCTCGGCAATTTCGGCCAAGCCAATTATGCCGCCGCGAAAGCGGGGATCTACGGGCTGACCCGCACGGCGTCGATCGAACTGCAGCGCTACGGCGTGCGCGTGAACGCAGTAGCGCCCATCGCCAAGACCCGTCTGACCGAAGACCTACCGATGTTCGAAACCATCGAGGATACGCTGTCCCCGGCCCATGTGGCTCCGGCGCATTTGTTCCTGGCCTCCAACTTGTCGCACGATGTAACGGGGGTCGTGCTTGCCGTAGCCGGTGCGCGGGTCAGCGTGTTCAAGGTGGTGGAGAGTCCGGGCAAGTACAAGGAGAGTGAAGGCGGCGTGTGGAGCGCCCAGGAGATCGCGGACCACTTCGAGTCGATCAGCAAAGTGTGACGTTCGCGTGCGGCGCGTGCGGCGCGTGTCGGCCCGGAAAACCGGGCACGGGTCGTCAAGATCTTCAGATAACCGCACGAATTGCCGGGAAGATTGCTGGCTGGCCCCCTCGATGTTAGCTTTTTTCTGGCCGATCGCCATGATCCGGCCTGCCCTGGAACATGCGCCGCGAAGCGAACATCCCGCTCATTTTGTGGATCACGACTGCGGTCGTGGTCCACCTCCTTTGGAGCGGTGGCGCCGACCAGACCGCGAAGCTCATCGAGCAGCGTTTGGACATCCAGCGCTTCGCGCGCAGCGTGCAGAATCACGTGCGTGGCGTCGGCGCGCCAGTCGAAGTTGCGTTGCTCGATGAAGAGAAACCGCCCGAGAAGGACGTCGAGCAAGACGAGGCGGACAAGCCGGAAGACATCAAAGATCCGGAGCAAAAGAAGACTGCCGAGAAGGACGACCCAGAGGCTGAAAAGAAGAAACCGGAGAAGGAGGTAAAGCCGGAAAAGGTCGAGCCGCCGAAGGTCGAACCCAAAAAGCCGGAACAGCCAAAGCCGGAAGAAAAAAAGGCCGAGCCAACCCCTACTCCTGCTCAGCCTCCGCCCGAGCTCACGGTCCCGAAGAAAATTGCCGTGCGGCAAGTGGTCGAAGACGAAAAGCAGCCGGACAATCCGAACGCCAACTTCATCGCCGACAAGGCGAACCACGTGCTCCAAGAGACGCAGGCTCGCCTCACGAGCAACGATCAAAACGACGCCAAACCGACGCCCGGCGGCGAACACTCGAGCCCCGACAAGAACCCCGGGGACTCCGATCACTCACGCGTGATGCAATCGGAGGACAAGCCGGGAGAGAAGGACCACGCGCCGTCGGAAAAGCCGGCTTCGGATCCGGACAAGCTCGCGTTGATGCGCCCGCCGGCAGCCGAACCGGTACACCGAAGCAGCGCCGAGCCCGCGCGAGACCAGACCGGCGCTCGCACCGGCGCTGCCCGTTCGCAGACCAGCGCGCCCGCACAAGAGGGGCAAAAAGCACAAGCCGAGTCCAAACAGAGTGAAGCCAGCCCCGACGTCGTAAACTCGGAGCACGGCCGATTCACGGTGCCAGGTCCCCGACAAGCGATGGTCGATCAAGCGGAAGCCAAGGCACGCAAAGCGCGTCCGCTCCCGAAGCGGCAAAATCGGGGTGACGCGCTATTCGGCTTCGGCTCGACCGGGACCACCGCCAACGGCGTCAACTTGAACTTGATGCCGCGCACCGCGGTTGCCGCGATCGGCTCGGACCAGCTCGCGCGCGAGCGGCAGATCGATGGTGAGCGACGACGCAGCGCGCACGTGGGTTCTTGGCACCCGATGGACCCGAGCCGCTGGCGCAGCGCGATCGAAAACTATGTGCCGAGCGTGCAGCTCGGCAATCAAACGGCGCTCAACACGGCTGCTTCCGCCTTCGGCAGCTACTTGAGCATGATCCACAACCGCATCCATCCAATCTTCGCGGATTCCTTCTTGGGCTCGCTCGACAACTTGCCGGCCGGACACCCCATGAACAACAAGGACCTCAGCACGGAGATAGAAATCGTCTTGGACCAAGAGTCGGGCAACGTGGTGCGCATGGGCGTGACCAAGTTTAGCGGCATCACGGCGTTCGACATCGCCGCGCTGGACTCGGTCAAGCGCGCGGCCCCGTTCGGGACGCCGCCGCGCGCGATCGTATCTCCCGACGGCAAGGTCTATTTGCACTGGGAGTTTCATCGCAACGAGTACGCTTGCTCCACGCTCAATGCCCGGCCGTTCTTGCTCAAAGCGCAACCCGGCACGGCACCGACGGAAGTCACTCCACCGCCCGCGCCTAGCGATCCTACAGAGACGTCGCCGCGCGAGCGCCATGGTCAGAGCGCGCCCCAGCGCGGCGGCGCGTACGCCCGAAATTGACCGAGCGTAATTTGCAAGTCCGAGACACAGAAGAGAGCTCCGGCGTCTCTTTGCCCATGCTCACGCGAGCCGCGCTGCTTGCGACGATCGTCGGCCGTGGCATCGCACCGGCGATCCCTGGACTCGCGGTTGGCATCGCACCGTTCATCACGCTCAGCGGGCGAGTCGCCGCTTTCTTGAGTCAGTTGGTTGCAGCAGGCGGCGTCGCCGCTGCGATCCGCTTGGCGGGTTCAGCGCTGCGTTTGCCCAAACTCGATTTGGGCTACCGGCTGGTCGCGTTGCCAGGCAGTGCAATCGTGGTCGCACTCGTGATGGCTGCCTGGGCAAGGCCGCTCGCGCCCGAGCTGTGTCGCATGATGGCGCTCGCTGCCATCGCCGCTTCTTTGGCGGGTTCGATCGCGAGCGTGCGAGAGAGCGGAACACGCGCGAGTGGCATGGTGCTCGGCGCAGCCGGCTTGTCGGGCCTCACGCATCTGCTCGCGCGCGAGTTGATGAGCCGCGCGGCGGAGCACCTCGACGTCAGCCTCAAGCCGTGGGTGATCGGCGTCTCAAGTTTGGCTACCGTCCTGGATTTGGTCACGCTCGGCTTGACCTTGACCTACCTAGGTCAGGGCAAAATGCGCCAGATCGCTCGCGTCGCTGCGCTGGTGCTCGTGCCGGCGCTCGCGCTCGGTGTGTTCGCCGCGCACGGCAGCGCGCCAGGCGCGAGCGTACTGCGCGTGCTCGCCGAACGCGCCTTGGGCCAATTGTCTCGTGCGCAAACGACGTTCGTGCCGGGTGCCTTACGCTTCACGGTCACCGCGGCCTTACTGCTGACAGCGGGCGCGTGCGTTGCGAAACCGAGCGCGCGAGGTCGAGCGAACGTCGTGCTTGCGATGTCGCTGTTGTCGCTCGGCGCGACGGACATGCCGTTGCCCGCGCTGTGGTTGGTGGTCGCAGCGTTGCTGTCGCCCAAGCAAGTCGCGCCGCTCACTCACGACTCGATCCGTGCCCGAAAAGCGCGCGTGTAGTACCAAGACGGCTCGAATAGTGCCGGTAAAACATCAATTATCGCAGATAACTCGCCGCAATCAGTGATGAATGGAGGCCGAGGCAGAGAGCATATGTTCAGCCTGCAGCTGATTTGATAAGGTCCGCCCACCTTTCGCATCGAATGGGGTTCGGAATGCAAAGCTCGCCGCGGCTGCTGGTGGTCGAAGATGATGTGACCGTTGCTCGCGCACTTTCGCGCACCCTGGCACGCGCAGGCTTCTCGGTCGCCGCTGCGCGCTCCTGCAGCGCCGCGCGCTCGCTCGCTCAAGACTTCGACTTTGCGATTCTCGATCTCGATCTACCCGACGGCAACGGAGTCGATCTCGCTCGCTCGCTGATGACCAGCGGCAAAGTACCGAGCGTCTTATTCTTCACCAGCTGCGCTGATACTTCGCTCTTGGCGCGCGCGCGCTGTGTCGGACCGGTCGTCATGAAGCCGCTCGGCGTCACTCCGATCCTCTCTTGGCTCGCGACCGCCAGCGCTGAGCTCGCGGATGCTCCGGGCAGCAGCGCTGCGCCCACCTCTCGAACGCGCAGCCATCGGACGTCGTCGTCTTCGGCGCTACGCCGCTCGCGCGCTCGCTGACGCGCTCACATCGCGCTGACGACGAGCGCAGCGTAGACCAGCACCAGATACGGGAGCGACGCCAAAAACAGCTGCTTTGCCCAGCGATCCACGGTCTTCGTGCCCCGGCCAAACGCCGCGAATCCCAAGAATCCAAGCCCGAGCACCAGCGCCACTACCGCATACCAAAGACCAGCCATGCCCAAGCACAATGGGGACATGCTGACGACCAAAAGCAACGCTGAATAGATCAGAATCGAACGCTTGGTCGCTGCGAGCCCACGCTCGTTCGGTTGAACGACGAGCCCCGCGCGCGCGTACTCTTCACGGCGGAAGGTGGCGATCGCCAAGAAATGCGGCAGCTGCCAAACCAGCAAGATCAGAAACAAAGGCCAGGCGCGCGGCGCCAATGATCCGGTCATGCTCGCCCAGCCGATCAACGGCGGAATTGCGCCCGGCACTGCGCCTACGTGGAGCGCGTAGCCCGTGCTGCGCTTGAGCGGCGTGTAGGCGAGCACGTAGCTCGCGAGCGCGGCCAACGAAAGGCCGGCGCTCATCAGGTTCACGAACAGAGCGAGCACGCTCAGCCCGATGCCTCCACACGCGAGCGCAAACCACAAGGCGACTTCGGGCGCTAGCCGACCGGTTGGCAATGGGCGAGAGGCGGTACGTCGCATCAGCGCGTCGGTGTCGCGCTCGATGTACATGTTGAGCGCGTTGGCTGCGGCTACGACCAGCGCTGTCCCGAGCATCGCCACCAACAGCCGCCCCAGCGGGCGCGGCCCCGGAGCCACGAGCGCGCCGCAAAGCATCGTCACCATCACCAAGCCGGCCAGGCGAGGCTTGCCGAGTTCGACGAGTGCTGACCCAAAGCGAGTGCTCACCTGGTCGGAGCTCTGGTGTTCGCCGCTAATACCCGGCACGCTCGATTGCATCCTTCAGCACCTTCGGCCTTTTTGTGCGGCTCTCAGCGGTGAAAACTCAGTGACGCCTCGGCAGCAGCCAAAGGCCCGGGCCTCGTACCACCGTGTGCCGATTCCAGCAATCTGCTCGATAAACCAATATAATTGTTAACATTTTTCATGGTCCCGCCGAGGTACCTAGGCGGCGACCGTAGCGCTGGCGGAGCCGTTGGACCACACACAGGCCGACCCACGCCAGCGCCGCCCCCGTCAGCCCCGCCGCCGGCAAGGCCAGGTACGTCCCCGAGTGCGGCTCCTGACGCTCGAGCCAAGCCATCGCCCACCACAAGCAGGCAGAGGCGCACGCGCCGAGCAAAGCCCCGGCCCATGCCGGCAACCACGGGCGCACCGACGCAAGCCGGCCGACCGCGTAACCCGCCAACGCAGCGCTCGACGTGAAGAGAAAGATTCGAAGTGCGAGCGGCATGCGCCGTGAGCGGCCCCAGGGTGGCAGGCCGCTCACCGTCGCTTCGCGCGCACGAATCTGAACGTCCAGCTTCAACGCCGAGATCGGAAACGCGAGCGTAAAGTGCTCGAACGCAATGCGTTTCAAATCTTCGCCGAGCGCAATGGTCGCCGCGCGAAAGGTTGCTTGCTTGCCGATCGGGGCGCGCCCCTTCAACTCGGGCTTTCGCCCCGCTTCGCACACCCAAGCAAAGCCGAGCATCGGCACCGTCACTTCCGCACGCGGCGCGCTTTCGACGCAACTCTCACGCGCAGATGCAACCAACTCAGTCGCGAGCTGACCGGGCGAAGTGCCTCGCCCGTCGAGCCAAGTGGAGACGCCAAAGGCAAATGCGCCGAGCGCCAGCACGCAACCCAAGGTTGCCAATGCGATCGAATGCCAAGATGCGATTGTCGCAAGCCGAGCGGAGCGCGCGCTGGCAGCGATGCCTAGAGCGACTGGCACGCTCACGAGAAACGAGACCTCGAGCGCTGCGGCGAGCAGCGGGCGCGCGAACGGCCAGATCAATGACAACGGCAAGCGTTGCTCCGCGACGCGCGGCCAAAGTCGTAGGCCGCCGACGCACAGAAACACGACCAAGGAGCCGACGAAGGCCAAGAGGCCGGCGAAAACGGTGCGACGAGCAACCAAGCCCACTTCTGTCAGCCTAACCGGACCGAAGGCACAACGGCGAAGTTTGCGCCCGCGGGGCGATTTGGTCTTTCCCGGACCACGGGCCTGCACTGCCCGCGTCAATGCCGTCAGGATAGCGGGCCAGCCCCCCGGGACGTTCAGGGACATTGCGGGGCGAAGCAAGGCCATGTGTTATGGTCACGCGAACATTCGCGCCGGGTCGGGCAACCCAAGTAGTAGCGATGTTCTGCGGAGGATCCATGCGCATCCAGACTTCATTCCTTGCCACGCTGACTCTCGCCACCTTGTCCCTCGCTTCGCTCCGGGCGCACGCTGCGGACGAGGAGGTGTCGACCACCGGCAAGGGCATCGTCGGCGGTTCCCTGCTCGGAGCCGAGATCGTGTTGGCGACGGAAGCTGCGTTCAAGGTGAAGCCTGCGTGGGCTTACCTCGTTGGTGGCGTGGGCGGCGCTGCAGCGGGCGGCGTCGGCGGCTATTTCATCGAGCAAGACGCGAACCCGAAGACGACGATGTTGATGTTGGCTGGCGGTATGGCGCTGGTGATTCCGACCACGGTTTTAGTCTTGAGTGCCACTGCTTACGAGCCGCCCGCGAGCTACACGCAAGACCGAGCGCCCACGGACGAACCGGTCGCCGAACCTCCACAACCGAGTGGTGCGCCGACTCCTGCGCCAACTCAAGCGCCCACCACTTCGCCGTCTGGCAACGAGGTGACTGCGCCGACTGATGCAGCGCCGGCTCCCGCACCAGAGACGCCGCCGCCCACGAGTTCGCTGCGCAAGCGTAAGTCGAACGCACATCGCACCTTGCCGCTCGACTACCACCTCACCCCACCTGCACTCATCGGTGTCTCGTCGGACGCGCTCACACTCAGTGTGCCCGCGGTGCAGGTGCGCAATGTGTATAGCCGGAACGAGCTTGCCGTTTACGGCGTGAGCCAGGCGACCGAACTGCGCGTGCCAGTGCTCAACGTTTTGTTCTAATTGTTGCGCGAGGTCGGGCGTGGGCTCGCCGTGCGAGCGGACATAAAAACGAGCAGCGAGAAACTCCACTAGTCGGGCGCCTGATTAGTGATGCTAGTCTCTTAGGTTGCGGCTAACGTCAGCCGTTCATCCGCTCGGGATTAGACGACAAAACATGGCACAGCCTGCTCAGCAGAAGCCCGCAGTGGCGGCGCCACGCTCCAAGAAAGCCGATGACCCGGCGCTCGGCAAAGTCATTGCCGGCCGCTATCGCCTCGAAGCACGAATCGGCGAAGGCGGAATGGGTATCGTGTATCGCGCCCGACACGTGCTCATCGATCGCGTCGTCGCGGTGAAGTTGATTCGCCCCGACTTGCGCGGCGAAACGCACCTTCGCGCGTGGATGCTGCGCGAGGCGCGCGCCGCTAACCGCGTCGACCACGCGCACATCATCGACATCCACGACATCGGCGAGACCGATGACGGGGAGCTTTACTTGGTGATGGAGTACTTGGTCGGCACGCCGCTCTCGAACGAGCTAGCGCACGGCCCAATGCCCCTGAACCGCGGCGTCGACATCTTGGAGCAGATGGGCGCAGCTCTCTCACGCGCTCACGACTTGGGTGTCGTGCATCGCGATCTGAAGAGCGACAACATCCTGCTCACCCACCGCGGGGGTCGCAAAGACTTCGTAAAGATTTTGGACTTCGGCTTGGCGGCACTCGCACACGATCCGCGGCTCGCCCCCAAGGGCGCGGTCTTCGGTACGCCCGAGTACATGTCGCCCGAGCAGGCGCGCGGTGAGCAAGCTGGGCCGCACTCGGATCTCTACGCGCTCGGCGTGCTCTTTTTCGAGATGCTCACCGGGCAGCTCCCGTTCCGCGCCGGCGATCGCGACAGCTTGCTGGAGATGCAACGCACGGCGCCCGCGCCGCGCCCGACCAGCATCCGCAAAGACTGCCATCCCGCCGCGGAGCGCATCGTGCTCCGGCTGTTGGAGAAGGATCCGCGCAAGCGCTACCGCGACGGCCATCACCTGCTCGAAGAGCTGAAAGCGCTGCAACGCTCGCTGCCCAGCGCTTCTTGGGAAAAAGAGGGCGGTGAAGCGCCTCCCGCGGCGGCTCCCCTCCCCCCGCCGCCGCCCCGTGCGCCGAGCGTGATTGAGTGGGCCGGACGCGCAGGCCTCTTCGCGCGCATGGTCGCTCGTGCCTACCCGTCGGGGAACGCGGCGCCCGAGGTTGCGCAAGCTTTGGCCACGCTTTGGGATCTTGCAGCCAAAGCCAGCGGCCTCGAAGGTGAAGTCGCGAGCCATACCCGCAAGCTCGAAGCGCTCGAACGTCGCGGTCGCGCGCTGCGCGCCGAAATCGGCCGCAAGGTTGAAGAGCTCGCGCACGAAGAGTCGCGCGTGCTGCGTGAAGCCGCGGCCTATGGCGAGGAAGAAGAAGCTGCTCGACGTGAGCTCGGCCGAGCCGAGCAGATCGCCGAAGAAAGAGTGGCTAACGCCGACCGCGCCGATCGCGCCGGTATCGGCACTCGCGCCATCTACGAACAAGCCGGCGCCGCGCATGCGATGGTCGAAGCCCAGCGCCAGTGGCTGAAGACGCGCGAGACGCGGCGCACGGGGCGCGAAGCCAGCGCCGCCGACCTGCGCCGTCAAATCGAAGAACTGCGCGGCCAGCTCGCGCGCTACGCCGAAGCCCTGGAAGAAGACTTGGCGACCGGTCGTGAGAAGGTAGCGGCCCGCGCACGCGAGGGCCTCAAATACGAAAAGAGCTTCTTCGAAGCCTCGAACGTGTTGATGACCCACCTCAAAGGCAAGCCGGAGTGCCGCGAGCTGATGAACGAGCTTACGGCCGGTGAGCACGAGAGTCCGCAGCAGTCGCCCGGACCTTCGCGCGCCGCAGAAGCTTGAGTTCGAGCCGGGTCCTAATCCCCGGGGCGGCGCAGCTAGCCCCGGGACAGTCGCAAACCTTCGCGATAGAGCAAGGCGACGAGCGGTTGCCCGGTTTCTTGTTGCACCACGCGAACGTTGGCTTCGTCGCGTATTTGAATCTCTGCCCGCATTGGTCGGTGGACCTCGACATGGGGGACGAGCGGTTCTATGCCGAGGACATCGACCGCATTTATTGCAAGAACCACGGCGCGCTATTTCGCGTGAGTGATGGCGTGTGCGACTGGGGCCCGTGCCTGGGCAAGGCTCTGGTTCCTTGCCGGGTCGAGCTCGAGAGTGATGATGTTTGGGTTAGCTTGGGGCAACCGTGAAGCCGAACTTCGTTAGCGTGGGTGCACTTTGCGCCGCCCTCGGCGTCGGGCTCGGCGCATTCGGCGCGCACGGCCTAAGAAGCATGATTGGCGAAGCTCAGCTCGCTTGGTGGGAAACGGGCACGCGCTATTGGGTAGTCGGCGCTCTGGGCATGCTCCTGTTTGGTTTGTATCAGCACAAGCGCGCCACGAGCTCCCTTCCCGGCTGGCTGTTGCTCGCGGGTAGCACGCTGTTTGCGGGCAGCCTTTACGCGATGGCGCTAGGAGCGCCGCGCCTGTTCGGCGCGATCACGCCGCTCGGCGGGCTCGGTCTAATTGCGGGTTTTTCGAGCTTTGCCTGGGTAGCCAGGCGCTGAGCCAACGAACATCGCAAGAAATTTGCTCATTGTTCGGGGTTTGGTGTCTACCAACCAAGTCCCTTCATGCCCGCGCTCTCTTCGCACCCCCTACCCGAGGAGCTGATCCCTGAGCGGATCCGCGGTATCCGCGTGACGCCGGTCTCATCGGTCGCTGGCGCCCGCGAGGCTGCCGTGAAGTCGAGGCCGCGACCACGGCCGCCGCTCTTGGCAGGTCGGTACGCGATCGATCGCTATTTCGACCGCGGCGGCACATCCAAAGTCTATCTCGGCTGGGACGAACTCTGTGAAGAGGACGTCGTGGTCAAGATCCTCACCGACGATGCTGCGCGCTGTCCAGTGCTGCGCGGACATTTCTTGATCGGCTCACGCGCGGCGCTCGCGGTCGAACACGAAAACGTAGTGCGAACGCTGGCCGTGCGCGATCCGGAACCAGGGACACCGTACATGGTGATGGAACGCCTGCGCGGCGAGTTGCTGGCTGATCTGCTGTTTCGCACGCCGCAATTGCCCTGTCAGGCTGCGCTTTCGCACACCGCGCAGGCCGCCGCTGGGCTCGGGGCATTGCACCAAGCGGGCATCATTCATTGCGACATCAAGCCCGACAATCTGTTCCTGACGATGCAGCACGGTGTGCCGAGCACGCTCAAGATCTTGGACTTTGGTCTGGCCGAGGTGGCGGGACAAACCATTGCCAGCGAGGCGCATGCCGTGCGAGGCACTGCGCAATTCATGGCACCGGAGCAGGTACTGGGTGATGCAGTGGATGCGCGCACCGACGTCTACTCGCTCGGCGTCGTGATGTTCCGCATGTTGACCGGGCAGTTGCCGTTCGATCTCAAACTCAGCACCACCTTGCTTCGGCATCAGTTGTCCTCACCCACGCCGCCCCCTTCGTGGCTGTGCGACGATCTCGATCCGAACGTGGAGGGCATCGTGCTCAAGGCGATGCGCAAAGATCCCGCCAATCGCTACGCTTCCGTGCTCGAGATGGCCGAGGACTTGGCGCGAGTGTCGAACGGGCGTGCGCCGCACACGGCGTTTTCCACTCCGGAAGTCGACGTGTACACCCCCAAAAGTTCACGAGCCGAACAGTCCGCGGCGATGCTCGGCTATTCTCCCGGCGCTACACGCTGAGTAGCGCGGACTACGCCGGCAGCTTCGTGAGCAAGAACGAGCGGAGCTTGACTAGATTGCGCTGGTCTCGTCCGAAGCCGGGCACAACGTAGCCCTCTGCCCACTCTCGAACTTCACGCACGAAGTCCGCACGCACACCGGCATCGGACAAGATGGTGCTGACACTGCGGCCACGCGCCGTGCTTTGCTCGAGACCCGCGACGTACTTGGTCAGACGTCCGTACTCGCTGCCCAAGAACTCCTGCACGAGCTCGGCTTCACTCGCGAGACGCGCGAGCGTGCCCGTCCCATCCGCCGCGAGTTCCGACTCGGCCTCGAGCCGTACGGCATCAGCCGCGGCGCGGACCACGAATGCGTCGTCGATGAAACCCAAATCTTCCAAGCCATCGGGGATGAGATCCAAGGACTTGAACAGATAGTTGAGCGCCGCAGTCGCGCGCCGCTGCGCGACCTCGTTGCCTTCTGTCTCGAGTACGGACGCGAGCGCGCGCGCGTCATCCGCGAGTGAGCGGAGCCAATTCGGGAAGGCGTCGAGACAGCGAGCTTCGAGCGTTGACATGCGGTGTTTTGCTCTATCAAGGCCGGCTAGCGCTGTAAAGCGCACGCCTCGATGGCCGCAGCGACTCGGTTCAGCGGCTGACTCCGCACAGCACACGCAGCGCGTTCTCGGCGAAGATCTTGCGCACCTCGGCGGCGCTGAAGCCTGCGCGCTCGAGCGCCGAGGCGAGCACCGGAAATCGACTCGCATCGCGTAGCTCGTCGGGCGGACGGATATCGCCTTCGAAGTCGGAACCAATCGCCACGTGGTCGATCCCCGCGATGCTTCGCAAGTGCTGAACGTGCCGCACGACGTCTTGCAGCCGCGCGCGCCGACCTCTAACCAAAAATGGGCCGTGAAAGTTCACGCCGATGACACCACCGGTCGCCGCAATCGCGCGCAGTTGTGCGTCACTCAAATTGCGCGGATGATCGGCGAGCGCGCGAGCATTGGAATGAGTCGCGACGACGAGGCCGTGCGCTTCATTGGCCAGCGCCACGATATCGTCGACGGCGCGGTCGGACGCGTGAGAAACATCGACGATCAGACCGAGCGAAAACGCGCGCCGCACGAACGCCCGGCCCTTCTCCGTCAAGCCGAACGGCTTGCTCTCGGGGTCGCCCGAAGAACTCGCGAGCTCGTTTGCAAAAGTATGCACGAGCCCGACGATACGTAGCCCGCGCTTCAGCCAAACGCTCAGGGCCTCCGGATCATCCGCAAGGGGCCCCGCTCCTTCGAAGGCGTAAAACGTGCGCACCGCGGCGGCCTCGGCGGTGCAGCCAGGTGGTGCAAACGGTGGTGTGTGCAAGAGCGCCTGATCTACCCGAAGGTAGGAGCGTTCGAGATCGGCCACCCGCGGTCCAGCAGGTGAAGCATCACGAGGCACGAACAACGGAAGCACCACACCGGAGACGCCACCCCGGCGTACCGCCTCGATCGAGAATTGCCCGTTGCTCGCAGCAAAGTCCTTCGACTTGAAGTTGTACTGGTACGAAAGGTCCACATGTAGGTCGACGACCGGCACGGGTGCACTCGTTGCGGCTGACGAAGCTCGCGCGCCGAGCAGTGATAGGGCGATCGCGATGAAGTGGAGCGAGTTGCGCAACGTCCGTTCAGGGTAAGTCAAAGCGCGCCCGCCGTCTTGCCCCAGGCGCGAAAAGTGACTCAGATTGCTACGCTTTTATTCAAGCCTTCACCTCGCACGCCGTAATCTTCCAACAGGCAATGCCAGCCACGAGCGAATTTCCGCCCAATTCCGAGCGAAGCGGTATTCGGCGTGGGTTTGAGCCGCAGCGTATCCTGTTCGTCGACGACGACGAGTTGATCCTGCGCAGCATCAGTCGCGTGTTGCGCCGTCAGGCGCAGGAGGCATCTTGGGAACTCCACTTCATCTCGGACGGTGACGTTGCGCTCGAGCTCTTGGAGCGTCAGCCGTTCGACGTCGTAATCGTGGATGCGCAGATGCCGCGCATGAGCGGCACCGCGCTGCTGCGCCGTGTGCAGGAATCGAGTCCCGGCACCGTTCGCATCTTGATGTCCGGACACACTGGGCTGGATGTGCTGCAGGGCGCGTTGCCCTTGGTTCACCGGTTCATCGCCAAGCCGTGCGATGCGCAGCAACTGCAAACCACATTGGAGAACGCCTGTGGTCTGCGCAGCATCCTCAACCGTCCCGAGCTCCGCGCGCTGGTCGGTAGCAGCAATGAATTGCCGTCCGCGCCGCGCACGTACGTCGAAATCGGCAATGCGCTGAGCAACCCGCACGCGAGCACCCGTACCGTAGCCGAGATCGTGGAGAGGGA
>Ga0164241_10002774_pt1 | contig 18456 bp, 10 predicted proteins | sample OricomyardsoilBY_FD_108780 | JGI IMG/M metagenome (GOLD analysis project Ga0164241, IMG submission 108780) | Backyard soil microbial communities from Emeryville, California, USA - Original compost - Back yard soil (BY) | ecosystem: Environmental > Terrestrial > Soil > Unclassified | place: USA...
ACGTTGTGCATACAAACCGGTATTCTCAGCATCGATGCAAGACTTATCAAATCATGGCCGATGTGGCCGTAGCTGATCGCGCCATGATTGGCTCCCCAATGAGCCATCACATTATATACATCTTTAAAAGCGCCTTGTCCCGTAAGCTTCGGCACAAACCACGTGGTAGGCCAGCTTTTGTCAGTTCTTTCATCCAAAATATCATGCACTTTTTCAGGAAGATCAATGGTTTCTCCTTCCGCGATTTGCAATACCGGCCCAATTCCTTTTACCAGGTTTAAACGACACATGGTAACAGGCATTCCTCCTTTAGTAACAAACTTTGAAGAATAACCACCGCCCCGAAAATAGCCATTGTTTGCCGGATACCAGGTGGTCGCTCTTAAACATTTATTGGCTTCTTCCTGGCTAATCTCCCAGAAAGGTTTCATTACAGGTTTTCCATCTTTTGATTCTTGCCCACTTCCATCTAATGTTGCGGAACCGGAATTGATCAAATGAATAAATCCATTTCCTGCATTGCCTTCAGCTTTCCATCCGGTAACTCTTTCTACCGCATCGGGACTCCAGTAAGTTCTTACATCTGCAAAGATTTGTGCAGTATTGGTAAGCAAATAATTAAAGAGCATTGATACGCCATTTAAAGAATCATTTTCTGTGGCCACCATATAAGGAGCACGAATGCCATTCCAGTCGAAAGACGAATTGAGTATCGCTTCAGAAAAATCGCCATTGGGCAGGAAATCAGTCCATTGCCTTTGCCCCTGGAAGCCTGATACGAGGGCATTATGGCCATTGGCTTCTTCTCCAAAACCCTGTCCGTCCGGCAGGCGGGCCTTATCTTTCAGGTTATCATTTCCTATCATCAAATCGCGGATGATAAGCGTCATCTTTATCACAAATTCCCAATCTCTATCTTTTTGTTCGCGGCTGAATTGTTTTTCTTTTGGATTCAAATCTTCTCCTTCTTTGCAATTTTCTTTTACCCAGGATAAAGCTTTTTGAAATTCTTCTTCATCATAAATTTTCTTTTCAATTCTTCTCAATACTTCTGAAGAATCCACATATTCATTTCGCATTCCCAGGTATTCCTGGAATAAATTTGGAGTAATCATTGACCCTGCGATGCCCATTGATACTGAACCCACAGACAAATAAGATTTGCCACGCATGATGGCTACCGCCAATCCTGCTTTGGCAAAAGACAACAATTTCTCTTTCACGTCTTCCGGAATATTTTCATCACCCAAATCCTGCACATCTTTTCCATAGATACCAAAAGCCGGAAGGCCAAACTGATTATGCGCGGCTAACGTTGCAGCCAAATAAACAGCGCCAGGGCGCTCCGTTCCGTTGAATCCCCAAATCGCTTTTGGCAAAAGCGGATTCATATCCATTGTTTCGCTGCCATAGCACCAGCACGAAGTAACCGAAAGGGAAACACCTACGTCGTTTGCCTCAAATTTTTTAGCACAGGCGGCCGCTTCGGCTACTCCACCTATGCAAGTGTCAGCAATTACACATTCGACTGGAAAGCCGTCCGGATATTTTAGTTCTTGCGAATACAGTGAAGCAACATTTATTGCCATTTTCATTGTAGTTTCCTCAAGAGATTCCCGCACTCCTCCAAGTCTTCCATCGATGATGGGTCTTATTCCTATTTTTGGGTAAACAGTTTTTTCTTTCATTCTGATTTTTTTTATTTTTTAAAATTCTTTCTGAATATCTTCCAGTGATACTCCCAGCAACTTTTGTGAGATGACATCCAACGCTTTTTCATTTCCTGTGAAATGAAACACAGCATGATTATGCGACATAGATTTCCCTGGTTTTAAAAACGCCGCCGGGGACACACTTTCCATTTCATAAAACGGCCCCATCTGCGATCCGTCAGCTAAAGGCCCGTCGTTATAGGCATTCACCGCATCGCCTGAAAATATTGGTTTGTTAATGTTCCATTCCTGGTTTAAATATTTTGCAGTTGAATCAAGGTCATAATTTATAATGGTTAAAATTTTGTGTTGCGGGTCGTAGCTACCGGCGATTTTCTTTGCAAAGCCAGGTACTACTCCTAATTTTCCGCGGCTTTTTCCATCCGCTTTTAAAAATAACATTTCATCTGTATGCTTTAACCTGTCTGGCGGAATTTGTCCAAAATAATCGGAGGTAACTACTTTATTAAAAGGAGTTCCTGACAAATTTTTATAGGGAACCACTATTACAGTAGCGGGCGAAGGCGTAAACATATCCAACATCCAAATGCAAGGCATTCCGGTGGTTTCGTTCCAGGCAAAACTTTCTTTGTTAGTAATTGTATTTTCAGTTTGATAGGCGACAGCTTTTACTGAGGGGGCAAGAGTAATTCCTAACTTTTGCGCGATGTCTGCATTGCTAAGAATTTTTACCGAACGCTCTACCGATAAATTTAAATTGGCGCCTTTGTAATTCATCAGTTGCATATCCTTGTGCATGGTCACTGACTGTCTGTTTTTATTTATCACGTTCCATGCTTCAGAGTCAAAAGGAGCGGGTGTTTTCCAGTTGGCAAACACCATTGACGAATCCGGCTTGAAGAAAAGCGAATACTTGCCCCCCTCAGGGCCAAGCCAGAAGCGGTTTTCACCGCCGTAAGCATTCATGTGCGCATCAGGAGTTCCGGAAAAGGCTTTATAATTTACCCAACCAAAACTTTTTCCCGAATCGCCCTCGGCAGTGGATGTAAAAACTTTAGCCTGGTATTTTGGCGAAACGATTACCTGTGCTTTTCCGTCATCAGTGCTTAAAACGACAATGCTGTCATCGTGTTGCTTTAGAAAATTCAGGTCATAATTAAAGCTTCCCTTCCCCAATGAATCTGTCGCATTTTTTTTCGATGCCTGTTTCTGGCCGGAATTATTGCAGGATGATGTTATCATAAGAAGAATTATAAGAGGGGAAAAAAATTTTTTGATCATAGCAATTTTTTTATTATTAGTTAAATTTATTTACACATTATATGTATCCAAAAAGAAAATAAAAATTCAAATTATTTGTTGGTTTGCTGCCCGTATTATTTGTTTATTTATAAAACCAATTCTAAATATTTCTTAATTCTTGCCACCCGAACTTTTTCGCAAAACCAGTTTTTCTTTAATGATAACATGACTGTGTTTTTTTGTATTATCCTTAAGTCTTTCGATAACCAGTTCAACGGCCCCTTTACCCATATCTTGCAAAGATTGGTTAACATAGGAGAGGGGGCAATAAAAGAAATCAAAAGCATCACTCTCGTCAAACGCGATAATGGCAAGGTCATCAGGAACTTTAATTCCGGATTGGTTAATTTTCTTTAAACTTTCGACCGCGAGCGTATTTGTGGCAAAGAAAAAAGCGTCCACTTTTAATTCAGGAAATAATAATTCTTCAATTTTCTCAGCTACATCTTTTTCAATATTCTGATAAGAAGCTTCTTTCACAAATTCCTTTTTAAACCGGATGCCGTGTGCTTTCAAAGCAGCCTTATATCCATTTTTTCTTTCCTGGATATGGGGTAATTGGGTATCGTAAGACATTATACTAATTTTTTTCCTGCCGTTATTTATCAAATGTTCAACCGCATTATAAGCAGCCTTGAAATTATCAATATGAACGCTGTCAACATCTACTGATGGGAAATAACGGTCAATCAATACTACAGGCAACCCGGTTTTTTGCAATGCCATTATCTGTTTCTCGGTATTTTCCACCGGAGCAATGATAAAAGCATCTACCTGACGGTTTTGAAAAACATTTAGTAAGTCTTGCGACTTTTCTTCATTTTCATCACTGCTACCAATGATCACAACGTACCCTTTTTTCCTGGCTTCATCTTCAATAATTCTGGCAATACTTGAAAAGAAAGGATTCGATATATCAGCCACAATTAAACCAATCGTATTTGTCTTACCGCTTTTGAGACTTTTTGCAATATGATTAGGCTGGTAATTCAGTTTGACGACAGCGCTCCGGATTTTTTTTGCCATCTTTTCACTTACTCTTGCTTCTTTTTCTTTATTATTGATTACATAAGAGACCAGTGCGGTTGAAACTCCAAGATATTTTGCAACATCCTTCAAAGAGACTTTACCATTCATATTTCAGAGTTATATTTAGTCGTTTAGATTACAGCGTTTTTTTCTGCAATTGGATTAATTTACTTCCAATCCATCTTTATTTGGCAAAACCGGAAAAGCGTTATGCGGCTCTGTCTGGTACCAAAAAACGGTAGAAGCTATATCGTCCTGCAATGGCAGATAGCGTCCTTCGCTCCGCCACCCAAGCGCCTGGATAGTAACTTTAAGATCTTTATCAAAACGAATCGGGTCTGTGATATGCCAGCGGTATAAACCAAACCTTTGCGATACCTGGTAATGCCCGTCACCTTTTATCACCTGGCAAAGCCCGGAATAAGGAGTGCAAAATTCTGTATAATTAGTTTCTTCTACTCCTGCGTCATTTTTCTTTTTAGTATCAAAGTCGTAGGAGCCACAAAAATAGTCTTCTGTACCAGTTCCATTAATGGTTGGATACTCAGTATCGCCATCAATATAAAATTTAATTTCACCTTCGCCCCACCATCCATTATTATGAACTCCCCAGGCAATATAAGTGCCCACATATTGGCCTTTCCCTTTTATACCATCTACTAATGTGTAAACACCTTTGTAAGGCAAAGGATTTACACGACGAAACTGTGCATGAAAATAAGCCGCATCGCTGGGCACTTTAGTCAATACATAATCAACCTGGTAGTATAAAACCATGTCTTTATCATCAATATTCTCCATAGTTATTTTGCATTTTTTTCTGAAAGGCATTGGCCAGTAGCAATTGAATGCGCTACCTGGGTTTACGCATACTGCCAGGGATTGCAACGGAGAATATTGGTTCCAACCCATACAAAAGAAATCGCCAACTGGTGCTTCCACAGAAGGTGTAGTTTCGCCATCCCAATAAAATCGGATGATAGAATTTCGCCATACTCCTGTGGGTGTCATCCAGATATGTTGAATGGAACCCGAGCCATCAATCTCTGCTACTGTAAATGTTGTATGAGCTTTAATCACAACGCTGGGGCTTACTTTCCAGCCCTGTCCCAAATCCCTTGAAGGTCCCTGGCCAGTTCCTTTTGTTGCCATTCCGCCTTGTCCTTTTGCACCTGTAAAATTTTCAGGACTAATGGAACGCGTCTTTGCATCAGACGTGCGGTAGATATTACTCATGTTGGCATCTATGCCATTATAATCGCTTTGTGCAAATAAATTAGAAGAAAGAAAAAAGCAAATTAAAAAGTAAATAAATTTCTTTGTTGTCATAATATAATTTTTTAGTAAACGAATAAATAGTAGCAATTTTAATTTTTTCGAAAAAATGATTTTCAAAAACGACCCGCCACAGTAACCAAATAAATAATCAGGATTTTAATTTTTAAGAATAAAAGATTTTCCAAAATGATCCACAAGGCGGTTGTACGCTTCTGAAGCAGCCCCGTTTCCCCAATCGAAAATGGTAAACTCTCCAATTCCTAAACCATTGGAGTTTGTTTGTCCGTCATGTCCATAATTTTCCATCATAAACCCATAATCTTTTGGGCCAAAAAATTTCCATTTTTCTTCCCACTGTTTTTTTGTTTTTGGATTTAACGGAGTGTACATCATCACAAATGAGGCACGTAATGCAGCCAGACCACGTTGAATATATTGTTCATTGTTAATAAGCTTACCGTATTTGACAATCAATTCAGCAAACAGGCTTTCTCTTGAGTCATTCCATTCTGCATCACCATTCATTACACCAAAACCTCCAAGCAGGTTCACGTACATATAAGGAGGTTGCCACGAAGCCTGGTACATCAGCATTTCATCCAAACTAAGTATTCCGTATTTGAGATAATTTTGTTGATGAGTAATTTCATAACAGCTATAAAGCGCTTGCGCAGTGTAATACATCGAAAGCGTATTCTGTTTGAACATATTATTTCTTGTTACTTTTTTCCCGACCAAATCCAGGGAGCCATAACGGCTGCAAGACCAATAGGTCTCAAAATCTTCCCATTGGCCTTCGGGAATTATTTTTTGAATTACCGCATCCATGCACTTCAATGCAGGATAAAGATATTTATCATTTTTCGTCAACTGGTATAATTTCAAAAGAAAAGTAACCGACATGGAAGATTCCGGTGACGCATTTAGATAGCCTAATGGTTTCAATGAATCTATTGAAATCCATCCCGGGAAAAAGCCGTCTTTATTTTGGATTTTAATTAAAGCATCTCCATATCTTATTGCATATTCTAATAAACGCTTATCCTTTTCCAGTTCATTATACCACGTTAGCATCAAATACCCGGTGTAACTCATATCTAAAATATGAAAAGGTGAGTTTTGGGGATCATTCGTGTATGGATTCCTGTTAGAGTTTCCAAAATAATAGGTATCCCATCCTTCCGAGCGATTATATTTTTTACCATCTATTTCCACTGTTTTCATTTTGGTAGCAATCACACTATAAAAAAAACCGTTTTTTTGTGGAAAAGACAAAGCCAGTTCTTTAGTTTTTAATGCATAGTTCATATACGCAAAATCTTTTTTTCTACGGGCATACCTGTACAATCCTTCAGCAGAACGCAATGAGCTAAACCATGCCTGGTTCCAGATTGATCGAAACTCTCTTTCATCGGGCTGCCCCGGGTAATCGGGACTTTGAGTTACATTCACAATGAACACCGGCGCTCCCACATCTTTACCATTTAATTTAAATTCCTGCCACACACTTTTTTTCCAGGAATCATAAGCCCATTCGTAAGTTTGAAGTACGTAAGGTTCTAAATCTTTATGATGTAATGGTTCTCCGGCATCATACAAAGGTTCTCCCCACTTTTTCCAAAAAAAAGACAACACTTCTTTAAAAGGATCAAAAATATCTGCAATGTCATTTGAGGTTAAAATATAAAAACCAAGTTCAATTTTTCCAGGAGGATAAACCGCTCCATCGTTACGTACAAATAAAACGTGTTCTTTCACTGCGGACTCACTCATGCCAATAGTAAGTTTATTAGCAGGCGCATCCATGTCCATATACCAATCCACAGGAGAACCCTTCTTTAGAATATCTATATCGGGGATAATGGCAAGTTGCATTTGTGAAGAAGAAACGATCAAAGCCGGAGTTCTGAAAACATGTTGAGCGATGATATGATCTTTTGTGGGTGTAAGCTGCGGCGCCCAGTTGAATGTGGGTTTGAAAGCAGGTAAAATATTTATCTGCAAATCATTTTGTTTTACTGAGTAAGACAGATTCCACGTTACGGATACACGAACCCTGTTTTTAGAAATAACGGTGTACTGTACAACAGGTTTAATATTATCTATATTACCGAATTTGATCAATTGGACATAGGAATTAATTTCTACAGGCAATGCTGGGATTTTTTGAGCCATTGCACTTTTCGAGCAAAAAATTAATCCTAAATAGGTAACAATAAATAATAATTTTTGCTTCATATTCTTTTAATAAATATCAGTCTAATCTATTTAACTGGGGTTTTATCTAAATACAAAACCTTTGAAATTAATGAATTATACCCCCGTTAAAAATGATAGTATCAGATAAATTTTAATTCCTTCGGGTTTCATTTTTAAAATCAAAATCCCGGTTATTTGTCCTTTTACTTTGCGTTGCACATGTCATTCTATAAAATTATTTTAGAATGGAAAGTAACTTGGGTTTGGCACGCAAAGACTATTGGTTTGGCCTTCGGTAATCGGCAAAGGCGCCAGTAAATCATTTTCATCTATCGAGATATTTTCTCCCGGGAATTCCTTTGACAGATTCCCATTCATAATACTAATCGCATTTGCAGCTCTCATTTTGATCGACGCCTCAATGTTGAAAAAAACAAGTCTTCCTAGCCATCAAATCAGCTTTAACCAAATATCGACGATATTTTCAAAGAACTATATGTTACTTCAACGAAACGCTCATTATATTAATTAATAAAATATCCGTAGTAGCCCGAAATAAAAACACAGGATGAAAAATCGATTTTTTTTTATTTTACTGCTTGAAAGATCATCTCTCACATTTTGAATTGGATTTAAATCTTTTCTTTGTTTTTGATGATAGTATGATCAACACGAATTAATAACCAATATTCTGCGTATATACACCAAAAGAATAATTCATCTGTGGTTGCGGTATTGGCATAAACTCATCGCGTCCGGTTGTAAAATGGGCATCCTTCATCCACGAGCGACCACGAGGATATTCTTTTACGAAGTAGGCATTTAAGGTAGTACCTGCAATTCCCCAGCGCACAAGGTCATACCATCGCTCGCCTTCCATGGCAAACTCAAGCCGGTCCTCCCACATTAATGCTTTCCATGCAAAATCATGTGACCAGGTACAATTGACACCTTCCTGGTAAAGAGCTATCTTATAGGGCAATGTCGGGGAACCATCAGCAAATTTCAATCGTCCGGTGCTATTTGCTGCTCGTTGCCTAATCTGATTAATAATGGGCAAGGCTTCCTGGTCTCTTCCCAACTGGATCAATATTTCAGCTTTGAAAAGCAAGATACGGTCGTATCTAATAACAATTTCATTCTTTGAATTCCACATCCAGAAGAGGTTTACCAATCCGGGGCAATTTGATTCCACATTTTCTTTCAGTGAGTTAAAATATCCATAGTTGTTGGGGTCTCTTGCGCCGCTGCTATCAAACAAAAGATCCTTTTGATATTTCCAGGGAAGGCCGGGAATAGCAACCGTATGGCCGATACGGGGATCCCAGTTGTTATTTGCAAAATATGCTTTTTTATCCGTTATTTCGGCATCGTTGAAATTATCGAAAATCGGAACTCCGTTGTCATCAACACGAAATGCGTTTACCATATTATAGGACGCTTTATGAAAATCGCAGCAGCTAAAAGAAGGAGGCCACCAGGGTGCATTTAAAGGTGTGCCTCCATTTAAATTGCCATTTGGCGTACCATCATCATGCGAATATTGCCATTCAAAAATTGATTCAGGAGATTTGTTGTCATCAGCAAACGAGAAATTGGTAGCAAAATCCGGTGCAAGGCTGTATTGGCCGCTGCTAATAATATCATCAGCTATCGTTAAAGCCTGCGTTAACCGGTCTTTATTGATGTTTACTACATTATTGCTTTTATCTTCTTCATAAGCCATCCACATTAAACACTCCAGCATTTTACCCTCAGCTGCATATTTCGTCGGGCGGCCCACATCGGCTTGTGTAGTTGGTAAAACGCTTGCCGCGGTGGCAAAATCATTGTAAATATCCTGCCACAAATACAAATCGTTCGGCTCTGTATCCGGATGGTTCGGGATTTTTACTATGGAATCATTGGTTACATTTTCATCAAAATAGGGAACCCATTTATACCATTTCTTCAGATCCAAAAAAAGATAACCCCTTAAAAAACGCATTTCCGCAATTCTCTCACTCTTTTTCGAATAGGCGTTTTCGTCAATTGAATTCAGAGCTCTTAAGGCAGTATTACATCTCGATACTCCCTCATACTGACCATACCAAATGCCATCATTATTTCCGGTACTAGCTGTGTTGAGAGAGAAAACTTCCCACTGATACCAGGGAATCTGGTCACCTATACCACCACCGCCTTTATAAGAATCATCAGATTTTATGTCAGCAAGCCAGGGCGCCATTTTCTGATTAAGAATAAATCCATGCGGTATCCACGCATACGCAGCTATTATAAGTCCGTCAATCGTTTCCGGTGTACTAACGTTTGCTTCTGTAACTACCCCTTGCGGCGTTACATCTAAAAACGATTTTTTGCAACCTGCAATTAAGGAAATAATTGCTGCCAGCATTATATAATTTGAAATCTTTTTCATCGATTTGATTTTTTATTTATTATCAGTTGTGTCTAATTCCAACTTTTATAGTTAATTATTTAGAATGATATGTCTAACCCTACCTTAAAAACCTGAGGCCTTACATAAGGATTATTGTAGGAACTACCATCTGGATTTTCAGGGTCAGGCCCTGTAAATTTGCTGTTCTTGAACATAATCAGATTTTCCCCCATTATATACAAATAGAATTTTTGCATACTTAATTTTGAAATAAACTCTTCCGGAAAATTGTATCCCAATTGGATATTTCTGAGTTTTAAATAACCGCCAGGTTCGATAAAATAAGTTGACATCCTGAGTTCATCATTTACATTATTAAGCGACAAAGCAGGAATTGTTGAACTTTTGTTGGTTGGTGTCCACGCATCTAATACACGGGTAGGGTGGTTGAAGCCATTTTGTACCCATACATTCCAAAAGTCGCTGTAGGACTTCCATCCGTCATACACATTTACATCTGCAATCCCCTGCCAGAACATCGAAAAATCAAAGCTTTTATAAGAAGCGCTAAAAGAAAATCCGTATTCAATTTTAGGAGTACTCCCGTCTCCAATCCATGTGCGGTCATAGTTATAATCAATAACGCCATCAGGTTTTCCATCAGGCCCAGAAATATCTTTATACCTTAGTCTTCCAATGCCTTTGCCAGGTTGGGTTGCTGAATTATCGACGTCATCCTGGGATTGATAAAGACCATCAGCAATAAAACCATAATACGCCCCCCATGGATTCCCGTCAATACCATCGTCTTTTTGCGAAGTACCGCCCCAGGTATATTTTACTGATGTCGGCAGATTATTTACAACATTATTATTGTAACTAATGTTTCCACCTACTTCGTATCTGAATGCTTTAGTGGGGGTGCCATGATAAGCTAAGGCAAGCTCAACCCCTTTGTTGGTCATATCTGCAGCATTAATGTATTGATAGGCACCTTCCCCAATTGTTCCCAGGTAAGGGGGCTCTACCAACATACCATTCGTAGATTTATTATAAAAATCTAAGGAACCAGAAATTTTTTGGTTGAGAAATCCGAAGTCAATTCCAATGTTTGTTTGGGTGGTTTGTTCCCATTTCAAATCATCGTTGCCAGTGTGCACTCTATAATAACCTGAAGGAAGGGATCCAGTCTCGGCACCATTTATACTATAAGAAGTACTATTATAATCAGAGCCAAAATAAGTTTGCGCCGCAAGAGAACTTATGTTCGCGAGGCTCCCGTTTATGCCCCAACTTGCTCTTAGCTTTAAATCGGAAATAACACTACTATTCGCTAAAAAGTTTTCTTGACTCAGGCGCCAGCCTGCACCGATTGCAGGGAAGTATGCAGACCTGTTGTTCTTTCCAAATTTTGATGAGCCGTCATACCTTAAAGAACCTGATAAGAGATATTTTGAATTGTATGAATAATTAAATTTTCCAAAGTAAGAAAGCAAATTATATTTATCACCGCTACCGCTGGTTGACATGTTGCCTGTAGCTGTGCTTAAATAAGCATAATCATAATTTTGAAATTGAATTGTTTGGCGGCTGGCATCCATAGTTTCAGTTTGATATTGATTCGCTTCCATGCCGGCAACCGCTTCTAAGCTGTGTTTACCAGTGTGTAATTTATAATCAAGTGTATTGGTAAAATCCAGAGTTGCCTCTTTCCAGTTCCATTGGTCAACGCTACTAATAGGATTGAATTTGCCACCTCCCTCTTCAAATGTAAACTGAATATTTCTGTGATAGCCCTCGGTATAAATAAGACCTAATTGAGAATGGAATGTAAAATGATTCAGGAACATGATGTTTGCATGCACATCGCCATAAATTTTATTATATTTATTTCCGTTGTCCTTATTTAGAGTAAGCTCTCTAACTGGGTTCCAGTAATCATCCATGCCCAATGCTACAGCGGAACCACCCCAGCCACCATCGGTCGTGTGCACAGGAATAATAGGCGGTTCAACTAATGCATCATGCATTACATTTTGATCATTAGAAATAAGGTGTGAGACTTCAAGATTTTCGCCTATGGTAAAATGATCATTTATTACTTTATAGTCAGAATTCATCCGAGCACTAAATCGCTTAAACCCCGTATGAATCATCGTCCCCTCGTTTTCAAAATAATTAAGGGATAAGAGTGAGGTAGATTTCTCATTACCTCCAGAAATAGTAAGTTGCTGGTTATTCTGAATGCCTAATTGTGATATTTCATCTAACCAATTGGTGTTTGCAGCTATCATGGTGGAATCAGCATTTAAATATTTACGTGGAGTTACCTTATCCAGCACTGCATAACCGTTGTCATCTTTATGCCAATCATAAGAATAAATTTGAGTAATGGCATTTGGATCCTGTCCACCATTGACAGCGGCCTGCCACTGGGCCTGACCGTATTGCTGCGTATTCAGCATCGGTACCTTGTTCATAAAATCCGCGTAACCAAAAGAACCGTTGTATGTAATTTTTGTTTTGCCAGCCTGTCCTTTTTTTGTTTGTATCAGTATTACACCTGCGCCGCCCTGGGTACCATAAATACTGGCGGAATAAGCATCTTTTAATACCTGGATCGAGGATATATCATTAGGGTTGATGTCTCTCAAATTCATATAGGATGGTACCCCATCTATTACAATGAGAGGCGAACTTCCGTTTAACGACGTAAGGCCACGTATTTGTATGCCAACATTTCCTACAGGGCTTCCATCACTTGTTATGTGCATGCCCGGCACAGTGCCTTGCAATGATTGCATTATATTAGTGACACCGTGGCTCTTGCTTAATTCTTTTTGAGAAACAACGGATACAGCACCCGTCAAATCCGCCTTTTTTTGCGTCATATAACCGGTAACGATTACCTCGTTCAAATCAGAAATACTATTGGTTAAAGTGACATCAATTAAATTTTCAGTACCAACTGTCACCTCTTGCGAAGCTTTCCCCACGAAAGTAAATTCTAAAACGTCCTTCGGGCTGGCGCTAATTGAAAAACTGCCATCCGCCTTGGTAGCTATGGCTGTACTTGTTCCTTTTACTGTTACAGACACACCTTGCAATGGCTTGGAATCTGCATCAGTAACAGTGCCTTTTATCTGTTTTTGCTGAGCAGAAAGCGATGAATTAAATGAAAAAACAAAGACGAATAGTAACGTTAAATAGAAATTTAACTTTAAAGGACATTGTGAGTTAAAACATTTTCTCATGATTGATTATTTTTAGTATCAAAAATTCTTTTTTTATTTAAGTGCCAAATAAGTCCTGTAATTATACTTCCCGAGATTAAGGAAAATATTTTTTTTTGCTTTTTGTGGTAAAATATTTAAACGATTAAGCAATTTCTTAAAACAAGGACGACAACTTTAGTAAAAGGGGGTAACCGTTTGAAAAATAATTTTTAATTTTCAACAATTGCTTTTAATTGATCTTTTAAAAAGCGCATTGCGAGATACGTATGTTTCTTAACGGTCTCTGTTGAGATATTGAGATTTTGCGCAATTTCTGCCTGCTTCATCCCCTCGCTCCTGAGCGTATATATTTTCTTTTGCCTCGGTGGAAGGCGCTTGATTATACGATCGATCTTTTCATGTGAATTATATGTCGACGATTCTATCGGTTCAGTCAAAGAATGATTGACTAGTGTATTAGCCCATTCTTTTTCCCGTTTCTTTTTCCGGTTTATTTGTTTCAAACAATCAAAAGTATAATTCCGGGCTATCACAAAAAGGTAAGCTTTAAAAGAATCTACTTCAGTAAGAGATGTACGGTTTTGCCAGATTTTCAAAAATACATCCTGCACTATTTCCTCTGCTAACGTCGGAGATTTAGTAATATTCAAAACAAAACCGTTTAACTGGCTATCATAATATTTGAAAAGTTCTGTGAAGGCATTTTCATTCCCGGCCGCTACTTTTAGAAGTAGTAATTTTATGGGTTGTGTTGAGTTTTGGAGCATGTAGTTATTTTTAATCGATGGAAAAAAAGAACGACTTATTGAATAAAACACTATGAACAAAGAATTAAACTTTAAACGTTTAAAGTCGTCCTTCAGATGAAGTTTAAACGTTTAAGCAACACTTCCAAAAAAAAATAATTGTACTCTTTTTTATTTTATTTAATCTCTGTTAGATTCCCCCCAAATTTTTATAATTCTAATTTGAAAAACAAGCAATAAACACTTTAAACGATTAAGCAAACGCGAAACGAATGTAAAACATTTTGTTAAAACCAAAAAACTTTTTTCGATACCTTGAAGGAATTGTTCACTCACTATCTACTTTTGGCAAACTTGCAAAACCGCTTGAACCAAATGATTCAAAATTATTATAGCGGTTATTGGATTTGTCCTGTGTTTTTAAATAACTGATTTATTGAAAGTTCACTTAATCCGGAAATGATTTATGCAAATAAACCTATTTTTGACACAGAAAAAACCGGCTTTGTTGAAGGACTCAAAAGAATTGAGATACAGGAACTTTCTCTAATTTTTTTAATGTTTATAAGCCATTGGAAACGGTTTGAATTCCCAATTATGAAAAAAAACTTTTTATTTAAAAACTTTTTAATTTTTTCTTTTCTCCTGGTTTCATTTGAAACGGGTTTTTCCCAGGATAAAATCAATCCTGATTCTATCCGCGCAAAAATGCAATGGTTTGCCGACGCCAAACTCGGCATATTCATTCACTGGGGAATTTATTCTGTAAACGGTATTGATGAAAGCTGGAGTTTTCATAATAAACTGATCAGCTATGCAGATTATATGAAACAATTAAAGGGCTTCACTGCATCAAAGTTTGACCCGCAGGCATGGGCCGATCTGATAAAAGAAACGGGGGCGCGCTATGCGGTCATTACCACCAAACACCATGATGGCGTGGCTTTGTGGCCTACCAAGCAAAATCATTTTAATGTCGTGGACAATACGCCTGCAAAAAAAGATGTGCTAAAACCATTCTATAAAGCATTGGATAAAGATGGCATCAAACGCGGCGCTTATTTTTCCCTTATTGATTGGAGCTATCCTGATTATCCCGGTTTTTTAAAGGACAGCAGCCGTTACAAAGTTGAGGACGATCCGCAGCGATGGCAAAAGTTTCAGCATTTCTTCCAGGCACAAATAGACGAAGTAAATCATTTATACAAACCGGACCTTTGGTGGTTTGATGGTGATTGGGAACACAGCGCAGATGAATGGCAGGCTAAAAAAGTAAGAGAAGAAATTTTGAGTGTAAATCCTGATGCGATTATAAATGGGCGTCTTCAGGGATATGGAGACTATGAAACACCGGAGCAAAATTTTCCGGTGAGCCGCCCAAAATATAATTGGTGGGAATTGTGCATGACCACCAATAACAACTGGGGTTATCATCCGGATGATACCAATTACAAAACGCCTTTTGAAGTGATCAGTATTTTTGTAGATGCGGTAAGTAACGGCGGAAATTTATTACTTGACATAGGACCAAAAGCAGACGGAACAATACCTCCCGAGCAAGTCCATATTTTAAAAGAGTTGGGAAAATGGAATAAAAAAAATGGTGAAGCTATTTTTGGATCAATTCCAGGATTGCCGCAAGGACATTTTTATGGCCCCACTACTTTATCAAAAGATTCAACGGTTTTATATCTTTTTCTTCCCGGACAAACAACGGGAAATATCATGCTGAAAGGGTTGATCAATAAAATAGATGACATACAAATAGTAGGCACTCCGCAACATTTAAAACCAAAAATAGTCGGAAAAATTTCGTGGAGTCCGGTGCCGGGCCTGGTGTTTGTAGATGTGCCCCCAAAATTTAAAGACCCTTACATGACGGTTTTGAAATTGAAACTGGATGGCAAATTAAAATTGTATAGAGGAAAGGGTGGCTTAGGCACACTATAATTGAACATTTACATTAATGAATGCAAATCCATTTCATTAATTGTGTCGAACATCGTCTCCCGAAGGGGACGATGCAGGGTTCGGTGTTTGAATATCATTTTTTCCGAAGTGAGATGAATAATAATTTTGTGTCGGGCATCGTCTCCCGAAGGGGACGATGCGGGGTTCGGTGCTTGAATACCATTTTTCCCAGAGTGTAAATGAATAATAATTCCTAATTTCAAAACATGGCTATCAAAATAAACCAATCAGAAAATATTCAAACTTATTTCTGGACATTTACTTGTCTCAATTGGCTACATTTATTTGAAATTACCAACCTGTATGATGAGTTGTATAAGTGGTTCAACATTCTTACAAAAAGAGGAAACCAAATTGAGGGTTTTGTGATCATGCCTAATCATTTGCATTTCTTGTTATTCGTTAACAAAGATGAAAATGTAAATAAGTTGCTTGCCAATGGTAAAAGATTTTTAGCTTATGAAATTGTTAACCGGCTGGAATTATTTCGACATCATGATATTTTATCCCAACTGGCAGCCGCGGTAACTATGAAGGAAAAACAAAGAAATAAGAAACACCGTGTATTTGAAATATCATCAGACATTAAAGCATGCCATACTGAAAAATTTCTTTTACAAAAACTGAATTACATACACAATAATCCTATATCGGGAAAATGGAACTTAGCAGCTACGCCTGAAGATTATTTTCATTCAAGCGCAACTTTTTATGCTTTCAATCAGCAGCACCCATTAATAAACATAACCCACTACAAAGATTCGGGAATACTATTATCAGATTTATAGCGCATCGTCCCCTTCGGGAGACGATGCTTAACAATCAAGTCCTAAAATTATTTTTATGAAAAAATCAATTCTATTATTTTTTATTTTCCTTCTTATTATGTCATACCATTCTTCATCCGCACAAACGACCATTCCTCTGTACAAAGAAATTCCCAATAGCAAGCCCGCAGTGAATTATACGGAGAAAGCAGATATAGGCGCTGACGGTGTTATCAGGATTAGCAAAGTCTCTGTTCCTGAAATTACCATTTTTAAACCGGGGAAATCTACGGGAAAAAATACAGCAGTGATCATTTGTCCGGGCGGAGGATATAGCATTCTTGCTTACAACCTGGAAGGCACGGTGGTTGCTAACATTTTAAATAGCTGGGGCGTTGCCGCAATTGTTTTGAAATATCGATTACCCAGCGATGAGATCATGAAAGATAAATCAGTAGGACCGTTAGAAGATGCGCAACGCGCGATACAATATGTGAGGGAAAATGCGACGCAACTAAACATTGATCCTGATAAGATAGGGATCATGGGCTTTTCGGCCGGTGGACATTTAGCTTCGACCGCCTCCACACATTTTGATAAAGATTATATTTCCAACCCAGATCATATTTCGCTTCGTCCCGATTTTTCTATTCTTGGCTATCCTGTGATAAGCATGATGGATTCACTGACACACAGAGGAAGCCGCGATAATCTTTTAGGAAAAAATCCATCGGCGGAAACAGCTAAAAATTTCTCCAACGAATTACAGGTAACAAAAAATACGCCGCCTACTTTTATAGTTTTGGCTAATGACGATAATGGTGTCAAGCCTGAAAACAGTATCAAATATTATGAAGCTTTGCTAAGAAATCATGTTCCTGCAGAAATGCATATCTATCAAAATGGAGGACATGGTTTCGGAACGCGCATTTTAGAAAAAAATGATAACTGGATGGATGTGTTGAGAGTTTGGATGGCGCATAATAATTTTATTAATTAGTAATAGACAAAGAAATAATAACAATTCCTGTTTTCGATTTCAGGAGACAGCGCTATGCAATATCGCATGCTCCTTTTGGAAGAGAAGAATTGAAAACATAAAGCCTTCTTTTTCGCACCAACTTCTTCTTGCCGGCAGGGTAAACCCGGCCAACAAAAAGATAAAATCCTAACACGCTCCTTTATTACTTCTTTGGTATCTTCCATTTCTAAACTTCATCAAATGAAATTCAAATCTTCCGTGGTTTATAGTACACTTTTTTTCTTCCTTTCTTTTTTGTTGTGTCAAAATGTTGTTGCCCAATACAAACCCACATGGGAATCGCTGGATACGCGCCCCGTTCCGCAATGGTGGAGCAATGGTAAGTTTGGAATATTTATTCATTGGGGCGTTTATTCTGTTCCCGGTTATTCTAAAAAAGGTGACTATGCCGAATGGTATGAAAATGGTTTACGAAATGGCGACTCTGCAAGAATAAAATATCATAAACAAAATTTTGGTGATCGTCAATACTATGATTTAGTAAATGATTTTCATGCAGAATTATTTAATCCGGATGAATGGGCAAAACTCATTGAAGCCTCCGGAGCAAAATATGTGGTGCTTACATCCAAGCATCACGATGGGTTTTGCCTGTGGCCAAGCAAAGAGGCCGACCGGGATTGGGGTTTCCCCTGGAATGCATTAACAGCAGGCCCTCACAAAGATTTGCTGGGCGAGCTTTTTACAGCAATCCGAAAAACATCGGTGCATCCCGGTATGTATTATTCACTTTATGAATGGTACAATCCATTATGGATAAGTGATAAAGAAAAATATGTTTCTGATCACATGTGGCCGCAAATGAAAGAACTGATCAATAATTATAAGCCCGA
>Ga0164241_10002775_pt1 | contig 18455 bp, 22 predicted proteins | sample OricomyardsoilBY_FD_108780 | JGI IMG/M metagenome (GOLD analysis project Ga0164241, IMG submission 108780) | Backyard soil microbial communities from Emeryville, California, USA - Original compost - Back yard soil (BY) | ecosystem: Environmental > Terrestrial > Soil > Unclassified | place: USA...
CACCCCGGCACCCGTGCGTCCGGTCGAGCGCGAGGAGGTTCTCCGGTGATCGAGTTCTCCGACGTCACCATCACCTACGCCGGCAACACCGAACCCGCGCTGCACGGGGTCGACCTGACCGTCGACGAGGGTGAGCTCTGCCTGGTCGCCGGCAGCACCGGAGTCGGCAAGTCCACGCTGCTCGGCGCGGTCAACGGCCTGGTGCCCCACTTCACCGGCGGCCACCTCGCGGGCCGCGTCACCGTCGACGGCCGCGACACCCGCACCACCAAACCTCGCGAGCTCGCCGGCACCGTCGGTGTCGTCGGCCAGGACCCCGTCGCGGGGTTCGTCACCGACACCGTCGAGGAGGAGCTCGCCTACACGATGGAACAGCTGGCGGTGCCGGCCGACGTGATGCGCAAGCGTGTCGAGGAGACCCTGGACCTGCTTGGCATCGCCGAGCTGCGGCACCGTCCACTGCGGACGCTCTCCGGCGGGCAGCAGCAGCGCGTCGCCATCGGCGCCGTGCTCACCGCCCACCCGCGCGTCCTCGTTCTCGACGAGCCGACCTCCGCGCTCGACCCCACCGCCGCCGAGGACGTGCTCGCCGCGATCACCCGCCTGGTCCACGACCTCGGCGTCACCGTGCTCGTCGCCGAACACCGCCTGGAGCGCGTGGTGCAGTACGCCGACCGCCTGCTCTACCTCGCAGGTGACGGCTCGGTCACCGCGGGCGAGCCCGCCACGCTGCTGCGCACCACGTCGGTCGCGCCGCCGGTCGTCGAGCTCGGCCGGTTCGCCGGCTGGGACCCGCTGCCGCTGTCGGTCCGCGACGCCCGCCGCGTCGCCGGCCCGCTGCGCGACCGCCTTGCCGGCCTGCGCCCGCCCGCACCGGACCGGTCGCCGGGGGAGGTCGCGCTGTCGGGCAAGGGAATCGTCGTGCGGTACGGCGACGTGATCGCCGTCCGCGGCCTGTCCCTCGAGCTGGCCGCCGGCGAGATCGTCGCGCTGATGGGCCGCAACGGCTCCGGCAAGTCCTCGCTGCTGTGGGCCCTGCAAGGGTCCGGGCCACGCCAGGCCGGCACCGTCGACGTGGGTGGCGCCGACCCGAAGCAGCAGAAGCCGGCCCAGGCGCGCCGCCGCGTCGGCCTCGTCCCGCAGACCCCGAGCGACCTGCTCTACCTGGGTACGGTGCGGCTCGAGTGCGAGCAGGCGGACATCGAGTCGGCGGTGCCGCCGGGCAGCTGCCGGGCCCTGCTCGACCGCCTGGCCCCGGGCGTCGACGACACCCGGCACCCACGCGACTTGTCCGAGGGACAACGGCTCGCGCTCGTCCTGGCGGTCCAGCTCGTCGCCGCCCCGCGGGTAATCCTGCTCGACGAGCCCACCCGCGGCCTGGACTACCGCGCGAAGCGCCAGCTCGCCACGGTCCTCGCCGAGCTTGCCACCGCGGGCAAGGCGATCGTGCTGGCCACCCACGACGTCGAGTTCGTCGCGAGCATCGCCGATCGTGTCGTGGTCATGGCCGAAGGGGAGATCGTTGCCGACGGCCCGACCGCCTCGGTCGTCGTGTCCTCACCCGCGTTCGCGCCCCAGGTGGCCAAGGTGCTCCATCCCGCCGAGTGGCTCACGGTCGACGCCGTGCGCGCCGCACTGACCACTGTGGATTCGCAGGTGGACGCTCGATGACCGCGCCACGGGTTGTCCGGATCACGCCGCGCACCGCCGTGGCGCTCGCCTTGGCCTCCGTCGCGGGCCTGGCCATGTTCTTCTGGCCATTGTTCGCCGCCCCGCGCCCGGAGGCGCTGGCCCACTCCGCGGACGCGCCGCTGATCTTCGTCGTGACCCTGCCCGTCCTGATCGCGGTCGTGCTCGCCGAGATGTCCAGCGGCGGCATCGACTCGAAGGCACTCGCCATGCTCGGCGTGCTCTCCGCGGTCAACGCCGCCCTGCGCACCCTGGGCGCGGGCACGGCCGGCATCGAGACGGTGTTCTTCGTCCTCGTGCTGGCCGGCCGTGTCTTCGGGCCCGGCTTCGGCTTCGTCCTGGGCGCCACCAGCCTGTTCGCCTCCGCGCTGCTCACCGCAGGCGTCGGCCCGTGGCTCCCGTTCCAGATGATCGCCTCGGCCTGGGTCGGCCTGTTCGCGGGCCTGCTGCCCTCGCGGGTCCGCGGCCGCGGCGAGATCGCGATGCTCGCCGCCTACGGCCTGCTCGCCGCCTACGCCTACGGCTTCATGATGAACATGTGGTTCTGGCCCTTCACCGCAGGCGTCGACACCCAGCTCTCGTTCGTCGCCGGTGACCCGGCGGGGGAGAACCTGCACCGCTTCGCGGTCTTCACCATCATCACCTCCACGTTCGGCTGGGACACCGGCCGCGCCATCACCAACGTCGTCGCCATCCTGCTCGTCGGGCCCGCTCTGCTCGCCGTGTTCCGCCGGGCCTCGCGCCGCGCGGCGTTCGACGTGCCCGCCACGTTCAGCAGCGAACTGCCTGTACTGTCCGTGAAGCGCGACACGAGATGAGATCGAATGACCATCGCCGTTTCACTGAAGGTGCACGAGGGCGTGGTCCTGGCGTCCGACAGCGCGTCGACCCTCGCTCAGGTGCAGTCCGACGGCACCATGTCGGTCGCGAACGTCTACTACAACGTGAACAAGATCGCGAACCTGGTGAAGGGCCTGCCGCTCGGCGTCATGACCTGGGGCAGCGGGTCCATCGGTCCCGAGTCGATCTCCACGTTGTTCAAGGATCTGCGCCAGATGCTCACCGGCGAGCGCCCGGGGCCCGGTGGCGCGGACTGGAAGGTCGACTTCTCGGACTACGCGGTCGCCGACATCGCCGACCGGGCGCGCGAGTTCATCTACCAAACCAAGTACGCCTCGGTCTTCGAAGGCAACGACCAGGTCCCCGACCTCGGCCTCGTGGTCGCCGGATACTCGACCGACGGACCGCACGCCGAGGCCTACAAGATCGAGATGGGCAGCAGCGGTTGCCCTTCGCCTACGCAGATGTGGCCGGGTGCGGAGTGCGGCTTCTTCGTCGGCGGTCAGCCCGCCGCCGTCGTGCGCCTGGTGCACGGAGTCGACCCGAAGGTGACCAAGGTCCTCGTCGACAGGTTCGACCTGTCGCCCGAGAAGGCCGGACAGCTGGCGGAGATCATGCGCGAACAGCTGAGTGTCCCGCTGGTTCAGGAGCCGATGCCGTTCCAGGACGCCCTGGACCTGGCCGAGTTCTTCGTCGACCTCACCTCCCGGTACATCAGGTTCCTCCCGGTCGGCGCCACGACCGTCGGCGGACCGATCGAGGTCGCGGGCATCACGAAGCACGAGGGCTTCAAGTGGGTCAAGCGCAAGCAGTACTACTCGACCGAGCTCAACCCCGACGGGCCGGGCTGACGAGCTGTCCGTGGAGGGCGTGGTCCACGATCGCGTCGGCGTAGTCCGGGGTGAGTGGTCCGGTGCGCAGCAGCCAGCGTTGCGCGATCGGGGTGAACAACAGGTCGACGAGCACCTCCAGGTCGGCGTCCGCCCGCAGCTCGCCCGCCTCCTGCGCGGCGCGTAGCCGGGCCTTCTTCAGCTCGCGCATCGGCCGGTCGAGGCGTTGCTGGTACTGCTCGGCGAGTTCAGGGTCCTGAGCCAGCTCCACCGTGAGCGCGCGGATCGGGCCGGCGAACGCGGGGTCGGCGAACTCCGCGACCGTCGCGCGGAGCACCGTCTTCAGGTCGGTGGCCAGGTCGCCGGTGTCGGGCAGCGCGCCGGGGGAACCGTCGGCGCCCTGCGTTCTCGCCAGGAGGGCGTCGAACAGCACGGCGCCCTTCGACGGCCACCAGCGGTAGATCGTCTGCTTGCCGACGCCGGCGCGGGCGGCGACCGCCTCGATCGTGAGCTTCTGGTAGCCGAGCTCGGCGGCGAGATCCAGTGCGGCGTCGAGGATCGCCTGGCGGGAGCGTTCGTTGCGGCGAGCGGAGTTCGGCACCCCAAAAGCATAGACGAGACGTACCGTCTCGTCTAACGTGAGGCGAGACGGTACGTCTCGTTAAGGAGGGGATCATGCGATCGTGGTTCATCACCGGTGCCAGCAAGGGGCTCGGCCTCGAGTTCACCCGCGCCGCGCTGACCAGGGGAGACCAGGTGGTGGCGGCCGCCCGGACGACCGGTGGGCTCGGCGCGCTGGCGGCTGATCACGGTGACCGGCTGCTGGTGCTGCCGCTCGACGTCACCGACCGCGCCGCGGTGCGGGACGCGGTGGACCGGGTGGCCGCGACGGTCGGCCTGGACATCGTGGTCAACAACGCCGGCATCGCGTCGTACGGGTTTCTGGAGGAGTTCACCGAAGAGCAGGCGCGCGCCCAGCTGGAGACGAACTTCTTCGGCGCGCTGTGGGTGAGCCAGGCGGCCCTCCCGCACCTGCGGGCGCTGGGCGCCGGGCACATCGTGCAGATCTCGAGCATCGGCGGTCTCGCCGGGCACGCGGTCGTCGGCCTGTACGCGGCCGGCAAGTGGGCGCTGGAGGGAATGAGCGAGGCCCTCGCGATGGAGGCGGCGCCGTTCGGGGTCGACGTCTCGATCGTCGAGCCCGGCGGCTACTGGACCGACCTCTACACCAACATGCTCACCACCGACGCGATGCCCGAGTACGCGGATCAGCGGGCCGCGCTGGAGAAGATGTTCGCCGACAACTCGGTGGACAGCGACCCCGCCCTGGCCGCCGAGGCGCTGCTGGCCCTGGTCGACAGCGACGACCCGCCGTTGCGGCTGCTGCTCGGCAATGTCGCCTACGACACCGCCTTCGCGGTCTCCCGGCAGCGCATGGACGTCTGGTCGAAGTGGGAGGCGGTCAGCCGCGCCGCCGAGCACGCCGTCCCCAGCCCGGCCAAGGCGTCTACTTAGGACATCCGTAGCTCGTCGCGCAGCGAGCGGGCCACCTGGGCCATGACCGCCTCGGCGCCGGGCTGTGTCGCGGCCGGCACCCGGGACTCGGTGAGCGCGGCGACGGCGAAGGTCTGCCCGTCGGCGTGCTCGACGACCCCGATCTCGTGCCGGAGGTTGAGCAGGGTGCCGGTCTTCGACGACCAGCGGGAGGCGTCGGAGGCGAAGTCCGGGGTCAGGCGATGCCGCAACACGTTGTCGCCCATGAGTTCCCGGACGCGCGCCGCGACCTGGGTCTGGATCGTCGTCGGCCGCCACAGCCCGGACAGGAGGTCGATGAAGGCCCGGGCGGAGCCGGCGTTCGCGCGGCTGATGTCGAGCTGGGCCACCGGGTGCCCGCGTCCGGTGGTCGTCGCGTGGATGGCGAGGGTGTGCGCGAGATGGGTCTCCCCGGGCTCGAACCGCTCGGCCGGCGTGTCGACGAGGTCGCTCATGATGTGCCGCACTGCGATGGCGCCGTGGCCCAGCCGGCGCAGCTCCGCGGTGACCGCGGCCGGCGGGGTGAGGGCGAACAGGGCGTCGGCCGCGGTGCCGTCGCTGATCGCGGTGCTGAGGTAGAGCAGGTCGTCTACCGCGATCGTGGCCGGGTGGCGGAACTTGCTCAGACCGGTCGGCCCTGGTTTCTCGACGCGGCCGGGCCGCACCGTGATGGCGGTCGTGGCGTCCAGTTCGCCCCGTGCCACGCGTTCCAACGTGGCGATCGCGAGCGGGACCTTGACCAGCGAGGCGGCCGGGAACTCGAGGTCGGCGTCGATGCCGAGCTCGTCGCCGGTGTCGAGATCACGCACCAGGAAGGCGCCGCGCAGCCCGGCGTCGCTCAGGGCGTCGCGGGCCGTGCGGAGAACGCTGGTCATTCCCATGAGGACACTCCTGGCACGCCGAGACACCGGCCGATCGCGTCGGGCGGAAGGGTGCGGATCCGCTGGGCGTCCTCGCGGATCGCGGCGGCGATGTCGTAGCCACGAGCCAGTTCCAGCTCGCCGATCGGACGCCAGGCCAGGCCCAGCTCGCCGGCCTGGCTCGGTGAGCAGAGCAGCAGGTCGGCGGAGCCGAGGACCTCGGCCGCAGCGGTGACGAGCGAGGACGCGACGACGACCTGCGCAGGCTGGAGCCCCACGGCTTCGGACAACCGGACGAGCCGATCGCGGATGTGCGGCACGTCGTCCTCCGGCTGGATCCACATGCGACGCCTGCGGGCCGTCCGGTCACGGCGGCCCGCCCGGAGGGTCTCCACATAGAGCGGCAGCGGCTCGGTGTGCGGCCCGATGTGCGGCTCGGTGTCACCGGCGAGGCCCAGCGGCACCCGCCAGGCTCCCTCATCGGGCGGCACCGCCACCAGGCCCGCGCGCACCTCGAGCGTGCGGACCCGTTCCGTGCGCTCGCCCGGCCCGGCCGGGTCCGGGTCGAGCACCAGGTCGTGCCGGCGTCCTTCGGCGACCAGCCGGGCCAGCAGGTACGGGGCGCACACCGCCGGCACCGCCAGCCGCAGCGGCCGCAGCTTGGCGCGTTCGGCGTCCTGTTCCAGCGTCTCGGCGAGCTCGACCAGACGCCGCGCAGGCGGGAGCATCTCGCGGCCGAACGGTGTCAGCGTGACGCTTCGCGAGGACCGGTCGAACAGCTGGGCGCCGAAGTGCCGCTCGAGCGCGGCGACGCGCCGGCTGGCCACGGACTGCGGGATCCGCGCCGCGGCGGCCCCGACCGTGAAGCTGCCGTGCCCGCTGACGGCCACGAACGCCTGACAGGCCGAGACGACATCCACGCGGACACTCTATGCCAATAGTGCATCAAAGTCGGCATTGCTGTCTTGGACAGCATCATCGCTGGCTGCGAGGCTCGATCGCGTTCACGTATTTCGATAGGAAGGCAACGCGATGACCACCCGACGCACCGCACTGGCGATCACGGCCGCACTCGTCCTCGTCCCACTCGGTGGCTGCGCGGCCGACCCGGCCGCCGTCGCCACCCGCCCGACGACCACGACGACCTCGACCGCGGCGGCACCCGGTGAGCTGAGCCGGTTGGAGTCCGAGTTCGACGCGCGCCTCGGGAGCTACGCCGTCGACACCGGGACCGGCGACACGATCGAGCACCGTGCCGACGAGCGGTTCGCGTTCGCGTCGACGTTCAAGGCGCTCGCGGCCGGAGCTCTGCTGGCGCGGGCCTCACCGGCCGACCTGAACCGCAGGATCACCTACGCCGGCACGAAGATCGTGCCCAACTCGCCGATCACCGCGCGGCATGTCCGCGACGGCATGGCACTGCGCGCCGTGATCGAGGCGGCGGTGCGCTACAGCGACAACACGGCCGCCAACCTGATGTTCGGCGAGCTCGGTGGCCCGGCGGGGTTCCAGCAGGACCTACGTGGTCTGGGCGACCGGGTCACCCGGTCCGACCGCGTCGAGACCGAGCTCAGCCAGGCGGTCCCGGGCGACGTCCGTGACACGACCACCCCGCGGGCCTTCGCAGCCGACCTGCGGGCCTACGTCCTCGGCGACGGGCTGGACGCCGACGATCGTGCCCTGCTGACCCGGTGGTTGCGCACCAACACGACCGGCGACGAGGTCATCAGGGCCGGCGTGCCGGATGGCTGGGTGGTCGGCGACAAGACCGGTTCCGGCGGCTACGGCACGCGCAACGACATCGCCGTGGTGTGGCCGCCCGGCCGTGCGCCCATCGTGCTCGCGATCATGTCCACCCGCGGCAGGGACGTCGACTACGACAACGCGCTGATCGCCCGCGCCGCAAAGGCCACCGTCACAGCACTGACCGCCCGGTGAACCTGCGGCATGCCCTGATCGGCGCCGCACTGGCCCTCGCCGCTCTGGTGGTGCTGGGCACGACCGGCTACGCCGACGACAGGGTGCCGGGCCGGCCGTCGGCGGTCCTCGAAGACGTTCCAGGACAAGAGAAAGGACCGGTCTGCCCGCTCGACGAACGCTACGCCGACGAGCAACCCAAGGGCCTGCGCCCGGACGTGCTCGACGCCTGGCACCGCCTGAGAACCGAAGCGGAGCGCCACGGCAGCGAGCTGTGCCTGCAGGACGGCAAGCGGAGCGTCGGCCAGCAGGGGCGGGAGTTCGCCGACGCGGTGCGGCGGTTCGGCACGGAGGAACAGGCACGGAAATACGTTCTGCCGCCGGAGAAGTCGATGCACGTCGAGGGAGTCGCCGTGGACGTCCAGCCGATGGCCGCCGCCGGCTGGGTGGAACACAACGGTCGCGCGCTGGGCTGGTGCCGCCGGTACGAGAACGAGTACTGGCACTTCGAGTACGACCACGACTACGCGGACGCCGGCTGCCCGCCGCTACTGCCGAGCGCGACCGGAGCCTGACCCGGTGCGGGTCGGCTACCGGGACGGCAGGGCGGGCAGGACGATGTCGAGCAGTTCCCGGGGGCGGTCCAGCGGGATGATGTGGCCGCAGTCCGGAATGAGGTGCCCGGCGAGGTCGTCGGTGAACGGGCGTAGCTGGCGTTCCAGCACGGCGCCGACCGGATGGGAGCCGACCGCCAGCGTCGGTGTCGTGAGCCGGTTGTGTGCCACGGCCTCGTTGAGCTGGCCGGCGGTGGTGGGCAGGGCGCGGTAGAAGGAGAAGGCGCAGCGCAGCGCCTCGGGCCCGGTGTAGGCGTCGGCGAACGCGTCGCGGATGTCCGGCGGCACGCCCCGGCCGCGCGTGCCCGCCTTCAGGAACCAGTCGATGTACTGCGCCTCGTGTCCGATGAGGACGGTTTCGGCCAGGCCGGGGACGGCGTGGAAGCCGAACCACCACGGTGGGCCCGCGGCCAGGAAGTCCTCGGCACCCGGCAGCGAGCCCAGCAGCGACTCCATGACGACGAGCCGCCGTACCCGGTCCGGCCGTCGCAGCGCGAACAGGGTGGCGACGGCGCAACCGGTGCACCGCCGCCGACGATCGTGCGCGCGCCGGGGTCGATGCGCAGCCGTGTGTCCGATATGGAGCCTCGCGGGCGGGGGATGGCATCGGAAACCTCAACCGCGATCATGCGCAGCTCGAAGGTCATCCGGACGCGAGTCACGCCGTTATCGCAACCGACGGCGCAGGGGATGTCAACGATGCCCACATAGTGGTGCACCGCTCAGCGGACGGACAACGGCAGCCGGACGGCCGGCGGAAGCGGCGCAGCCGTGGGCCGCGCACGGAACGACTGCAGCATCAGCGCGGCGAACCGGCGCGAGGCCGCCACTCGCGTGCGGGGTGACTCGGCGCGGATGCCCTCGTTCGCCATCAGCGCCAGCACGATGTCCTCGATCACGAAGACCGCGCGCAGCTCGCCCTGAGCCTTCGCCCTGCGGACGACGTCGAGCAGCAGCCGCAACGTGCGGTCGCGATCCTCGGTGAAGCCGGCCGCCTCGGGGAGCTGCGAGGTGAAGGCGCGGGAGAAACCGCGGTCGAGGGCGTGTATCTCCATCAGCTTCTCGAGCACCGAACTGAACCCCAGCCACGGATCGGCCGCGGCGAGGCCCTCTTCGACGATCTGGGAGCACAGGGTCAGCTGCCCGGCGAAGGCCTCGGTCAGGAGCGCGTCCTTGGTGGGGAAGCGCCGGTAGACGGTCGCGACGCCGACCTGGGCCCGCCGGGCGATCTCGCGGATCGACACGTCGAGACCCTCGGTGGCGAACGCCAGGCGGGCGACCGCGAGGATGCGCTCGCGGTTGTCCCTGGCGTCCGAGCGCATTCTCACTTCGTCCGTCACCGTTCTCACTTTAGCCAACCGGACGGGGTGCTCCGTTACGGTCCGGGTCATGAGAGCCGTGCTGTTCAACGAATACGGGCCACCGGCCGTCGTGCACGTGGGCGAGGTCGAGGCGCCGCACCCCGGGCCGGGGGAGATCCGCATCGCCGTGCGGGCGACCGGGCTCTCTCCGGGCGAGACGGCGATCCGCTCCGGCAAGCTACGCGACATGGTGCCCACGACGTTCCCGTACCGGACGGGGTTCGACGCCGCCGGCGTGGTGGACGAGCTCGGCGCGGGCGTCTCGGACTGCGCGCTCGGCGACGAGGTGTTCGGCATGACCACCATGACCGCACGCGGCGCCAACGCCGAACACGCGGTCCTCGCCGCGTGGGCGCCCAAGCCGCGTACTTGGTCGTGGGAGGAAGCGGGCGGCGCGGCCGGCAGCGTCGAGACGGCCACCCGCGTCCTCGACCGGCTCGAGGTAGGGGCCGGGCACACCGTCCTGGTGCAGGGCGCGGCCGGTGGTGTGGGCGCGGTCGCCGTCCAGATGGCGATCGCTCGCGGGGCTGCGGTCATCGGCACGGCCGGCGAACGCAACCACGACTTCCTGCGTTCCCTCGGCGCGACCCCGACGACCTACGGCCCGGGATTGGTCGAGCGAATCCACGCACTGGGCGGCGTCGACGCGGTCTTCGACTGCGCGGGCGGCGCTCTCCCCGACCTGATCACGATCGCGGGGAGTCCGTCGCGAGTGGTCACGATCGCCGATTTCACCGCGGCGGCGCGCGGCGTGCACATGTCGCACAGCGCCCCGACCGACAAGACCGCCACGGCTGTCGGCACCGCCGACCCGCTGGCGGTGCACGGCCTGGAGATCGCGGTCGCGCTTGCTCGAGAGGGCCGGCTGCGGGTGCCGGTCGCCGCAACCTTCCCGCTCACCGAGGCCGCGGCCGCCCACGAACTGAGCGAGACCCGGCACGCTCGCGGAAAGATCATCCTGCTGCCCTGACCGCCGGCAGGATGTCACTCATGGACGCATGGGTGGGCAGTGTGATCGCGGTTGCCGGAACGTTGCTGGGATCCGTCGCCGGCTATCTGTTTCAACGCCTGAACGCAGGCCGCACCGAACGCTTCGCTCGCGACGAGCGGCTGCGCCAGGAGCGGATGGCGGCCTACAGCGCGTATGCCGGCGCGGTGATGGACCTCCGGCGTGCGGTGGTCAGCCTGTGGTTCCTGCTGCAGCGAACAGAGTCCGAGGACCCCGAGCTTATCGCCGCTTACACAGACGCCGACCGGTACGGCGCGGCGGCCGCCGCAAGCCGGTTTCGTGTTCAGCTCCTCGCCAACGATCCCCGGTTGGTGGAGCTGGCCGCCGGCGCGGCCGCGCCCATCGACTCGATACGCGAGGCCGCCGATGCGACCGAGCTCAAGGCACACGAGACCCGCTGCGTCGAAGGGGTCGACGCGTTCATCGTCGCCGCGGGCGCACAACTTCGATGATCGGGCGCCTCAGCCGGGGATGCGTTCGAAGTCCGGTGGGATGTAGACGTCCTCGCGGCCCAGTTCCTGGATCGAACTGCGGCCAAGGGCCATCAGGGTCGAGTCGATGCCGTTGCGCATGAGGTCCAGGACGTTCTCCACCCCGGTCTGCCCGTTCGCGGCCAGGCCCCACAGGTAGGCGCGGCCCAGCATGACCGCGCGGGCGCCCAGCGCCACCGCCTTCACCACGTCGCTGCCGCGGCGGATGCCGCCGTCCAGGACCACCTCGATCTGCTCGCCCACGGCGTCCGCGATCGCCGGTAGGGCGCGGATCGCTGCCTGGGTGCCGTCGAGGTTGTTGCCGCCGTGGTTGGACACCGAGATCGCGCTGACGCCGGCGTCCACCGCTCGCTTCGCCTCATCCACCCGGATCACGCCCTTGAGCAGGAACGGACCGTCCCATTGAGACCGTAGCCAGGCCACGTCCGCCCACGTCGCGGGCGGGGTCTGCATCCACTGGCCGTACGCGCCGAAGAACGTCGGCGCCGGGTCGCCGCCCATGTTCGGCACCGTCAGGTCCGGCACGCTCCCGGTGCGCAGGTACGACCACAGCCACCGCGGGTGGGTCAGCGCCTCGGGGGCGAATCGCATCGCCTCGCGCAGGGTGACGCGTTCGGGGATGTGCGGACTGCCCCAGTCGCGGCTGTGCGAGAAGGACCAGTCGAGCGTCAGGATCAGCCCGACCACCCCCGCCTCCCGCGCCCGGGTCATGCGCTCGAGCATCTCGTCGCGGGTGCCGCACCAGTACATCTGGAACAGCGTCATCGGGTTCGCCGCGACGACCTCCTCGACCGGCTTGCTCGCGAACGAGCTCAGCCCCATCGCCGTGCCCCGCGCCGCGGCCGCACGCGCGACCGCGACCTCGCCGTCGGGGTCCACCGCCTGCACGCCCGTCGGCGAGATGAGCACGGGCAGGGAGATCGACTGGCCCAGCACGGTGGTGGCCAGCTCACGCTTCGCGGACAGGCCAGCGGTGCGCGGCGCGAACCCCAGCTCGTCGAACGCGCGGACGTTGTCCTGCACGGTGATCCCACGTTCGGAGCCCGCGAGAAGTGCACTGTAGACGGATCGCGGCAGCCGCCTGCGCGCGCGGCGCTGGGCTTCCGCGACGGTCTCGAACCAGGTGTCGGACATGGTCAACCTCGCGTTCCTGCCCGTGTGGCGTCGATCCGCAGCAGGCGGCTGTTCACCTTGGGGCGTAGGGGAATGCTCGTCCGGTGTGATACGCAGCCGGCCACCACGCCGCTGCCGTAGGCCACGTCGTCGGCGAGGCGGCCCAGCACGAACCGCACCGGGTCGAGCATGCTGTCGTCGTGTCGCCGCCGGCCCGCCCACTCGGCGAGCGGCGGGCCGAACAGCAGAGCGGCCGCGGCGGCCCGGTGCCTGCCGACCAGCAGCTCGACCGCGAGCAGGGGTGCGGCGAACTGTGCGCCGTAGCGGCCGATGCCGCGCCACGTCTGGTACGCCCCGTCCGCCATCGCACGGAACACGCCCGCCGTCGGCAGCCCGGCCCGGCGCAGCGTCGCGACGATGCCCAGCACCGAGGCCCCGTACGCCGCTGCGGCGAGCACCGGCCGGCGGGCGAGCGCGGCGGCGACGGTGAGCGTCGGCCAGGGAAACAGCACCAGCGGCGGCACCGAGCCGGGGTGACGCAGCGCGAGCGGAGCGGCCGAGGTGCCGTAGCGGTAGCGCCTCTTGAGCAGCGCGCGCCAGGTTTCCGGCTCGTCGTGACGGACCTGGACGGACGGCTCGTAGCGCACGCGCAGCCCTGCCTCGTGCAGCCGCCACACCAGGTCGACGTCCTCGCCGGTGATCCGCAGCCCGGGGTCGAACACCCGGCCGCCGCGGGCGACACCGTCCAGTGCCGTGCGGCGCACGAGCAGCGCCGCGGTCGGCACGTATGCGACACGCGATCCGGGCGCGACCGTCGCCGGCTGGTCGCCGAGGTCGAGCGGGCAGGCGGTGGCGGTGAACCGGGACGCCCAGCCACGGCCGGGTTCACCGGGGACGACCCGCGGCGCGACCGCGGCGACGAGCGGGTCGGCGAAGTGCGGGGCGAGCGCGTCGATCCAGCCGGCCGGCGGCACGCAGTCGCTGTCCACAAAGGCCACGAGTTCGGAGTGCACGTGCGCCAGACCGGTGTCGCGGGCGGCGCCGGGCCCGCCGTTGGTCTCCCGGACGACGAGCCGCGCGCCGAACCGGCCCGTGACCTCGGCGATCGCGCCCGGGTCGCGGGACCCGTCGTCGACGACGACCACGGGCCTGCCGTCGCCGAGTGCGGTGAGGCAGCGGGCCAGCGCGACCGGACGGTCGCGCACCGGGACCACGACGGTCACGTCCGGCGCCTCACGCAGTGCAGGCGGCAGCGGGTAGGCGAAGCCGGCGTCGGTGAGCCGGCGGGCGAGCGCGGCCGCGGCCGGGGAGGTGACCGGCCCGGCGGCGAGCTCGTCCCAGGCGGCGAGGCCGGCGCCGGTCAACCGGATGACCCGGGCAGGCGAGCCGCCGAACCAGCTGTCGGCAGTCAGCTGCTTGGCCGAGGCATCGAGCTCGATGCGGAAACCTGTCGGAAGTGGTGTGGTCACAGCGAAAGCCCCCCGTCGACGGGCACGACCGCGCCGGTCATGCCGCTGCTCTCGGGCCCGGCGAGGAAGGCGAGCACCTCGGCCACCTCGGCCGGCGCGAGCAACCGGCCGGCGGGTTGCTGTGTCGCGAACTCGCCGGCCGAGCCCAGGTCGTAGAGGCGCGCACTCTGCGCCAGCACGTCGGTGTCGGTGGACCCGGGGCTGACGGCGTTGGCCGTGACACCCGTACCGCCGAGCTCGGCGGCGAGCGCCCGGACGAGCCCGGTGACCCCGGCCTTGGCCGCGCAGTACGCGGCGAGCATCGGCAACCCCCGCGTCGCAGCGGCCGAGGCGACGGCGAGGAACCGTCCCGATCGCGGTTCCGGCCGCCGCAGCAGGGCCGGCACCGCGGCCCGGGCGAGGTTGATCACCCCACCGAGATCGACGTCGAGCACGGCCCGCTGGTGCGCGAGCGGCAACTCCCAGAGCGGCACCCCACCGGCGACCACCCCGGCGACGGCAAAAGCGGCATCGAGCCCGCCCCACCGATCTTCCGCCGCGCCGACGGCGTCTTCGAGCGCGGCGGCATCCCGCACGTCGGCGACCACGGGCAGCACCCGATCCGACCCGGCTTCGCTGACCACCCGCGCGAGGTCGCCTTCGGTGGCCATCGGATAGGGCAGATCGGGATCATCACGAGCAATATCGAGCGCGACGACCGACCAGCCGCGCGCCGCCAGCACGCGCACGGTTGCCGCACCGATCCCGCGCGCGGCCCCGGTCACCAGCGCGACCCGACCCGCCGTCACGAGGCCCGCCGATCGAAGACCGCGGCGACGGGTGCGGTGGGCCGTTGCTTCAGCGGTGCCGCGCCGGAGTGGCCAACGACATCGGCGGCCACCGCTGCGCGCGCGGTGCCGCCGCCGGTGGTTGCCGGGCGCAGGGTGGCGGCACTGGTGGTCGCTGCGCGTCGGGTGGCCGCGTCGGTGCTCGCCGGGCGCACGGTCGCCGCGCCGTCGCCGCGCGCGGCACCGGGCGCCAACGCCACCTGGCCCGCCGTCATGAGGCCCGCCAAGCGGTGACCATCGCGGCGAGGGCCGTGGACAGCTTGTCCAGCAGGGCCGTGCCCGCGGAGGCGGTCGCCCCGGTCGGATCGCCCAGGACCCCCGTCGCCGTCACCGCTCGTACGCCGTCTGACTGGAGTAGCGGCATCAGCTCCCGCAGCGGGCGTCGGTCGCCGGGGACGGCTCGGTCCGGGTGGACCAGTGAAGGGCGCAAGGCCAGCAGCATCGCCGTTTCCTCGTGGCCCGCGTGGGCGTCGCCGTCCCAAGCGGGCGTGAACAGCGCTACGTCGCGCGACTCCGCTCGCAGCTGGGCCACCGCGCGGGTCACCGGCGCCGCGTTGCCGCCGTGTGCGGACACGAACAGCACGTGTGCGAACGTCTCTGTCGCCGAGCGGCCCAGCTCCAGCACCAGCAACTCCACCGCCGCCTGCCCGATCGACAGCGTCCCCGCGAAACCGGCGTGCTCGCCGCTCGACCCGTATGGCACCGCCGGGGCCACCAGCACATCCGGGCGCGCGGCGGCGAGCCGGTCGCATAGGGCGACGGCGGTCTCGGTATCCGTCGACAGCGGCAGGTGCGCGCCGTGCTGCTCGGTCGATCCCAGCGGGACCGCCAGGATCGACCCGGCCAGCGACCCGACCTCCGGGGAGGTCAGGTCCGCCAGCACACCGGACACGTCAGCCGCCCAGGCCGGCTAGAGGGCTCTCGTCGCACGCGCGGTCCGGGCGGCGCATGCCGATCGTCACCGGTACCGGGCCCGTGCGGTGCGAGTGATCCAGCGACGGCTTCGGCTTGCTGTCCACTTTGGACAGGGCAAGAGAGCCGTGGCCCTTCACGCACTCGGGGTCCGGGCCGTCCAACGGCAGGCCGGTGAAGAACTTCGCCGCCATGCACCCGCCGCGGCAGGAGTCGAACGCCGAGCACGACGCGCACGCCCCGCCGGTCTGCGGGCGGCGCAGGTCGGCGAACAGCTCCGAGGACCGCCACACAGCCGTGAAGCCGCCGGGGGACCGGACGTTGCCCGCGAGGAAGTCGTCGTGGATCGCGAACGGGCACGCGTACACGTCGCCCACCGGGTCGATCAGGCACACCACCCGGCCCGCGCCGCACAGATTCAGGCCCGGCAGCGACTCGCCGTAGGCCGCCAAGTGGAAGAACGAGTCGCCGGTCAGCACGTTCTCGCCGTGCTCGAGCAGCCAGTCGTACAAGGAACGCTGCTGGGCCGCGGTGGGATGCAGCTCGTCCCACGTGTCGGCGCCCCGGCCCGACGGGCGCAGCCGGGTCAGCCGCAGCTGCGCGCCGAACCGGTCGGCGATGGCCTTGAACTCGTCTAGCTGGCCCGCGTTCTGGCGGGTGACCACGACCGAGATCTTGAAGCCGGCGAACCCGGCCGCGGCGAGGTTCTCCATGGCCCGCAACGCGGTCGCGTACGAGCCAGGGCCGCGAACGGCGTCGTTGACCGAAGACGTGGCCCCGTCGAGGGAGATCTGCACGTCCACGTAGTCACTCGCGGCGAGCCGGGAAGCGACCGCGGGCGTGATCTTGATGCCGTTGGTCGAGAACTTGACCCCGACGTGGTGCGCGGTGGCGTAGTCGACCAGGTACCAGAAGTCCGGCCGTACGGTCGGCTCGCCGCCGCCGATGTTCACATAGAACACCTGCATCCGCTCGAGCTCGTCGATCACCGCCTCGCACTCGGCGGTCGACAGCTCCCGCGGGTCGCGCCGCCCGGAGCTCGACAGGCAGTGCACGCACGACAGGTTGCAGGCGTAGGTCAGCTCCCAGGTGAGGCAGATCGGCGCGTCCAGTCCAGATTGAAACTGCTCGACCAAGGGCGCGACAGTCATGACGCGCTCCTCTGCCTGATCATGTCCGACGCGGCGAGCGTGGCGAGCGCGGTCCGGTAGGCGGGCAGCTCGGCGGCCGCGACGCCGGCGTGCGCGCACGCCACCCGGGCGGTCGGCGTGTCCTCGAGCCTGCGCAGCACGTCGAGGAGCACCGGGCTCTTCAGGAACGACAGGCGCCGCGTGCCGAAGTGGTAGAGCAGCGCCCCGAACCGCTCCGGGCGGATCGACACCGGCGCGGCCAGGTCCCAGGCGGCGTCGAGGTCGAACGACCCGCGGCCGTCCTCAGTAGACACCACACATCCCGTCGATGGAGACCTCCTCGACGAGCAGCTCGTCGGCGACGACAGGAGCGTCGCTCTCGGTCTGTGGCACGGTCTCGGCCGGGTTGTCCGCCATGACGGCTCCTTTGCCTCGGGGTTTCTGTCACACAGTGACGAATGTCGCATACGATAACGTCACCCCGTGACAGAAACAAGCCCCGCCCGGCGCGGGCGGCCGCGCGGGACCAGTGCCAGGACGCTGGAGCTCATCGCGTTGCGGCTGTTCACCGACCAGGGTTTCCACGAGACGACGGTCGACCAGATCGCCGCGGCCGCGGGCGTCAGCAGGCGCACGTTCTTCCGCTACTTCGACGCCAAGTCCGAGGTGCTGTGGAGCGAGTTCGACAGCGAGGTCACCGCGATCCGCGCGATGCTCGCCGAGACCCCGGACCTGCCGGTGATGGAGGCCGTCCGGCAGGCGATCATCGCGGTCAACCACTACCGCGCCGCCGACGTGGACGAGCTGCGCATGCGGATGTACCTGATCAGCACGGTGCCCGAGCTGGCCGCGAGCGCCACCGTCCACTACGACGCCTGGGAGCGCGCGATCGCCGAGTACGTCGCCCGCCGCGCGGACCAGCCCGCCGACTCGCTGTACCCGCTCGCCGCCGGTCGGGCCACCCTGGCCGCCTGCCGCGCGGCCTACGAACGCTGGTCGGCCCGCGCCGACGCCGACCTCACCGTCTACCTCGACGCCGCCCTGCGCGGCCTGGCCGCGGGCTTCGGCGACAGCACGATCGGCGCCGAGCCCGATCTGTCCGGCAGCACGACGCGGTAGCCGGAGGTTGGCGCGAGGTTGGCAACTGTCCGGACGGACGGGGCGCGCACCGTCCACCGGGCCGACTCGTGACCCGTTCGAGGAGTCCGCGCGCCGCACACTCTCGGGTGGACAGCTTTCCCATAAAGGATCGTGGAGTCGCTGAAGTACCACGGGCTCGAGACCGTCGTCTACGACCAGGTCGAGTCCAACCCCAAGGACTACAACGTCATGGACTCGGTGAAGCTGTACCAGGAGAACTCCTGTGACAGCTTCGTCTCCATCGGCGGCGGCTCCTCGCACGACGCGTGCAAGGGGGCCCGCATCTCGGTGGCCCACGACGGCCGCAACGTCAACGAGTTCGAGGGCTTCAACATGTCCGAGAACCCCAAGAACCCGCCGCACATCGCCGTCTCGACGACCGCGGGCACCGGCTCGGAGACGTCGTGGGCCTACGTCATCACCGACACCACGACCGACCCGGACAACCCGCACAAGTACGTGGCGTTCGACGACGCGTCGATCACGACGCTCGCGATCGACGACCCGGTGCTCTACTACGACTGCCCGATCGACTTCACCGCGCAGTGCGGCTTCGACGTGCTCGCGCACGCCTCCGAGCCCTACGTCTCGCGGCTGAACTTCCAGCCGTCGCTGGGCAACGCGCTGCACGCGATCAAGCTGACGTCGCAGTACCTGCGCCAGGCCGTGTGGAACGGGCAGGACCTGCCCGGCCGCGAGGGCATGATGTACGCGCAGTAC
>Ga0164241_10002776_pt1 | contig 18450 bp, 16 predicted proteins | sample OricomyardsoilBY_FD_108780 | JGI IMG/M metagenome (GOLD analysis project Ga0164241, IMG submission 108780) | Backyard soil microbial communities from Emeryville, California, USA - Original compost - Back yard soil (BY) | ecosystem: Environmental > Terrestrial > Soil > Unclassified | place: USA...
CTTCGTCCGCGGATCGGCGTGGATCGAACCCAGACCGCTTTGGATCCCGGGATTCCCGCCATGGCCGATGCCGACGATCAGGCCGTGCTTGATGCCGATGTCGGCCTTGATCACCCCCAGGACCGGATCGAGGATCAAGGCGTTCGTGATGACCAGGTCGAGCGACTCCGCGTCGAGCGCCGTGGACGATTGTCCCATGCCGTCGCGGATCACCTTTCCGCCTCCGAACTTGATCTCGTTGCCATAACCGCCACCCTCGGCGATGAGATCGCGTTCCACTTGAACGAAAAGTTCGGTGTCGGCCAGCCGCACCCGGTCACCCAAGGTGGGACCATACATCTCGACGTACTGGCGGCGGGTAAGTTTCAGGGCCATCGGGATCAGAGTTTGCCATTTATCCTGGCGTTGAGACCGTACACCTCGCGCTCGCCCGCCAGGGCGACCAACTCGACGCGCCTGGTATCCCCCGCTTCGAAGCGCACCGCCGTGCCGGCCGGAATATTCAGCCGAAATCCGCGCGCCGCGGCCCGGTCGAAACTCAACGCCTCGTTGGTCTCGAAAAAATGATAGTGTGAACCGACCTGAATCGGTCGATCGCCCGTATTGACGATATCCAGCGTCAAGGTCGCCAGATTTTGGTTGGCCGACAGGCCGGCGGCATCGGTAGCGACAATTATTTCTCCGGGAATCATGGGAAGAAGGGCCGAAACCGAAGGCCGCAGGGGACCACGAACGGAGATCGAAACACTGATGTGGGCATTCTCATGTTCAGCCGTTCAGCCATTATCGTATCGGATTGTGCACGGTGACCAGTTTCGTGCCGTCGGGGAACGTGGCTTCGACCTGCACATCGTGAATCATCTCGGGCACGCCCTCCATGACGTCGGTGATTTTGAGGATTGTCGTGCCAAAGCTCATGAGTTCCGCCACGGATTTTCCGTCGCGGGCCCCTTCCATGATTTCGTAGGTGATGATCGCGATCGCCTCGGGATAGTTCAGTTTGAGTCCGCGGCCCTGGCGTCGCCGCGCAAGGTCCGAGGCGGTGACGATGAGAAGTTTTTCGCGTTCGCGCGGGGTGAGATGCATGGCGGGAAAAGACTGAAGCACTGAAAGACCGAAGGACTGAAGAGGGAAGGGAAAAGGTGTGGCGCACGAGGTTTGGTTCAGCCCTTGAGCTTTTCACACCTGCAGGTGGACCTTCACCACCTCGTCGGTCAGCGAGGCGATGGAACCGGAAATAGTCACGACGCCGCGGTCCATGGCGTAAAACCGATCGGCAACCTCGCGGCAAAAATCCACATATTGCTCCACCAAAAGGATCGCGAGGGCGCCCTCCCGCCTGAGCGTATCGACCGCGTGCATGATTTCCGACGCTTCGCGGCGGGACTGGGCGGTGGCGTCCGCCTCGGAAACATTGCTCGTCTTGAGCTTCTTCAACGTGTCGCCGATCTGGTCGATGATCGACGGTTGAATCCCCTCGGTCGGTTCGTCGAGAATGAGCAGCTTCGGATCGGTGAGCAGCGCGCGCCCGATCGCCAGTTGTTGTTGTTGGCCGCCGGAGAGGACGCCTCCCTTGCGCGACAACATCTCCTTGAGCACCGGGAAAAGCGCGAAGACGCGATCCAGCATTTGACGGGCTGCCGCCGCCTTGCGTCCGTGGACCACCAGTCCGATCTGCAGGTTTTCCCCGATGGTCAGGTGCGGGAAAATATCCCGGCCCTGTGGCACATAGCCGATTCCAGCCCGGGCGCGGGCATCGGCGGAGAGCCGGTCGATTCGCCGGCCGGCCAGGGTGATCGTGCCACTCCGAATCGGGCTCAAGCCGGTGATCGAACGCAACGTGGTGGTCTTGCCGACACCGTTCCGCCCCATCAGGGCGACAACTTCCCCGGCGTTCACGTCGAGGCTGACTCCGCGCAGGATGCGCGAACCGCCGATATCGGTTTCAACGGACCGAAGCTCAAGCAGCGCGTTCATTTGTCAGCCTTGCCGCGGCCAAGGTAAACCTCGCGGACCTTTGGGTTGGACTGCACGTAGTCAAACCTGCCCTCACAGAGCACGCTTCCCTGGTGCAGAACCGTGACCTGTCCGTTGTTGGAGATCTGCTTCACAAAGGTCATGTCGTGCTCGACCACCACGATGCTGTGCCTGCCCGCAAGGGACAGAAGCAGTTCGCCGGTGCGGTGGGTTTCCTCGTCGGTCATGCCGGCGGCCGGTTCGTCCACCAGCAATATCTTCGGGTCCTGCGCGAGCAGCATGCCGATCTCCAGCCATTGTTTTTCGCCGTGAGCCAGCTGTCTGGCCTTCCAGTCCCGCTTCCCGTCGAGGCGGATCAGTTTTAAAAGTTCGTCCAGGCGGTCCCGCTGGGTTGAGGAAAGCCGGTGAAAGATCGAGGCGAACACGCCCCGGGCGCCCTTGAGCGAGAGCACGAGATTGTTCCAAACCGTGTGTTCCGAAAAAACGCTCGGCGTCTGGAATTTCCGGCCGATGCCCAGGCGGTTGATCTGATATTCGTTGAGCTGCGTAAGATCGGTATTGAAGCCAAACTCGATCCTTCCCTGGTCGGGCTTTGCGCGGCCCGTAATCAGGTCGAAGAAGGTGGATTTGCCGGCGCCGTTGGGGCCGATGACGGTGCGAAGTTCGCCCTCGAAGAGATAGAAGGTGAGATCGGTAATCGCCTTGAACCCGTCGTAGGTTTTCGAGACGTCCTCGACCGTGAGCATGTATTTGTTATCCATGGCGGCGGGTCAGGAGGATTCGGACGCGGGATCGGCGGCGGCGGCGGCGGGAGTCTGAGCCGGAGCCGGCGCAGGCTTTGCTTTCCTCCACAGGAAGGAAAGCCGCTGTGGCAAGCTGACGATGCCTCCCGGAAGGCAGAGCACGAAAAACACAAAGAGGCCGCCCAGGATGACGAGCCAGTATTCCGCGGTGCCGCCCACCGTCGCCCAGGATTGCAGCGCGTTGACTCCGATCGCACCGAGGATGGGACCGACCAGCGTACCGCGCCCGCCAACCGCGCACCAAACGACGGCTTCGAGGGATTTCCGGGGATCCATCTCGGACGGATTGATGATGCCGACCTGGGGGACATACAACGCGCCGGCGACGCCGGCGATGAGCGCGGCCACGACAAAGATGAAGAGCTTGAAGTGCGCCGTCGCGTAGCCGCTGAAAAGCACGCGGTTTTCCCCGTCGCGAATCGCCCGTTGAACGAGGCCGAACTTCGTATGGCTCAGCAGGCGGAGACCGACGTAAACGGCCAGCAAGACCGCCGCCGTGACGATAAAGAGACCGCGCTGGGTGGAGGCCTCGCGCAGATCGTGACCGACCACGAATTTGAAATCGGTAAAGCCGTTGTTCCCTCCCATCAGCAGGTCGTTGCGGAAAAACATCAGCGAAGCCCCGTAGGTCAAAGCCTGCGTGAGGATGGAAAAATAGACCCCCTTGATACGGGAACGGAAGGCCAGGAAACCGAAGACGAGCGCAAGCAGGCCCGGAAGCAGAAACACCATGGCCAGGGCGAACGGGAAGCTGGAAAACGGCTCCCAGAACCGCGGCAGGGCGGTCCAGCCCAGGAACACGAGGAAGTCGGGGATGGGCTGGTGATACTGGCCCAGGTCCCCGATCATCCGCATGAGGTACATGCCGAACATGTAGCCGCCGAGGCTGAAAAAAAGCGCCTGCCCGAGACTGAGCAATCCCGTGTAGCCCCAGAGCAAATCGACGGAGATCGCGAGCAACGCGTAGCAAAGATACTTGCCCCAAAGGTTGATGGTAAAGTTGCTGACCACGCCATGGGCGTTCAGCAGCGGGAACACGACGAGGAAGAACAGTGCGATAACCGCCACCGCGCCGATTTCCCCACGATGACGGCGGGATGGACCGCCCGTCGTTGATGGCGGCGTCGTCCTAGTCATCGAGATTGCGGCTGCGGGTGACAAAGATGCCGGCGGGACGCCATTGCAGGAAAAAAATGATGCCCACCAAAACCACGATCTTGCCGACCACGGGGTTCAGCAGGATTTGCTGAAGCGACTGGTCAACCAAGCCGATGCCGAAGGCGCTGATGATCGTGCCAAGAAGATTCCCGACCCCTCCGACCACGACCGTCATGAAGCAGTCCACGATGTAATTCTGCCCGAGCGACGGCCCGACGTTGCCGATCTGGCTGAGAAAAGCACCTGCCAGCCCGGCAAGTCCGCTGCCCAGGCCGAAGGTGAGCATGTTGACGCGCTCGGTCCGCACCCCCATGCAGGAGGCCATGTTGCGGTTTTGCATCACCGCCCGGATCAACAGTCCAAGCGACGTTTTCGACAGGACGAGCCAGACCCCGAGCACGATGAGCCCGGCAAACCCGATGACAAACACCCGGCTCCACCCGAAGAGAATGTCATTGATCGTCCAGTTGCCGCTCAGGTAACCCGGGCTGCTTACCTGCACGTTGTTTGAACCGAACATCAGCTTGAAGAATTGCTGCAGAAGCAGCGACACCCCCCAGGTGGCGAGCAGGCTTTCCAACGGACGACGGTAGAGAAACCGGATGACACTCCGCTCGAGCCCGATGCCCACCAGGGCGGCGGCCAGAAAACTCAACGGAAGGGCGAAAAGAAAATAGCTCTGCTGGAACCAGCCCGCGGCGTGGAAACCGGGAAGGGACAGGCTCAAACCAAAACAAGGAATCGTGATTCCGCCGCCGAAAATATTTTCCACGAGGTAGGTCGTATAGGCGCCGACGGCGATCATTTCGCCATGGGCCATGTTGATGACTCCCATCAGACCGAAGGTGACCGCCAGTCCGATGGCTACGATCAGCAGGATGCTGCCCAGGCTGACTCCGCGGAAAATCGTTCCGTAAAAGTTGATCATCGCTCTATGCTCATCGATCACCTTCAGCACCGCCTTCGCCGAGTCCGCGACCGCCGGCTTTCCCGCCTTGGTGGCATCGCGCATGGCGGTGCGGATCAAATCGTAACTGGAAAGCGAGTGAAGTTTCCCGAGTTCCCCGAGCGCGTTAAGCTGTATGGCGGCATCCGGCGACTTGAGCCGGGTAACCGCCACCGCTTCCCGGAGCGCGCGAATGATCGTGGGATCGGTTTCCACCTGAAGCCGCTTTTCCAATGGTGGAATCTTATCCGCATCCTGGGAAAACCCGATGGTTTGAATCGCCTGGAGGCGCTTCGTCCGGCTCGGGGATCCCAAGTCGATCAGATCGAGCACGGATTTCATTGCCCGGCGCAATGCCGGCGTATGGTCCACCGCCGTCAGATCGGACCCGGCCAGCCGGAGAAGCCGGCCGCCCGCGTCGGTCAGGACCTGACCGTTATCAACCCGGACCGCGGCTTGGGTATCATTGGCGTCTTTTTCGCCCGTTAGTTGTACCGGAACGGGGTGGCCTGGCGTCGGTTCATAAAGGAACAATGCGTCTTCCTTCCATGCCGTCAGGAGAGCCTTGATGGAATCGTCGCCTTCGCCGGCCAAAGAGGAGATGATTTCAATTTGGCGCGTCTCCGGTGTCGCCAGAATGGCGGATGAAATGACACCCCGCGGGGAATCGGCGGCCGACGCGATCGCCAGGGCGGCCAGCGCAAGGAATGAAATGTGTAGGCTGCGGATGAAAACAAACACGTGGATTTGGGCCCGGTAAAAAGAGAGGGGGCGGTTTCGGAGCGAAACCGCCTCCCCGGATTGCAGAGCTCAAGCAAGGTCCGTGCCGAAGGCGGCGCAGGCCCGGCCTATTTTATTGGGTCTTGAATTTGCCGAGCAGCCAGGGCTCGCCATAGACGTTCTTGAATTCCTCAAGGATCTTGAACTGGCCGTCAGCCTTGGTCTCGCCGATGAACACATTCTTGGTGAGATGCATGTTCGGCTGGGTCGTGACCGTGCCGCCGGGACCATCGAGAGAAATGCCCGACTTGAGGGCCTCGCGGACCTTGTCCACATCGAAGCTGCCGGCTTTTTCCACGGCCGCCTTCCAAAGATAGACACCATCATAGCTCAGCACCATCGGGGAGCAGGTGACACGGCCCTCCTTGACGATGCCCGGGACAGTGGTGGTCTTGAGCCACGCCTTGAACGCAGTGACAAACGCCTTGTTGGCCGGGCTCTTGATCGACTCGAAATACGTCCAGCAACCGAGCTGGCCGACGAGCTGTTTCGCGGGCAGACCGCGGAATTCGTCCTCGGAAATGGAAAACGAAACGACGGGGGCGGTTTCTGCGCTCAAACCGGCGGCCGCATATTCCTTGAAGAAAGGAACATTGGTGTCGCCGTTGAGCGTACTGACCACCGCGGTCCTGCCGCCGGCGGCGAACTGCTTGATCTCGGAAATAATCTGCTGGTAGTCGGTATGTCCGAAAGGCGTGTACTTGCCGGCGGAAATGATCTTGCCGGCATCATCCTTCTTGAAGCCGCCGCCGATGTTTTCCAACGGCACTCCCTTGCTCTGGAGATATTCCAAGAGCACGAGATTGGTGGTCTGTGGATACACGTAGTCGGTGCCGATCAGATAGAATTTCGTGTAACCCTGCTTGAGCAGATAATCGATGGCGGGCGTGGCCTGCTGATTTACTGCTTCGGCAGTGTAGAACACGTTCTGGCTTTCCTCCTGGCCTTCATATTGCACGGGATAGAAAAGCAGGCCATTGTCCTTTTCGAACACGGGCAGGACCGACTTGCGGCTGACCGAGGTCCAGCAGCCGAAGGTCACCACCACCTTGTCCTCCTCGAGCAGCTGCCTGGCCTTTTCGGCAAAGAGCGGCCAGTTGGAGGCGCCGTCAACGACGACCGGCTCGATTTTCCTGCCGAGGACGCCACCCTTGGCGTTGATCTCGTCGAAGGTGAAAAGCAGGACGTCACGCAGCGAGGTTTCGCTGATGGCCATCGTGCCGCTGAGGGAGTGAAGGACGCCGACCTTGACCGTGTCGGCCGCGCGAGCGGAGCCGAACAAAGCGCCGAGGGCGATGGCCCCGACACCGAGCAATTTGATGAATTTGGTGATCATAGCTGGGAGGGATGTGGTGACTGAACGAAGCGACGGGGCACAGGCGTGGCCCACCGCCCCGCGAAGAGGATTGGGACGGAGTGAAGAGGAAGGAAGCGCTGGATCTGAGTCCGGCGCGGAACAGGTGACCCACCGGGATCACCCGTCACTCGGAATCAGTGCGAGACCGGCTCAGAATTTAAAGAAGGCTTGGACACCGATGAAATTGGCCTTATCGGTGTCGGTGTCCTTGTAGTCGTAGTAGGAATATTCGGCGCGAACCGTGAGCTTTTCCGTCACCGCGACGCCGGGAGCGATGGTGTACTTCATGAAACTACCGCCGCCATCGGAAAGTTTCTCACCGCCCACGCGGAAAGCCGTCGAGAACTTGTCCGTGAAGGCGTGGGTGAGAACGCCGAGCCAGTTGTAACCCTTGTTGCCGATCCCGCCGTCCTTGTGGGCGTACTCGGCGCCGACCATCGTTTTCGGATCGATCTGGTACTGGGCCCAGAAATCGAAGGTCGTGACCGAGTGCGACTGGAATCCACCCTTGGTATCGTAAGCGACACCCGCCCACAGGGTGAGGTCCTTGGTCCCCTTGTAGGCGAAGTAGCCCTCGAACCCGCCATTGTGCTTCAATTCACCGTCACCCTTGAGAGCGGAGTATGGCGAATAGACGGAGTCCACCACGGCCGCGCCCAATGAGAACATATTGGTCCCATAATCGACCTTCACGCCGCTATGATAGCCGGGAATCGCCCCAAGAAAGTCGCCATTGGCAAAGCTGATCTCAGGATTGTTAACGGTGAAGAACGACTCGTAACCGAGATAGCTCAGGAATTTACCTGCGGTAATCGAGACGCCGTTTCCGGCATCGTAGGTGAAGTACGCGTCCAACACGGTGGTGGTATCATCGCTCTCCCCGTAACCCGGCACGTAGAAGAGGCTGACGACACCCGTGACCGGTTTGAAACTCGCATTGAAGACAAGCTGTGACGAGTCGATGCCAAAGTGATCGGAAGACTCACCGGGCTTCGGGTCCGTATATTGATAGGAGCCTTCAACGTAGCCGCTCACCGAAAAATTTTCATTCAATTTGATTTCGGCCGAAGCGGTGGCTGCTAAGGCAAGAAGGGCGGCGGCCCAAGCGGTTAGTTTGGAAGAATGCCTGGTCATGATTTAGTGGTTTTTTTGAGTTAGGTTTGGTGGAGAAACCGCCCCGAGAGGCAGGCGTCCCGTACCACCCCCTTGAGCAGGATGCCTGCCATCGATAAAAAATCTTCGGCATCCTGGATCCACCCACCACGGTCCGCCCAGTCGGGAAAAATCATCCGCATTCCCGAACGCGGATGCGACCAGACCCGCCCGGATTCCAGGCGCAATTCAATCTCGATTTCGACGCACGCGGCACCGCCGCTGACCGCACCGATTGCAACCGCCGGGAATCAGTGTCCTCCGGGCTGGGCCGTATCCGGCCGGGGCAACGAGGCAAAAATGCCTTCCTCGCATTGTCGCACGAAACCTTCCGTCACCGACTTTAAATCCTCCCAGCGGCGGCGGATCGCCTTGGCTTCGTCCCTGGTGATATTGTTGTCCGATGCCGCGACGGCGATCACTCCGAGCATGTCGGCGAATTCCTGCACGATGCTGTTCGTCGAGGGAATGAGCTGATACGGATGCGGCTTCGCCTTGGGATTTGCGATGAAAAATCCGCCGGCCCGCTCGCACACCCACTGGGCGATCCGCTCGTCATTTGTGATCCTGAGGAGCTGGTCGATGCGATCGAGCGGATTGTTCGCGCCGCTGCCGGTTTCATCCGTCGGCGGCTCCGCCCATTTATAGATCAGCGAAAGCGACAGGCCCATGTCGCCCGAAATTTGTTTCGCGCTGGTTTTCTTCAGCACTTCCTTGAGCAACTCGTGCGATTGCATGCCGCAAAAAAGCCGGTCGGAGCGGCAAACGCAATGCTGTCGTGCGACCGGGGCTAATACTGCGGCGACCGGGGCTAATTTGCCGGGATCAGATCGCCCCGGCCGCGCTTTTTTGTGTCATTCCCCTTCCGTTTGTGACTAAAGGTACCCCTCTCTTTTTCACTTCATGAATATCCACGAGTATCAGGCCAAGGCACTTTTTGAAAAATTCGGCGTTCCCGTTCCCAAGGGCGCGGTCGCGACCACTCCCGAGGAATTCATCAATGCGCTCTCGCAGCTGCCCGAGGGGCCGACGATGGTGAAATCCCAGATTCACGCGGGCGGCCGCGGCAAGGGCACTTTTACCGACGGTTTCAAAGGCGGGGTGAAGTTTTGCAAGTCCAAGGCCGATGCCAAGGAAATCGCCGGTAAAATGCTCGGCAACACCCTCGTGACCCTGCAAACGGGTCCGGACGGACGGAAGGTACAGACGATTTACTTCACCGTCGCGAGCGAGATCAAAAAGGAATACTATCTCGCCATCCTCCTTGACCGGGCCAGCTCCAAACCGGTGATCGTCGCCTCCACCGAAGGCGGCATGGACATCGAAACCGTCGCCCACAATACGCCGGAGAAACTGTTCAAGGTCCTGGTTGATCCGGCCTACGGCCTGGCGGATTTCCAAGTGCGCGAGCTGGTCACCAAGCTCGGCTTCACGGGCGTCGAAACCAAGAACGCCGCCAAGCTGATCCGCAATCTCTATACCGCATTCTGGGAAACCGACGCGGCGATGATCGAGGTCAATCCCCTCATCACCACCCCCGCCGGCGAAGTTCTGGCACTCGACGCCAAGGTGTCCTTCGACTCGAACGCCCTCTATCGCCACCCGGAAATTGTCGCGCTCCGCGACTTGAACGAAGAGGACCCGAAGGAGATCGAAGCCTCCAAATTTTCCCTGAGCTACATCGCCCTTGACGGCAGCATCGCCTGCCTCGTCAACGGCGCCGGCCTGGCGATGAGCACGATGGACATCATCAAGCACTATGGCGGCAGCCCCGCCAATTTCCTGGACGTCGGCGGCGGCGCGTCGAAGGACCAGGTGGTGGCGGCCTTCAAGATCATCCTCGGGGATCCCAATGTGAAGGGCATCTTCGTCAATATCTTCGGCGGCATCATGGACTGCAACGTCATCGCCACCGGCATCGTCGAGGCGGTCAAGGAAGTCGGCCTGAAGCTGCCCCTCGTCGTCCGCCTCGAGGGCAACAATGTCGTCGCGGGCAAGGCCACGCTCGCCGCTTCCGGACTCGCCCTTGTTTCCGGCGATACCATGGCCGACGCCGCGCAGAAGATCGTCAGGCTCGTCGCCTGAGTTGGCCCCTCCCGTCACGAACATGAAAATAAAGGAAATCGCATTCTCCTGCTATGCCGTCACTGACTTCGTCCGAGCCCGGGCGTTTTACGAGGGCGTGCTCGGCTTGAAATCGACCTTGGTTTACGGCGAAGCCGGAGGCATGCAATGGGCAGAGTATGATATTGGCTCCGGCACCCTGAGCATCGGCAGCGGTGCACCCAATTGGAAACCAGGTCCCGACGGATGCAGCGTGGCGCTCGAAGTCGAGGATTTCGCCGCCGCCATCACCCATCTTCGCGGGAAGAGCGTCAGTTTCCGTCTGGAACCGATTGAAACGCCCGCCTGCCACATTGCCGGTATTTCGGACCCCGACGGCAATAGCATCATGATCCACCACCGCAAGGCAGCCCGCTAACCGTCGTTCCTCCGCTTCACGAACCCAACTCCCGACTCTTTTAAAAATGTCCATTCTCATCACTCCCGCTACCAAGATCATGGTCCAAGGCATCACCGGCGACTTCGGCGGCCGCCACGCCAGGCTTTCGCTGGACTACGGCACAAAAGTCGTCGCCGGCGTGACCCCCGGCAAGGGCGGTCAGTTCTTCGAACACGCCGGGCATAAGGTACCGGTCTTCAATTCCGTCGCCGACGCGGCGAAGGGCACCGGAGCCACCGTTTCCGCCATTTTTGTGCCACCTCCATTCGCGGCCGACGCGATCCTGGAGTGCGCGGATGCCGGACTCGATCTCGCCGTGGCAATCACGGAAGGGATACCCATCAAGGACATGATCCGCGTGAAGCGCACGATGGAGGGCAAAAAAACCCGCCTGTTGGGACCGAACTGCCCCGGCGTGGTAACGCCCGGCGCGGGAAAAGACTCGAATGGCGGCTGCCGCATCGGCATCGCTCCGGGATACATTCACAAACAAGGTCATGTCGGCGTGGTTTCCCGCTCGGGTACGCTCACTTACGAAGCGGTCTATCAACTCACCTCGAAGAACCTCGGCCAAACCACCTCCGTTGGTATCGGCGGTGATCCGGTCAACGGCACATCCCATCTCGATATCATCAAAATGTTCAATGACGACCCCGAGACCCACGGCATCATCCTGATCGGAGAGATCGGAGGAAACGCCGAGGTCGAAGCCGCCCGGTGGATCAAGGATAATTGCCGGAAACCCGTCGCCGGTTTCATCGCGGGCGCCACCGCACCCGCCGGTCGCCGCATGGGTCACGCTGGGGCGATCGTGGGCGGGGCCGAGGATACGGCCGCCGCCAAAATCGCGGTATTCAAGGAATGCGGCATCGAGGTCGCCGCCACCCCGTCGGACATGGCCGATGCCCTCCTGAGGGCCGCCAAGGCCAGGGGCGTCACCCTTTCATAAGCGCAGAGCGGCCCGACGAAAAAAAGCAACGCCATGCGAAGGCTCGTAACTGGCCAAAAATCAGACGTTTGGTAAACGAACGCGAAGGACGGAAACACTGGAGGTGAAAATTTTTCTGGTATCGATGCGCGGTCTTTTGCATGTTTGGCTCGCATCAGGAAAGGATTGGCTGGAAGCAGCCCGTTCTGCCAACCGGGTCTGGGAGTGATCACGGTGGTTTCGAGTGACGCAAGTCACCCGGATGTGAGAGGGGTCAAACCTTCTAACAAAAAACTCCTCCTAAAAAACGGAAAGCCGCCTGATGTCCTCAGGCGGCTTTCGTTTTTTTCGAAAAAACCTGATGCGGGAACGATTAACTAAAAACCAACCGCTCACGCATCATGCCATCAAACCTCATCACCCTCGCATCCCTTCGCATCAGCGAAGCGAATCCGAACCACCATCTCTGGAATAACAACGGGACGTGGTTCCTTCATTATACGGTCTATCCGACTCCCTTTACCAAGGAACGCGTCCGCCGTTCCCTCGGCACCAAGTGCGTCAATACGGCTCGCGAACGCCGCGACCAGTTTTTCGGACATCTTGCCAAGCCCACCACTAACGCCGCAACCGACCACGTAGCGGTAGCCTGCTAGGTCTCCGGCGATGGGCCGCGTCATTGGCGCGCCGGCCCGCAAACCCAACCTCCTTCTTATGGGATCCGCAACTGCATCCCAATGCGGAGGGAGTTGGAGCCTTGCAGGGCTTCACGATTGGCCTGGAAAATTTCCTGCCAGCGATTCGGCGTTCCGTAGTAACGCGTGCTGATCCGCGAAAGTGAATCCCCCTCGCTGACAGCGTGGTACCTTACATTGGATTCCTGAGCGGCGGCGGGCGTTCCCAGCCGGGCGGCCGCGGCAATCTGATCGAGTGTTCCCTGCGCCTTGGTCAGACGCACGGACAACGCGCTGTTTTCCTGGCGCAGCTGCGCGATGACGATGGCTCGTTCCCGATCCTGCACCGTCGCGGCCTGAGCCACCCGGGCCTGGGCGGCGCGGGCATTTTCCACTTCGCGCTGCAACTGGACCAATTGCGCCGTCGCGGCATCCAGGCTTTGTTGTCCGCCACGCTCCGCGTCGGCACGCTGCTGCCGGGCGTCGCGGAGATTCTGCGTGAGACGTGCAATATCGATTTTGAACGAATCAACCATTCGACCCAGATCCTCCTTCTCGTGCTGCAGTTTCGTGTTCGCCTGAGTCAGGTCCGCAACCGAGGTGTTATACGATTCCGCGGTTTTTTCCGCGTCCGCCAGGCGGGTCTGTTGCGCCGCCAGATCGGACCGCGCTTTGTCCGCCGCCTCCCGGGCCTGCGCCAAACGGGTCGCAAGGTCATCCGCATCCTTGTGCAACGCGTCCAATTCCTGTTGGTACTTCAGCGCCTGTTTCCCCATGCCGTCCAATCTTTCCTCGAGTGCCGCTTTTTCATCGGACCAGGCGGGCGACGCAGCGGCCGCTTTCAACGCATCCTGTAATTGCCCTTTAAATGCGTCCCGTTCCGCCGTGACTTTCCGGCCGGCATCCGTGAGCGACTGGTTCTGGCGCCGCAGTTGATCCAGTTCCTGCGCGGATGCACCGGCGGCGCTCTCCTTGGCCGCCAGCAACACGCGATTGGCTTCACTCAAAGAGCGGTTCGCTTCACGAACGCCCTGCAATTGGGAAGCCATCGTGGCGATTTCTTTCGCCATGCCGTTCCGCTCCTCCACCTGCCCTTCCAATTCCTTCACGCGCCCCTGCAGGGCGGCCAGTTCCGCGTCCGAAGCATTGGCGCCAGTCGCGTTCCCGCTGACGGCGGAGTGTTTCGCCGGCTCATCAACCGCCGGTGGCGGAGCCGCCTTCAGGGCATCCAATTGTTTCCGTAATTCGGCCACCCGGGTTTGCGACTGATTCAAGTCCTCGCGACTGCCGTTCATGAAGGCCTTCAATTGTTCGTTATCCCGGCTCAATTGCTCGTTCTTCACACGCAACGCAGCCGCTTCCACCCCGGCCTGGCTCAGCCGTTTGTTTTCCTCGCGCAACGAAGCCCTTTCTTCGCGAATCGCCGCCAGATCGGTCGGGTCGGCCTTGGCCGGGGCCGTATCGCGTGCGGCAACGACCGGCACGGCGGACTTTGCGGATTTCAACTCCGCCTCCAACCGTTCGTTCGCCGCCACAAGTTCCGCCACGGTCACGCCGCTTTCCTTCAAAGCTCGATTGGCCTCATCGAGCTGTTGCTGCACCTGCGTCAGGCTTTTCTGCAACTCCGCCGCCGCAGACTCCGCGACCCTCGCCGCCGCTGTTTTCTGATTCAAGGCCTGCTCGATCACTCCGACTTTGTTCTCCAACTCTGTTTTTTCCCGCCGCAAATCCCGGACCTGATCCTGCAACCCGGTAGCCGACACCATCGGGACGATTCCGCCCGGCGTTCCCCCGGAAACCTCCGACACGGCGTTCTCCACGGAATTTTTGGCCGCTTCCGACGACATGCCGGAGGAAAGCCTTGCCGGCTCCGGTACGATGACGGCGGTTCCGGCGCGCCGTGCCTCCACCAACTGCGCGACTTCCGAGAGTTGCGCGGCGGTGAGTCCCTGCGCGATAAAATCGCGGGCGGCGGGCCGGGCGCCGTTCTGCACCGCGAGCGTCAGCCAGACGAGCGCCTGCACCGGATCCTTGGCGAGACCGCCCCGACCCTCCGCCATCATCAGGCCGTAGTTGTTCTGCGCGGAGGCGAAGCCCTGATCCGCAGCCGCCCGATACATGGCGGCGGCGGCCGTTTCATTTTTTTCCACGCCGCGGCCTTCCTCCAGCAGGAGTCCGAGGTTGTACTGGGCGCGGGAAAATCCGCGATCCGCCGCCGATCGATACCAGCGCGCCGCCTGGGCTTCGTCCTTCGACACCCCGCGACCGGTCTCGTAGGCGAGACCGAGATTGAACCGGGCCTCGACGATGCCCTTTTCAGCGGCCTGCTTGTACCAGAGGTTGGCCTCGAAGAGATCCTGCCCCACGCCCCGCCCTGCGGAGTACATGTTGCCGACATTGAACTGCGCGGGACCGAATCCCTGTTCGGCCGCCATCATGTAGTATTTAAAAGCCTGGCGTACATCCGCAGGCACGCCCCGCGCCAGTTCATAGGCCAGGGCAAGGTTGAACTCCGCCGGGGCAAAACCCTGTTCGGCCGCGCGACGATACCAGCCCAGTGCAGCCGCATAATCCTGCGCGACCCCGTTGCCCGCCGAATAGGCGTTGCCCAGCGTATTCTGGGCGGCCGGGTCCGATCTTTCCGCGAGATCGCGGACTTGCGCCAAATCAGCCGGTGCCGCCGATTCCGCCAGGATGATCACCCGCCCCAGGCCTCCGAAAAAAATCGCGCTGAGAACGGAACGCCCGATCATTGCCGAAACCGGGAGGCGAATTAGCGCGGCGGGATTACGCACGAATCAACTTAAGGGGACAACCCTGCACGGGAGCAAGGCCGCATCCTGCATGCCGTGGATAATTTTCTTATCCGGAGGACAAAACGTCGCCAGCGCACCGGACAGTTTCGGCTGTCCACCGACCACGAAATAATACGGACAGAGCCGCAACCTTCCCGCCTTTTCCACCGCCGGCGGGGGAATCCCGTCCACCGCTGGCGCTTCGTAAACCGGATGTCGGAGGCGGATCGGCTTCCGGTATTCCTGCAACAGGTGCAGATTGATCGGAGCGAGGCTCAAGGCCTGCTCCACTCCCCGCTGCCACTCCCCGCGGGAGCAATCGCTTCCCAGCACGACGCTCCGCGCGCCCCAGGCCGTCTCATGGAAGCCGCTGATCTTGATGATAAGGTCGCGTTCCTTCTGCGATGCGCCGGTCAGATCGCGCCAGTCGGAGGGCAGGCGTCCGCCAATCCTCGGGCCATCAAGCACCGCTCCCGGCGGCAAGGCGGCGGGATCCATTATCCACGACCGGGGAATCATCCGGCGCAGGAGCTTCAGGCTGCGGCCGCTGATGTTTTCCGCCCAGAAATCCAGCAGCAGGTGATGATGAAAAAGCGCGAGCGAAAGTTTCTCCTCCTGAAAGTGCCGCATGGGCGGCGCGATCGCGACCGCTCCGCTCCCCCAGGCTTCCATGATATCGGCGGCAATGCGCACATTGGCCCAGTCGAACAACTCGAAGAAGCGGTAGATGATGTCAATCTTCTCGGGCGTCCCCTCGACATTGAAAAACAGTTCTCCCCCGAGGGGAAACACGTCCTCGGGCCGCATGCTGAAAACCCGCCGGCCGAGTCGCTGCAGTTGTTCCGCCAGCCATTGCATTTCCGGCCGGTAGGTCGCCGCTTCGTCGCTGACGAGGATCGCGATCAGGGGATTGCGCAGATCCGGGCGAAGCGCCGCAAGCGAACGGTGGAAATTTTCCACCATGGCACCCTTGTGTCCCAGGATGGCGGGATCGTCGTCACCGCCGTAAAGCCGGTTTAGAAACGCCGTAAGGCCGATGCCACCCGGCACGGAATCAAGTTCGGTCAGCGCAAAACCATCGTCCGTCAGCAATAGATCCGGCCGGATCACCGTGGGAAACACGCCCCGGTTCTTGGGATCGCGGGCATGGTTGACCAATTCGGAAGGTTTGCCGCGGTCCAGGTAGTCGGCCACCCACGGGGCGAGCAACGGCTTGTTGCGCAGGAGATTTTTGCCCGCGACCGAACGCAGGTAGAGCGTTTCCAGCGCCTGGTGGAATTCCAGACACGCCGTGCCGATTTGTTCGAGTTCCCCGATCTGCCCGGGGGTCAACGGCCAGGCCTGCGGCGATAGTTGCCAGGTCTTGTCCTCGAACAGCGATTGGCTGCCAAACGCGGAACGGAGCGTTGCATGGGAAAGGTCAGGCATCGGCGGAGAAAATCATTCCCGATCTACTTACGACTCTCTTCCCGAAGTGCAACCGGAGGCAGGAGCTCAGTCGTCGATCTGGATGTCCTTGTTGCGATGTCTGGGACATCCGGCACGGAGCCAGCCGTAGATAAACCGATCCAGATCCCCGTCGAGCACGCCCTGCGTGTCGCTTGTGCTGACGCCGGTGCGGAGATCCTTCACCATCTGGTAGGGCTGGAGCACATAACTGCGAATCTGGCTGCCAAAACCGATCTCGCCCTTCTCGCCGTAGAATTTCTCCATCTCGCTGCGCTTGTCGTCCAGGCGCTTCTCATACAATCGCGCCCTCAACACATTCATCGCCGCCGCCTTGTTCTTGATCTGCGACCGTTCGTTTTGGCAGACGACCACGATGCCGGAGGGGACGTGCGTGAGCCGAACGGCGGAATCGGTGGTATTGACGCCCTGCCCGCCCTTGCCGGATGAACGATAGACGTCGGTGCGAATCTCGTCCTCGGGAATATCGATTTCGATTTCATCGTTGATCTCCGCCACCACATCGACGGCGCAAAAGGACGTGTGCCTCCGCTTGTTGGAGTCGAACGGGCTGATGCGCACCAAGCGGTGAACGCCGCGCTCGGCCTTCGCGTAGCCGTAGGCATTTTCGCCCTTGATCAGGATCGTCGCCTTGGAGATGCCCGCCGTATCGCCGGGCTGCACGTCCATCAACTCGACTTCGAACCCGCGACGCTCCGTCCAGCGGGAATACATGCGGAAAAGGATGTCCGCCCAGTCGTTGGACTCCGTGCCACCCGCGCCGGCCTGAATGCTGAAGATGGCGTTGTTGCGGTCGAATTGTCCGGTGAGGAAAGAAGCGATTTCAAGCTGGTCGAGCTCCTCCACCATCGAGGGCATGGAATTGTTCAACTCCCTGGCATAGTCCTCCTGCTCAGCGGGGGTCGCGGCCTCGATCAATTCGACCATGAGGCCGGCCTCGTCGATCCGCTTGTTGAAAGCAACCAAACCCGCGATGAGCCGCTTCAGGTTGTTAACCTTGCCGATGTGCCTTTGGGCGCGTTCGGTATTCGTCCAGAAATCCGGCGCCCCCATCTCGGCCTCCAACGCCTCTATTTCCCGCTGCTTTTGTTCGACGTCAAAGAAACCTCCATAAGTAGCCCGCTCGCTTCTTTATGTTTTCTAAATGGGAAAAGGTTTCTGGAGCAATCATGAGAGCCGCCTACCGTTGGCAAGCGAACGCTCCTGTCAAGGCGGGGTTGAGTGACTCAACGCGCCCCCCTCCGGTCCGTGCTCACCGGATGATGGAAAGGAGATCGCCCACCGTGCCATTCCGCGAAAGCAACGTCTCCCGGTTGACGTCCATCTGCGACGGCGCCCCCAGATAAATGACATTGTAGCGCTGGTAGCGATGCCAGCTGTTTTCCGGCAATCCCTCGCGCAGGGTAAGCGCGTCGTTCTCCACGAGCTTACGGGATTTTCCATTATAGACCATCAGGCCGAAGCCGTCCCGGGTCGGCACCCGCACCACGACCATGGCGGTGACGCCTTTTTTGCCGTAGGGCCGCAGGAGCAATTCCCCGCTGACCAAGGCAAAGGCACGCTGGGCGGAAGTCGCCGGCGCACGCGATTCCACCGGCAACGGAGGAACCACCGCCGGCGGCGAAAACGCCCACTTTTTAATGGGACCATTGAGGGTGGAGCCGAATCCTTCCCTGATGATTTCGTATTCCCCGCTCTTCACCTTTTCCACCATTTCGGGAGACAGGTCGGGCATCGTCCGCAACAGCGCGGCGATTTCCTGCGCCGAACCGGGACCGCCGGGGCTGCCCGGCTGACCCGGCGAACCAGGCCCGGAGTCGAGCCACGCGATACTGAGCGCCTCCGATCCGATATGCGGATTGAAATTTTCCAGCAACCGAACCAAGCCGGCCACGCTCAGCAGCGCCGCC
>Ga0164241_10002777_pt1 | contig 18445 bp, 14 predicted proteins | sample OricomyardsoilBY_FD_108780 | JGI IMG/M metagenome (GOLD analysis project Ga0164241, IMG submission 108780) | Backyard soil microbial communities from Emeryville, California, USA - Original compost - Back yard soil (BY) | ecosystem: Environmental > Terrestrial > Soil > Unclassified | place: USA...
GAGCGCGGCCGCGACACCCACGGCGATCCGTCGCCTGCGGTACACGGCCGGATCCACCTTGCCGTGCCTCCGATCGAGCGACGCAGCCCTCAGGTCGTGCTCGCTGGGCTGGTTCACGTCCTGTCCTCTCCCCGGTCCGTCCGCACCGCCGTCGTGCGACCTGGGCGTCAGCGTAGTGTCAGCCGGCCGCGGGAGCGGGGACGTGTCGGCACCGGCGGCTAGCGTGGCGCGCGTGACCACCACCAGCGCCCGAGCCGCGCGCTCCCAGGCCAAGACCGCCCGCCCGGCGTTCGCGTGCACCGCGTGCGGCTGGACGACGGCCAAGTGGGTGGGCCGCTGCGGCGAGTGCCAGGAGTGGGGCACGGTGGCCGAGGTCGGGGCCGCCGGTGTCGGGCCCCGCACCGTGGCGGTCGCCCCGACACGGTCCACGGCCCGCGAGATCGGACAGATCGAGGTCGACGCCGCGCGGCACGCCCCCACGGGCGTGGGCGAGCTCGACCGGGTGCTGGGCGGGGGTCTGGTGCCGGGCGCCGTCGTCCTGCTGGCGGGCGAGCCGGGGGTGGGCAAGTCGACGCTGCTGCTCGCGGTCGCGTCCAACGTCGCGCGCGGGGTCTCCCGCGGCGCGGCCGGCGTCGGGCGGCCCGCGCGGGTCCTCTACGTCACCGGAGAGGAGTCCGCCGGGCAGGTGCGGCTGCGCGCCGAGCGGATCGGTGCGCTCGCCCCGGGCCTGCTGCTCGTCGCGGAGACCGACCTCGCCACGGTCCTCGGGCACGTCGAGCGCGAGGAGCCCGACCTCCTCGTGCTCGACTCGGTGCAGACCGTCGCGTCCGCGGAGGTCGAGGGCTCGCCCGGCGGCCCGAGCCAGGTGCGCGAGGTCGCCGGGGCGATCATCGCGGCCGCGAAGTCCCGGGACCTGCCCGTCGTCCTGGTCGGGCACGTCACCAAGGACGGCTCGGTCGCGGGTCCCCGCACCCTCGAGCACCTCGTCGACGTGGTGTGCCAGTTCGAGGGCGACCGCCACTCGCGGCTGCGCCTCGTGCGCGCGGTCAAGAACCGCTACGGGCCTACCGACGAGGTCGGGTGCTTCGACCTGTCCGAGTCGGGGATCGTCGGGCTGCCCGACCCGAGCGGGCTGTTCCTGTCCAGCGCCGGCGCGGGCGTGGCGGGCTCCTGCGTGACCGTGACGCTCGAAGGACGCCGACCGATGGTGCTCGAGGTCCAGGCGCTCGTCGCACCGAGCGCGCTCGCCAACCCGCGCCGCGCGACCAGCGGGATCGACTCCTCGCGGCTCGCGATGAACCTCGCGGTCCTGCACCGGCACGTGGGCCTGCGCGTCATGGACCAGGACGTGTACGTCTCGACCATCGGCGGCGCGCGAGCCAGCGAACCGTCCGCGGACCTCGCGGTCGCGCTGGCCGTGCTGTCGGCCCGCCAGGACACGCCGCTGCCCGCGGGCACCGTCGCCTTCGGCGAGGTCGGGCTCGCCGGCGACCTGAGGCCCGTCGTCGGGCTCGAGCGGCGGCTCGCCGAGGCCGCACGGCTGGGCTACACGCGCGCCGTCGTGCCCGCTGCGGCCGCCCTGGGCGACGGTGCGCTCCCCGCCGGGATGAAGGTCGCCCGGGTGGGCTCGCTGCGCGAGGCGCTGACCTCCGCGACGGCGACGTGAGGGCGGACGCGACTCGCAGGTGACCCGCGGGCGCTCCTCCGGCGACTACCAGGAGCTCCGGCGTAGAATTCGCACGTGGCGCCGACCCCTCCCTCGACCGATCTCGTCCTGCGCGAGACGCTCGCCGCAGTCGCGCCCGGGACGGACCTGCGCGACAGCCTCGAACGCATCCTCCGTGGCCGCACGGGTGCCCTCATCGTGCTGGGGCTCGACAAGGTCGTCGAGGCCATGTGCTCGGGCGGTTTCGTCCTCGACGTCGGGTTCTCCGCGACCCGCCTCCGTGAGCTGTCGAAGATGGACGGTGCGGTCGTCCTCGACAGGGACGCGAGCCGCATCCTGCGGGCGGCCGTCCAGCTGCTCCCGGACTCCAGCATCGAGACCAACGAGTCAGGCACCCGCCACCGCACCGCCGAGCGCGTCGCCAAGCAGACCGGTTTCCCCGTCATCTCGGTGTCCCAGTCCATGCGGATCGTCGCGCTCTACGTCGGCAACGTCCGCCACGTGCTCGAGGACTCCGACACCATCCTGTCCCGCGCGAACCAGGCCCTCGCGACGCTCGAGCGTTACCGCTCGCGTCTCGACGAGGTTTCGGGCACGCTCTCGGCGCTCGAGATCGAGGACCTCGTGACGGTCCGCGACGTGTGCGCCGTCGTCCAGCGCCTCGAGATGGTCAGCCGCATCGCCGACGAGATCGCGGGCTACGTCATCGAGCTCGGCACGGACGGCCGCCTCCTCGCCCTGCAGCTCGACGAGCTCATCGCCGGCATCGGCTCGGACCGCGACTCGGTCATCCGCGACTACGTCGACCTGTCGCGCACGCGCAGCCTCGCGAACGTCCAGCGCGAGCTGGGGGCGCTGACGTCCAACGAGCTGCTCGACCCCTCGAGCATCGGCAAGATCCTCGACCTGCCCGGCGCCGGCGACGCCCTCGACACCGCTGTCGCACCGCACGGCTTCCGGCTGCTGTCGAAGGTCCCCCGGCTGCCCCCGACGATCGTGGACCGCCTCGTCTCCCACTTCGGCGGCCTGCAGAAGCTCCTCGCGGCGAGCGTCGACGACCTCATGCAGGTCGACGGCGTCGGCGAGCAGCGCGCCCGGGCGGTCCGCGAGGGCCTGTCGCGCCTCGCCGAGTCGAGCATCCTCGAACGCTACGTCTGACGGGCACGCCAGTACCCCGAGGCCCGACCCGCCGACGGTGACGTCCCGTTCGCTGACGGTGACGCGCGGTTCGCCGACGGTCACGCGCGGTTCGCCGACCCCCTCCGACCTCTCCGTCGGGTCAGTCCCGCGCGCTCGAGGTGCTCGTCGGCGAACCGGCGGGCTTCTTCGTGGAGGACTTCGCGGGGCCGTCCTTGGTCGCCGGCTTCGTCGTCGCGTCCTTGGTCGCCGGCTTCGTCGTCGCAGGCGTCGAGCTGGTGCCTGACGGCGTCGACGTGCTGGCCGGGGTCGTCGGGGCGCCGGTGGCCGGCGTCGTCGGGTCCGGCGCCTTCGGCGTCAGCGTGAGGGTGGCGGCGTCGCTGGTGGTGCCGAGGAGCTCGACCTCGACGCTGTAGTCCCCCGGCGCGACGGGCCGCTGGCTCGCCGCGCTGGTCGCGCAGTGCGCAGCCGAGCGGGTGCGCTTCCAGGTGACCGTCTGCGTGTCGACGTCGCCGGGCCCGAGCAGGAGGAGCCGCTGCTTGGCCGGGGCGCAGTCCGCGGACGACCACACGGGCGTCTTGCCCTGGCTCACCACGACGGCGCGCGCCGCGTCGGAGCCGTCGACGACGCACGCGACCGTCCCGGCGTTGCGGACCTGCACGGTGAACGTGACGTCGTGTCCCCACGTGAAGATCGTGGACGACGGCATCACGGTCGCGGCGACCTGGGCGGCCGTGCAGTCGGCCGCGGGGCCGCCCGTCGACGTCGGGGTGGTGGCGAGCGGGCTGTGCGAGGCCCCGTCCGTCGTCACGGCACCCGCGTCGCCGCCTCCGCCGAGCGCGTCCGACACCGCGGGCACGATCGCCTTGACCACGAGGACCCCGAGCACCACGAGCAGCGCGACCAGGCCGAGGGCGACGACGCGCCGGAGGAGGAGCACGGCCCTCGGCGGACGCCCGGAGCGGGGGCCGCCCACGGGTGCGGGGCGTGCGCGGCCCGACGGCGTCGCGGCGGACCGCGTCGCGGCGGACGGCGTCCGGCCCGCGGCGGAGCGGGACGCGCCGGTCGGACGGGCCGCGCCGGTCGGGCGGGACGCGCCGGTCGGACGGGACGAGGCACGGGCGCGCGCGCCGTCGGGCGCCGCACGCCCGGTCCCGGGCCGTCGGCCGCCCGACGACGCTCCCCGTCGCGGGTCCCGGTCGTCTTCCGGCGGCTTGGTCACTGCGCGTCCTCCTCGTGCTCGCCCCCAACCTATGCGGTGTCGCCGACGTCGCGGACGAGGCGCGCCCGGGACCGCTGGGGACGGGGCGACAGCGGACAATGGGTCGGTGACGACCGCGACCGACTCCCCCGCCGAGGCGCTGCGCGATGCGGTGTCCGCGTGGTTCGACGGCGCGGCACGGGACCTCCCCTGGCGGCACCCGGACCGGACCCCCTGGGGCGTCCTCGTCAGCGAGACGATGCTGCAGCAGACCCCGGTGAGCCGCGTCGAGCCGGTCTGGCGGGCATGGCTCGAGCGCTGGCCGGCGCCCGCCGACCTCGCCGCGTCGTCGACGGCCGACGTCCTGCGAGCGTGGGGCCGCCTCGGCTACCCCCGCCGGGCGGTGCGTCTGCAGGAGTGCGCCCGGGCGATCGTCCGCGACCACGGCGGCGAGGTGCCCGACGACGAGGTCGCGCTCCTCGCCCTGCCCGGCGTCGGCGCGTACACGGCCGCCGCGGTCCGGGCTTTCGCGTTCGGGCGGCGCGCCGTCGTGGTCGACACCAACGTCCGCCGTGTGCTGGCCCGCGCGGTGGCGGGCGAGGCGCTGGCGCGACCCACCCCGACGGCCGCCGAGCACGCGCTCGCGGCTGCCGTCGCGCCGTCGTCGGACGCGGAGGCCGCGCGGTGGGCCGCGGCCTCGATGGAGCTGGGTGCGCTCGTGTGCACGGCCCGCGCTCCCGACTGCCCGGGCTGCCCGGTGCGGGACCTGTGCGCGTGGCGCGCCGCCGGGCATCCGCCTGACGCGCACGCGGCGAGGCGCCGCGCCCAGCCGTGGCACGGGACGGACCGGCAGGTCCGCGGCCGGGTGATGGCCGTGCTGCGCGACGCGTCGGCGCCCGTCGAGCGGGAGCGGCTGCTCCTCGTCGCGGACGATCCCGCCCAGGTCGGCCGGTGCCTCGCGAGCCTCGTCGAGGACGGCCTGGCGGAGACGTCACCCGGCGAGCCGGACCTGTTCGCGCTCCCCGCCTGAGCCGGCGGCCTCGCTGCCGGCGTTCCCAGGTCCTGGCTCTGCGGCGGGAGCTCCGGCCGCCGGCCACCGGTCACCGGCACCGCGCCTGCGGGCTGCGCGGATGCAGCCCGCAGGCGCGGGACACGTGGCTACCGGAGGCTGAACCGGGCCGTGATGCTCGTCCCGTCCGACGTCGTGGCCTTGACCTCGTAGCACGAGCCCGGGCTCTTCGGGGTCTTCCAGTTGTACTGGAAGTGACCGTCGGTGTAGGTGGGCGACCCGTCGAGCGACGCGGCGCCCGTGGCCGTACCGGTGTCGCAGGTGACCTCGTCGACGGACACCGTGGCCACGTTCGGGTCGGTCAGCTCGGTGCCGTGGGAGAACACCTCGAACTTGAGCGGCACGGTGCTGCCGCCCTTGACGGTGTTGACCGTCCCGTCCTGGGCGACCGGCTGCCCGAAGCCCTCGAGCGTCTTCTTCTGGGTCAGGAGCCCCGGGCGGTACGGCAGCAGACCGTAGTCGCCGCCCGACTGCGGGTCGCGGCCCTGGTACAGCAGCTGGAGGTTGCAGGCGTCGATCGTCATCGTCTGGTCGGCGCTGGTGCGGACCAGGTCGCCGTGACTGATGTCGTTGGTCCAGGTGGCGCCGCTGTTCGCCTTGCCCGCGAAGGGGTTGCTCTCGGTGGCGGCCTGCGGGGTCCACGTCCCGTCGAGGCTGTCGGCGGTGAACGAGCGGAAGTAGCGTCCGTTGGCGCCCAGGGCCTCGACGATCATGAGGTACTGGTCCTGGCCCTGCACCCTGTAGACCTGGACCGCCTCGAAGAGGTTGTTGCGCGTGTCGCTCATGACGACCGTGGACTGGGCGCCGAAGTTCCCGGGGAAGTCACCGATCGGCATGCTGGCCCGGTAGATGTTGCCGTTGTCGCCGGCGAAGAACAGGTACATGTTCTCGTCGTCACCGATCAGCGTCTGGTCGATCGGCCCCGTGCCCGAGTTCGCGATCTTCCCGGTGAACAGCGGGCTCGGCGCCGACCAGCCGTCGGGGTTCGTCGGGTCGTGGGAGGTCCGGTAGATGAACGGCCACGGACCCCACTGGTAGGCGAGGACCCAGGTGTCCTTCGGCGCGAAGTAGAACAGGGTCGGCGCGACGGTCGAGCTCGTCATGGTGTTCTGCGTCGCGGTCGCCATGTCCGACCAGTCGTCGAAGGGGCTGAAGGCCATCGAGCCCCACGACGTGCCGGTGTCGTGGGTCGTCGCGTAGACGAGGTGCTGACCGTTGTACTCGACGGTCGTGAAGTCCTTGAGGGCGACGTCGCCCGGCTTCGGCGTCGCGAGCGGACCGCTCGACGTCCAGTCGTACGAGTCGGGGAGCGGGCACGACGTCGGCGTGCCGGCCGCCTGGTCGCTGCCGACGCTCGTCGGCTGGTCCCCTGCTGTCACGCCGTTCGCCTGAGGGGCGACCGTGGCGATCACAGCCAGCGCCACTGCGGCGCCGAGTCCTATCGGGCGTGCTCGGTGTGCTGTCGTGGTTCTCATCTAGCAGTCTCCTCTTTGAGCTGGTTCTGACGAGCGGTGTCAGGCCGCGGCAGCGCCGCCGCGACGGTGACTCGCCCTGCACCGCGGACGAGATGTTAGCGCTAACATCTCGGCCTCAGACGGCCTTCCGTACGGGAGATCTGGGCCGGCTGACGCCACCCTCGCGAGGACACGCACATGTTAGCGCTCACATTCCGCCGCCGCCCGGCGACGGAAGTCACGGTTGGATAACGCGCCGGACCCGGCAGAGGACGGCGCCGGGCTCAGAGCTCGATGAGCATCCGCGTGTTGCCGAGCGTGTTGGGCTTGACCCGGGCCAGGTCGAGAAACTCGGCGACGCCGTCGTCGTGCGAGCGCAGGAGCTCGGCGTACACCTCGGGCGTGACGGGCGTGCCCTCGATGACGCGGAACCCGTGCCGCTCGAAGAAGGCGACCTCGAAGGTCAGGCAGAACACCCGCCGCAGCCCGAGCGCGCGGGCCCGGCCGAGCAGCGCGTCGACGAGCTGGTGCCCGACGCCGGTCCCCCGCCGCTCGGACCCGACGGCGAGCGTGCGGATCTCCGCCAGGTCGTCCCACATCACGTGCAGCGCCCCGCAGCCCACGACGTGCGGCGGCACGCCGTCGGGCGCGACGTCGGCGACGAGGAACTCCTGCACGGCCTCGAAGTAGCCGACGAGCTCCTTGGCGAGCAGGATCCGCGCCTGGGCGTAGGGCTCGACGAGCGCGCGAACTGCTCGGACGTCGGACGGGAGCGCAGGCCGGATCCGGGCGTGCGCACGCGTGGCGGGGAGGCGCTGGGGAGCAGGCTGGGGACTGTCGGGCACGTCGTTCAATCTACGCCGACGCCTGCCGAGATGCCATACTCATGCAGTCCTACGCATAGACTGACATGCGCTCATCCGCCCTGACGCGCCTGGGACAAGGCGCCGTCGCCGTCCGCGAACGAGTGCGCGGTCAGCTCGTCGATCACGAGGTGCGTCACGACGCCCGCGTGCAGCGCAGCCCGCAGCGGCGCCACCTTGTTGTCCCCCGCGACCGCGCACACACGGCGCGGCACCCGCTGGAGCTGGGCCGGCGTCGGGCCGGTCGCCCGGTCGTTGAGCGGGATGTCGGAGTACGTGCCGTCCTCGCGCAGGAAGACGGTGCACACGTCGCCGACGACGTCCTCCGCCTCGAGCGTGGCCAGGTCCTCCGGATCGAGGTACCCGGCCGAGTAGACGTGGCTCGGCAGGCCGCCCGACAGGGCGCCGACGGAGAAGAGCGCGATGTCGCAGCGGATCTGCGTCTCGAGGACGCGCCGGATCGACCGCTCGCGCCACATGGCGTCCTTGGTCTCGGCGTAGTCGAAGAACGCGGGCACGGGGAAGTCGTAGAACCCTGCGTCGAACGCGCCCGCGAACCGCTGGACCAGCTCGCCGGCGTACTCGATGCCGGACGTGCGCGTGTTGGCGGCACCGTTGAGCTGCACGACGACGCTGCCCCGGGTGGGCTTCGCGGTGAGCTGCCGGGCGATGGCGGCGAGCGTGGTGCCCCAGGCGATGCCGAGCACCATGTCGGAGTCGAACCACGAGCCGAGCAGGCGCGCCGTCGTGAGCGCAACCTGGTCGAGCCGCTCGACCTCGCTCGACGTGTCGGGCACCGGCACGACGTACACCTCGATCCCGTACGCACGCGCGATCTGCTGGGCGAGCCCGGGCACGCGGTGCTCGGGCGTGCGCAGCGTGATCTCGACGAGCCCGGTCTCGCGGGCGCGCTTGACCAGCCGGGAGACGGTCGACCTCGAGGTGCCGAGGTGCTTGGCGATCGCCTCCATCTTCATGTCCTGGAGGTAGTACATCGACGCCGCGCGCACGATGTCGGCGTCGCGTCCGTAGGGATCCATGACCCCATTCTGCACGTTCGTGCAGCCGCGTTGCGCGTCCGTTCGTCCCGTGTTCCCCTGGAGGGACTGCCGCGTCACCCACAAGCCGTTGGAGGCAACCATGGCATCCAGCCGACTGTCCGCCGGATCGCGCCGCCGCGCGCTCGAGGTCCTCAAGGCCAGCAGCACGGCGCACAACGAGCTGGACGTGCTCGTCATCGGCGGCGGGGTCACGGGCGCCGGGATCGCGCTCGACGCCGCGACGCGGGGCCTGCACACCGCGGTCGTCGAGGCCCAGGACTGGGCCTCCGGCACCTCCAGCCGCTCCAGCAAGCTCGTGCACGGCGGCCTCCGCTACCTGCAGATGCTCGACTTCCACCTCGTCCACGAGGCCCTGACGGAGCGCGACCGCCTGATCAGCTTCGTGGCCCCGCACCTCGTGCGGCCCGTCGCGTTCCTGTACCCGCTCACCCACCACGTGTGGGAGCGGGCGTACGTCGGCTCGGGCGTCGCCCTCTACGACGCCCTCGCGAGCGTCGCGCCCGGAAAGCGCGCCCTGCCCTACCACCGGCACCTGTCCAAGGCGGGCATGACGCGCGCGTTCCCCGACCTCGCGCACGACGCCGCCGTCGGTGCCATCCGCTACTACGACGCGTCCGTCGACGACGCGCGGCTCGTCGTGACGCTCGTCCGCACCGCGACGTCGTACGGGGCGCACGCTGCGGCCCGCACCCAGGTCGTCGACCTGCTCAAGAACTCCACCGGCGCGGTCACCGGGGCCCGGCTCGTCGACCTCGAGACCGGCGAGGAGTTCGACGTGCGCGCCCGGCACGTCATCAACGCGACCGGTGTCTGGACCGAGAAGACCGAGGCGCTCTCGGGCGGTGAGGGCGGCCTGCGGGTCCTCGCGTCGAAGGGCGTGCACCTCGTCGTGCCCCGTGAGCGCATCCAGGGCAAGGTCGGCCTCATCCTGCAGACCGAGAAGTCCGTGCTGTTCGTGATCCCCTGGTCCCGGTACTGGATCATCGGCACGACGGACACCCCCTGGACCCTCGACCCGCAGCACCCCGTCGCCACGTCGGCCGACATCGACTACGTGCTCGAGCACGCCAACGCGGTCCTCGCCCACCCCCTCACGCGCGACGACGTCGTCGGCACCTACGCGGGGCTGCGGCCGCTGCTGCAGCCCGGCACGAAGGAGGGCACGAGCTCCGCCAAGGTGTCCCGCGAGCACACGGTCGCCTCCCCGGTGCCCGGCCTCACCGTCATCGCCGGGGGCAAGCTCACCACCTACCGGGTGATGGCCGAGGACGCCGTCGACTTCGCGATCGGACGTGACCGCGCGTCGGGCCTGCCGTCCATCACCGACAGGATCCAGCTCCTCGGCGCCGAGGGCCTCGAGGCGGTCCGCCGCCAGGCGCGCACGTACGCGACCCGGTACGGCTGGTCCCCCGCGACCATCGACCACCTGCTCCACCGCTACGGATCGATGCTCCGCGACCTCGTCGACGCGTGCGTCGACGACCCGTCGCTCGCGAAGCCCCTCGAGCACGCACCCGCCTACCTGCGCGCGGAGATCGCCTACGCGGTCACGCACGAGGGCGCGATCCACCTCGAGGACGTCCTCCTGCACCGCACCCGGCTCAACTACGAGGTCCGTGACCGCGGCCTTGCGGCCTGCCCGGAGATCGCCGACATCATGGCGCCGCTCCTGGGCTGGGACGACGCCACCAAGGCCCGTGAGATCGACGCCTACCGCCAGCGCGCCGAGGCCGAGGAACGGGCCGAGCAGCAGCCCGACGACGACGCCGCCGAGCAGGTCCGGCTCGAGGCGACCGAGCTCGAGCCGCTGCGCCCGCTGGGAGCCACCGACGACGCACCGGACGACGGGAGGGGGACGGACGGCGCCTGACGCCCGAAGCGCCGACGGACGCCCCACGAGCACGGGGGGTGGCAGGGGTGCACGACACCGCCGCGACGCTGCGGCGGTGAGCTTGACAGTGATGTCAGAACAGAAACGGAGTCACCACCATGACCGGTCAGGTCTTCTGGTCCGAGGTCGTAGGAACCGCCCTCCTGATCCTTCTCGGTGCGGGTGTCGTCGCGAACGTCATCCTGCCCAAGACGAAGGGATTCGCGGGCGGCTGGCTGCTGATCAACTTCGGGTGGGGCCTCGCGGTCTTCACCGGCGTCTACGCCGCGTGGAAGTCCGGAGCCCACCTCAACCCGGCCGTCACGGTCGGCATCTGGACGAGCGGCGCCGAGACCTACGGCGGCAGCGCGCAGCTGCCCGTCACCTTCGGCAACACGCTCGTCTACTTCGCGGGCGAGTTCGTCGGCGCGTTCATCGGCGCCGTGCTCGCGTTCCTGGCCTACAAGAAGCACTTCGACCAGGACGCCGACCCGGCCGTCAAGCTCGGCGTGTTCTCCACCGGCCCGGAGCTGCGCTCCTACGCGTGGAACTTCATCACGGAGGTCATCGCGACCTTCGTCCTCGTGTACTGGGTCGTCGTCTCGGGCCTCAAGGAGAACGCGAGCGGCCTCGGCGCGCTCGGCGTCGCCCTCGTCGTCGTCGCCATCGGCGCGTCCCTCGGTGGTCCGACCGGGTACGCGATCAACCCGACCCGTGACCTCGCGCCCCGCATCGCGCACGCGATCCTGCCCATCAAGGGCAAGGGCTCGAGCGACTGGTCCTATGCGTGGGTGCCGGTCCTGGGCCCGCTCGTCGGCGGGGCCCTCGCCGGTCTGCTCAGCCAGGCCACGATCTGACCCACCGCACCACCCGCTCCGCCGGGAGGAGGACGGCAGGGAGGCGGCACGCACCGCGCCCCGCCCGGCGGAGCACCACACCGAGAACAAGAAGGACTGAGAGACACCATGGCTGCTGACTACGTCCTCGCGATCGACCAGGGAACCACGAGCTCCCGCGCGATCGTCTTCGACCACTCCGGCTCGATCGTCTCGGTCGGCCAGCTCGAGCACGACCAGATCTTCCCGCGTGCCGGCTGGGTCGAGCACAACCCCGAGCAGATCTGGAACAACGTCCGCGAGGTCGTCGGGCTCGCGCTGACGCGCGGCAACGTCACCAAGGACGACCTCGCGGCCGTCGGCATCACCAACCAGCGCGAGACCGCCGTCGTCTGGGACAAGACCACCGGCAAGCCCGTCTACAACGCGATCGTCTGGCAGGACACCCGCACCCAGAAGATCGTCGAGGAGCTCGGCGGCTCCGAGGGCCCGGAGAAGTACAAGGCTCGCGTCGGCCTGCCGCTCGCGACCTACTTCTCGGGTCCGAAGGTGAAGTGGATCCTCGACAACGTCGAGGGCGCCCGCGAGGCCGCCGAGCGCGGCGACCTGGTGTTCGGCAACACCGACACGTGGACGCTGTGGAACCTCACGGGCGGCGTCGACGGCGGGGTGCACGTCACCGACGTCACGAACGCGTCCCGCACGATGCTCATGGACCTCGACACGCTGTCGTGGGACGAGGACATCGCCAGGGACATGGGGATCCCGCTCTCGATGCTCCCGGAGATCCGGTCGTCGTCCGAGGTGTACGGCAAGGGCCGCGCGCACGGCATGCTCGACGGCGTCCCCATCGCCGGCATCCTGGGCGACCAGCAGGCCGCGACGTTCGGGCAGGCGTGCTTCGAGGTCGGCTCCGCGAAGAACACGTACGGCACCGGCAACTTCATGCTCCTCAACACGGGCACGGAGAAGATCCCGTCGAAGAACGGCCTGCTGACGACGGTCTGCTACAAGATCGGCGACAACGCGCCGATCTACGCGCTCGAGGGCTCGATCGCCGTCACCGGCTCGCTCGTCCAGTGGCTGCGCGACAACCTCGGCATGTTCGAGGACGCACCCGACATCGAGTGGCTCGCCCACAAGGTCGACGACAACGGTGGTGCGTACTTCGTGCCGGCGTTCTCGGGCCTGTTCGCGCCGTACTGGCGCCCGGACGCGCGCGGTGCGCTCGTCGGGCTCACCCGGTACGTCAACCGCAACCACATCGCACGCGCCGCGCTCGAGGCGACGGCGTTCCAGAGCCGCGAGGTCCTGGACGCGATGAACGCCGACTCGGGGGTGGACCTCACCGAGCTCAAGGTCGACGGCGGCATGACCGCGAACGACCTGCTCATGCAGTTCCAGGCCGACCAGCTCGGCGTCCCGGTGGTCCGCCCGAAGGTCGCGGAGACGACGGCGCTGGGCGCCGCCTACGCCGCGGGCATCGCGGTCGGGTTCTGGAACGGCGAGCAGGACGTCATCGACAACTGGGCCGAGGACAAGCGCTGGACCCCGGACATGGACCAGGGCGAGCGCGAGCGCCTCTACCGCAACTGGAAGAAGGCCGTCACGAAGACCCTCGACTGGGTCGACGACGACGTCGAGCAGTAAACCGGCGTCGCTAGAAGCGAGAACGGGGGCACGCAGCTGTATTCAGTTGCGTGCCCTCGTTCGACTTTCAGGCCCGTGGCTGGTGTGCGACCAATACCCAGCCCAGGCCCGCCGACGCAAGCGACTGACGCACGATCCATGCCATCTCGAGGCGCCGGACCCACGCTCCCCCGATAAGCTCGTAAATCTCGGGGCCGAGATCACCGAACGCGTTACCCCCGCCGAGCGATGGCGTCACATCGGTGAGCGACGCCACGATCCTTTCGAGGTGCTCGTCGAACGGCTCCGCCAAGGCGTCCCCTGCGCTGCGCAAGGTGTCGTTGATTCCCTCGGCGTAGACCTCCTCGAACTCCGGGTTTGCCCACCCTTGGGCCCCCGGACCGTTGTATGTCCAGCATGAGTGTCCGCCAAGTTGCTTTGGGCGGGCGAAGGCGGTTTGCGTTACGACGGTCCGTGCGAGCACGTGTCGTACGAGATCAGCCTGCGTGTAAAAGCACGGCGACGCGTACCGCACCTCCGCTGACGACCCGAGGTTCATCTCAAGGGTGGCGAGCACTCCTTGCTGGGCAGATGTGATGTCGAAACGGTAGTACGGAGCGTTCCAGCGGCTCCACTGCGTGGCGTTCTTCGTGGTCATCCGCTCAGGCCGCTTGTACTGAAGTATGAGGCTGGAAACGAAACCCTCAAAGATCTGCGCTTTGCGTGGGCGTGAGGCCAAACCGCTCCAGTGCGAGGGCTGCAACTGCACACCGGCCGGCACAGTCGCTATCCCGAGCGCCTTCCAGACCACGTGCCACGCCGGGGGACAGGCGATGCCGTCGTAACCCAGCACGGCCTCGGCCGCCTGGCCCGGGGCCATCACGAGTCCCAATTCACTGTTGAACTGAGTCTCGAACGACTTCTCCTCGAACTCACACTGCACGGCGCCCCCTCGCCCCCAAACCCGACCTGCCCACTCGGCACCGGTCCCGACGGCAAGGCACCACCCCCTGGCAGCATGAGTCCTTCGCCGACGTCTGTCACGCCAGAGATCGTCACCAACTACTCACGATCGCGCACCGCAGCCTCCGGGGTCGGTCAGGCCGGCCCGCGTGAGGACCTGTGGGAACGCGTGCGACTAGCTCGGACGGCAACCAGGTCCTGCGCGGCGGCCGGAGCGGCTTGAGCGGCCGCACGGCCGCCGCCCGAATCTGGGCGGCGGCCCCAGCCGTGCACGGTAACGTCACGGCGATGAGCACGACGACCCCCGCCCCGCTGCTGCACGCGACCGGCCTCGTGGCCGACTACGGCGGCTCGGCGATCCTGCGCGGGATCGACCTGGAGCTGACGCCGGGCGCCGCGCCCGTGGGCGTCCTGGGCGAGTCCGGGGCCGGGAAGTCGACGCTGGTCCGCGCGCTGCAGGGCCAGGTCCGGCCGCGCAGCGGGCACGTCACGTTCGAGGGGCGTGCGGTGTCCCGGCTCGGCCGGCGCGAGACCAAGCGGTTCCGCGCCGCCGTGCGGGTCGTCGCCCAGAGCGGGCTCGACGCCGACCCGCGGTGGTCGGTCGAGCGGGCCGTGACCTCCGCCCTCGCCGACGCCCGGAAGGCGGGCCGCACGAGCGGTCGTACGGTCGAGGACCTCCTCGACACCGTCGCGCTCGAGCCGAGGTTCGCGCCGCGCACCGTCGGGTCGCTCTCCGGCGGCGAGAAGCAGCGCCTCGCGCTCGCCCTGGCGCTGGCCACCCGGCCCGACGTCCTGCTCCTCGACGAGCCGCTCACCGCGGTCGACCCGTCGATGCGCGGCCGGATCGCCGACCGCCTCGCGGGCGAGACCGCGGAGCACCGCACCGCCGTCCTGCTGGTGTCCCACGACGTCGAGCTGGTGCGGCGGCTGTGCGGGTCCGTCCACGTGCTCGCGGACGGCACGTTCGTCGCCTCGGGGCCGCTCGCGGACGTGCTGCGCCCCGCCGACGACGCCCACCCGTCCGTGCGTGGGCTCGCCGACGCCGTCCCCCAGGTCGCGCAGCGCATCCGCCGCTGAGGGTCAGCGCACGGCGTCGCCGGGCGCGTGGCGCGTCAGGAAGTCGTAGACGTCGGTCTGGTCGACCCCGGGGAACGCCCCCGTCGGGAGCGGGCCGAACACGTGCTGGCGCATGCGGGCGCTCGGCCACGCGGCGTCGCCCCAGCGCTCGGTCATCGCGGCGGCGGGCCGGCGGCAGCACGCGTCGTCGGGGCAGGTCGAGGTGCGCCGCGTCGACGTGTCTCGTCCGCGGAACCACTTGGACTGCGCGAACGGCACGCCGATCGTGACGGTGAAGTCGCCGGACGCCGTCGCGCCGGCCTGCGTGGAGCACCAGAACGTGCCGCCCGGGGTGTCCGTGTACTGGTACCACTCGGTGGTGCGGTCGTGGCTGGTGAACGCGGAGCGCGCCCCGAACCAGCGGCAGACGGGCTGCCCCTCGATCGCGCCGGTGACGTCGGCGCGCAGGAGGAAGCCGTCGTTCTCGTAGCCGCGGTACAGCGTCCCGTCCTCCTGGACGCGCAGGAAGTGGCAGCGGATCCCCAGGACGACGGTCGCGAGGTTCGTGAACCGTCGGGCCGCCGCCTCGTGGGTCACGCCGAACGCGTCGCGGAAGTCCTCGATCGCGAGGTCGCGGTCGTGCGTGCGGGCCTCGAGCCACGGGCCGGCCACGAACCGCGGCATCAGGCACGCCGCGGCGAAGTAGTTGATCTCGTTGCGCTGCCCCAGGAAGGCCTCGTACGACGTCGGCCGCTCGTGCCCCAGCACCCGGTGCGCGATGGCCTGCAGCGCCAGGGACCGCAGGCCGTGGCCACCCGGGATCGACGACGACGGCAGGTAGATCCGCCGGTTCTCGAGGTCCGTGACGGTCCGCGTCGTGGGCGGGAGGTCGCCGACGTGGACGAGCTCGAGCCCGAGCTGCTGCGCCATCACGGTGACCATGCGGTGGGTGAGGGCACCGCCCTCGTACCCGGCGCGACGGACCATCTGCTCCGCGACGTCCTCGATCTCGGCGAGGTGGTTGTCCCGCGCCTGCATGCCCAGCCGCACCGCCGTGTTGGCGCGGCGCGCCTGCTCCGGCGTCGCGATCGACTCGGACTCGCGGCGCGCGAGCTCGCCGTGCAGCCCGACGAGCGACTCCAGGACCGCCATCGGCAGCTTCTGCGAGACCTTGACGCCGGGCAGGCCGAGGGCGGCGTAGAGGGGGCGGCGCTGCGCACGCTCGAGCTCGATCTCGAGGGCGTCGCGCGGCGTCGGGGCCTCCTCGGCGAGGAGGTCGGTGAGCGGCACGCCGAGGGCGTCCGCGACCCGCTGGAGCAGCGACAGCCGGGGTTCGCGTCGCCCGTTCTCGATCTGCGAGAGCTGGCTCGGGGCCGCGCCGGCCCGCTCGCCGAGCGCGTCCAGCGTGAGCCCCGCACGGGTGCGGAAGTGCCGGATCCTTCGGCCGATGGTGAGCGGTTCGGTGGCCACGACTTCACGATACGTGAAGATCTGCCGATCTTTGCCGACGACGGCTGCGGAAGGTGGCATCCGACTGGGACAAGGTGGAGGAGAAGCCCGTTCCGCCGACCCGCTCTCCGAGGTGACGATCGTGACGCTGACCGCCGACCCCCGCTCCCGCACCACCGCCAACCCCCGCCGTACCCGCGCACTCGAGGAGGGCCGGCCTGCGCCGTCGGGCCGGGAGCTGCCGAGCCCGCAGGGCGGGCGGGTGGCGGCCGCCGACCCGCTCCCCGGCGCCGCCGGGCTCACCGCGACGGCGTGGGTCGAGGCCGTCGCCGCGGTCACCCGGCCCGACGACGTCGTCTGGGTCGACGGGACCGACGCGTGGCGCCGCACGCTCACCCGGACGATGGTCGAGGCGGGCACCCTGATCCCCCTCGATCCCGAGCTTCGTCCCGGGTCCTACCTCGCGCGGTCCGCCCCGAGCGACGTCGCGCGCGTCGAGGCGCGCACCTTCATCTGCTCCGACGACGAGGACGACGCCGGACCGACGAACAACTGGCGTGAGCCCGCCGTCATGCGCGCCGAGCTCCGCGGGGCCTTCGACGGGTCCATGCGCGGCCGCACGATGTACGTGGTGCCGTTCTCGATGGGACCCGTCGGCGGGGCGCTGTCGAAGCTCGGCGTCCAGGTCACGGACTCGCCGTACGCCGCCCTGTCCATGCTCACGATGACGCGCGTCAGCCCGGCGGTGCTGCGCCGGGTCGCCGACGGCGAGGCGTTCGTGCCCTGCGTCCACTCCGTCGGGGCGCCGCTGGTCGCCCCTGACGGCACACGCACCGAGGACGTGCCGTGGCCGTGCAACGACCTCAAGTACATCGTCCAGTTCCCGCAGTCCCGGGAGATCTGGTCGTACGGGTCGGGCTACGGCGGCAACGCCCTGCTCGGGAAGAAGTGCTTCGCGCTCCGCATCGCCTCCGCGATGGCGCGCGACGAGGGCTGGCTCGCCGAGCACATGCTCCTCGTCCGCGTGACCACGCCCGAGGGTCGCCCGTACCACGTGGCCGCCGCCTTCCCGTCCGCGTGCGGCAAGACCAACCTCGCGATGCTCCAGCCCACGCTCCCCGGGTGGAAGGTCGAGACGCTGGGCGACGACATCGTCTGGATGCGGCCCGACGCCGACGGGCGCCTTCGCGCCATCAACCCTGAGGCGGGCTTCTTCGGGGTCGCGCCCGGGACCGGGGCCACGACCAACCCGGTCGCCGTCGAGACCCTCGCCCGCGACGTCGTCTTCACCAACGTCGCCCTCACCGACGAGGGCGACGTCTGGTGGGAAGGCCTCACGCCCGAGGCGCCCGCGCACCTGATCGACTGGCAGGGCCGTGACTGGACCCCCGCCGACGGCGCCGCGGGCCGGACGGCCGCGCACCCGAACTCGCGCTTCACCGTCGCGGCCGCCCAGTGCCCGACGATCGCCGACGACTGGGAGGCCCCCGATGGCGTGCCCGTCGACGCCATCGTCTTCGGCGGCCGCCGCGCGTCCAACGTCCCCCTCGTCGCGCAGGCCTACTCGTGGGCGCACGGGGTGTTCCTCGGCGCGACGGTCTCGTCCGAGCGCACCGCGGCCGCCGAGGGCACCGTCGGTGAGCTGCGCCGCGACCCGTTCGCGATGCTGCCGTTCGCCGGCTACAACATGGCCGACCACTGGGCCCACTGGCTGCGGGTCGGCGACACGCTCGCCCCCGAGACCCGCCCCAAGGTCTTCCAGGTCAACTGGTTCCGCCGCGGCGCCGACGGCTCGTTCCTGTGGCCCGGTTTCGGCGAGAACGCGCGCGTCCTCGCGTGGATGGTCCGGCAGGTCGAGCGGGCGCGCGCGCTGCGGCTCGACCGCGGAGCGCAGGCGTCCGCCGTGGGGCTCGTCCCCGAGCGCGACGCGCTCGACACCGAGGGCCTGGACCTGCCCGACAGCGCCCTCGACGAGCTGTTCGCCGTCGACCCGGAGCGGTGGCGGGCCGAGTGCGACCTCACCGAGGAGTTCTTCGCGACGTTCGGCGACCGCGTGCCGTCGGCCCTGCGCGACCAGCTGAAGCACCTGCGGGACCGGTTGGCCGACGAGCGCCTGAGCTGAGGTCCGACGGACCACCCCCCTCGGCGCGGGCCGGGTCGAGCGCGAGCAGACTGGAAGCCATGACCGAGC